>Ga0172379_10005920_pt1 | contig 16758 bp, 12 predicted proteins | sample GrowelOW334metaG_FD_119756 | JGI IMG/M metagenome (GOLD analysis project Ga0172379, IMG submission 119756) | Groundwater microbial communities from an aquifer near a municipal landfill in Southern Ontario, Canada - Groundwater well OW334 metaG | ecosystem: Environmental > Aquatic > Deep... | reverse complement strand
GAGAAAAGATACCAGGCATTCCGGTCGGTCAGGATGGTTTCGCTCTCATGGCTTTTGGGATTGATCAGGCTGATTTTTATATCAGGAAGCAATTCCTTGTTCTGCATCGAAACAACCCCGTAAACGAGGCAGTTTTCGGGTTTTGGCCTGATCATGTTGATCTGATCCTTGTAATCCTGGCTTACGGCGCGGGGAATCAGGGCAGTCATCAGGATGGCCAACAAGAACATATGCCTGGCCGTTTGGGCGATCGACCGGTAATCGCGGATCAGTATCCTGATATCTTTTAATAAACGATAATCCCGGGCATAATGAAGATTCAGGTCGAGCCAGTTTTGCGGGTTAAAGTTTGTGGTATGGATGCCATTCTCAGGTTTCAGGATACCCTTCCGGATCGGGGGCAGGTGATGTCCCGGTTGGATGCCGTCAGGTGCATAGCCCACCCAGCTTCGCGCTCCGGAAATAACCTGGAGGCAGCTCCAGAACATCAGCCATGGACGGGGAAGGAAAAACCAGACCGTGACCGGAAACAGCACCAAAAGAAGAAGCGATAATGTAACATCGAAAACCCGCTTCAGTCTCCGGTTGCCCGGTTCACCAACGGAATTGATCGGAATGATGTACAAGTCGCCTGCCGTATTGGCCGAGTTGCTGCCGATAATGGATTCAGCCGCTTCGGGTGCAATCTTGTATTCAGTTTCAAGGGAACTCAAGGCAAGCATTTGTTTGATAATTTCGTTGGTGCTCATGTCTTTTGCGCAGAAAATCACCTCATTGATATGGTTTATGCGGATGATATCACTCATTTGGCTGACCGAACCCAGGTATTTCCCGGATTCAGGAACCGAAGGGTCTGGTGTTACGTAGCCGAGCACATCAACCGGCAAGCTGGTTTGATTGATCAACAGGCTAACCCTTTCACATTCATCCGGTTTCCCTACGATGACGAGTTTTTTACGGTTCCCGATATCCAGACGGTAACCGGTTGCATGGGTAAGATGCAAGAGCAGGCGAATAAGAAATACTTCAATCAGGGTCCAGAGGGACCCAAGTAAGATCAGGGCTCTTGAGAACCGGTATTCTTCAGGCAGGAGAGAATAAAATACCAGAATGATGGCGGTGCCATAAATAATTCCCCTTAAAATCTTTCCCAGTTTAACCGGAAGGTCATATCCGCCGGAAAAGTAAACAGAGGTGAGCCAGATGACAATGTAGGCCGGAACAAACAGGATTAAGAATTCCGCTGGATGGTGTCCGCCTTCGGGAAATTTGATCGCTTCCCAGGTCGGATTGATCAGGAGGAATCCCAGAAAGGAGAGGGCAGCATCGGCAAGGGGGATGATCAGCCGGGAAGCCACCCGCCTGATCATCGAGATGGATGCCCTGAAATAGACCGAGAGCCTGATAAAGAAAGAGAACCAACGGGCATTGCTCCTGGAAAAGTGCTTGGAGGCAAAAATGATCATGGCCTGGTAGAACACCAGGACATAATTAATGCTCGACTTCTTCGTGCTTTCCCCTTTATAGTGAATGATTGTGGTTTCAGGGAAATAGTAATTCTGATATCCGGCCAGGCGGATCCGGTAGGAGAGATCGATATCTTCTCCATACATGAAAAATGATTCATCGAAAAATCCGGTGATATCAAGGACCGATTTTCTGATCAGCATGCAGGCCCCTGGCAGAATATCCACCTGATTAACCTCATCCTGTGGCAGATAACCCAGATGGTATTGCCCGAACTTTTTAGATTTAGGGAAAAGCGCTGCCAGTCCGAAAACTTTGTAAAACGATACCCATGGGGTGGGGAGGGCCCGTTTGGATTCCGGAAGGAAAGTACCTTTGCCATCGATCATCCTTACACCCAGGGCTCCGGCTTCAGGGTGACCGTCCATAAAAGCAAGGATTCTTTGAAAGGTATACTCCTCAACCACAGTATCAGGATTCAGGATCAGCTGGTATTCGCCGGTGGCGATCCGCATCGCCTGGTTATTGGCTTTAGAGAAGCCGGTATTTTCCGTATTCTCGATCAATACGGCCTCCGGGAACAGGTTTTTAACCATCACGCAGGATCCGTCGGCCGAATTGTTGTCCACGACAAAAACTTCCATGGGGATATCCTTGCCTGCACGATATACCGACTTCAGGCATTGTTCAAGGAAGAACTTCACGTTGTAACTGACAATGATGACCGATATCCGGATGGGTTTCATAGGTTCCACGGGCGGTTTAGGGTTTACGGATCGATTCTTCAAAAAGGGTCCGGTTGAGAAGCGACCGTCCAAGGGTGATCTCATCGGTAAATTCCAGTTCATCACCAACGGCAACTCCTCTTGCAAGGGTAGTGATTTTAACGGAAGAATCCGCCAGTTTCCTGTAAATGAAAAAATTGGTTGCATCTCCTTCCATGGTGGCACTCAGGGCCAGGATGACTTCTTTGACTTCACCTGTCATAGCCCTTTCAGCCAGGGAACCAACCGTCAGGTTTGCCGGCCCGATGCCGTCCATCGGCGAAAGGATCCCCCCCAAAACATGGTAAACCCCTCTGTATTGCTGCGTTGACTCTATCGCCATCACGTCGCGGATATTTTCCACTACACAGATAAGCGAACGGTCGCGGTCGGGGTTTGAGCATACCTGACAAATCTCCTGATCGGAAATATTATGACATATTTTGCAATGGTGGATCTCCTTCCTCAGTTGCAAAAGGCTGTCGGCCAGCGATTCCGATTCCGATACATCCTGACGCAATAAATGAAGCACCAGGCGCAGGGCGGTTTTTCTGCCGATTCCAGGGAGTCTTGAGAATTCATTGACTGCCTTTTCCAGCAGCCGGGAGGTATATTTTGAAGAGTCCATTTTCCTTCTTTATTTCTCAAAAGTAACATCGTTACCATCGATTAGCAATTTTTTGCCTTTATTTGCCCCAATCTACCGGAAAACAATGAACCCAATCTGGATTGCCGTCATTATATCAGGCTATTTCGGCCTGCTTCTTTTTATCTCGAGGTTGACCAGCAGAGGTGCCAACAATGAAAGCTTTTTCATAGGTAACAGAAAATCGCCCTGGTATATTGTGGCTATCGGGATGATCGGGGCTTCCATTTCGGGGGTAACCTTTATTTCCGTGCCGGGCTGGGTGGTTTCAAGCCAGTTCGCCTATATGCAGATGGTTCTTGGTTATCTGGCAGGTTACCAGGTTATTATTTGGCTTCTGTTGCCCCTGTATTACAAATTGAAACTGACCTCAATCTATGGTTATCTTAATCAGCGCTTTGGATACTGGTCATATAAATCCGGAGCCACTTTTTTTCTGATATCGAGGACCATAGGTTCCGCGGCACGTTTATTTCTTGTATCAGCGGTTTTGCAGCTTGCTTTTTTTGATGCCCTTCATGTTCCGTTTGCAGTTAATGTGCTGATATTTATGGGATTGATATGGTTGTATACTTACAAGGGAGGGATCAGGACCATTATCTGGACTGATTCCGTCTTAGCCCTGATGTTCCTGACCGCCTTAACCCTGACGGTTATTATAGTGATGAAGGACCTCCACCTGGACTGGGGCGGCATGATCGGACAAATCCGAGAGACAGGCCTGGGAAAGATTTTCTTTTGGGAGGATTTTGGCGATGACCGGCGACATTTCATCAAGTACTTTATCGGGGGGATGTTTATTACCATCACCATGACAGGACTTGACCAGGACCTTATGCAGAAGAACCTGAGCTGCAAAACCTTAAAGGATTCTCAGAAAAACATGGCTTGGTTCAGTTTTTCACTGATCCCGATCAACCTGCTGTTTCTGACGCTGGGTGCCTTGCTGATCCTTTTCGCCCGCTCCCGCAATATCGAAATTCCGGCGGCTTCTGACAGCCTGTTTCCGATGATTGCAACCGGAGGTTTTCTGGCGCCGGTAGTGGGTGTGATTTTTATTGTCGGCCTGGTTGCCGCGGCCTTTTCAAGTTCTGATTCAGCATTGACCGCCCTGACCACCTCGGTCACCATAGATATTCTGGATAAGGAGAATGCGCCGGAAGCTGAAACGCGCAAGGTAAGAAACCGTGTTCATCTCTTACTGTCACTCATCTTTCTGTTAGTCATTCTTGTTTTCCGTGCGGTGAACGACCGGAGTATAATCGACACGATCTTTACCATTGCCGGATATACTTACGGGCCTCTTCTCGGACTCTACGCTTTCGGAATGTTTACGCATTACAGCATAAAAGATAAACTGGTGCCCGGGGTCGTAATCCTGGCACCAGTTCTCACTTTCCTTATCCAGCACTTTTCAAAGCAGTGGATCAACTATGTTTTCAGCTTTGAGCTTCTCCTGATTAACGGATTGCTTACTTTCTTTTTTCTATGGCTTATTCGTCGTCGTTCTTAGACATGCTGTACACATCCTTGATCAGGGCATCGTACTTATCATGCAGGTATTTCCTTTTTAATTTAAGGGTCGGCGACAACTCACCGGTTGCAGAGGTCCATTCATCGACTACCAGCCTGAAACGTTTAATCTGCTCGTGCGGAGCCAGCTTTTTGTTTATTGCATTGATCTCCTGCTGATAACGTGAGATGATCTGAGGTTTGCCAATCAATTCGAAGTTATCGCGATAATGGATGCTCTTCTTGCTGCAATAATCATGAAGGAAACGAAAGTTCGGCGAAAGGATCGCAGAGGTGAATTTCTGGTTTTCACCGATAATCATGGAGTTTTCAATAAAATAGGATTCCTTGATCTTGTTTTCAATGGATTGCGGTGCGATATATTTTCCGCCGGAATTTTTAAAGATTTCCTTCTTGCGATCCGTGATTTTCAGGAACCTGCCGTCAATCATTTCACCAATGTCGCCGGTGTGGAACCAGCCATCGCTGTCAATCACTTCCCGGGTTAATTCTTCGTTCTTGTAATAGCCCATCATCAGGTTAGGTCCGCGCATAAGGATTTCTCCATCCGTGTCGATTTTAACTTCCACGCTGTTCAACACCAGACCTACCGTGCCGAACATGTTGTCGGGATGGTTTTTTTCATTGATCGAAATCACCGGGGATGTTTCAGTTAGTCCGTAACCTTCCTGGATCCGGATGCCGGCTGCAGTAAAAACCCTGGCCAGCCTGGGCTGAAGTGCCGCACCGCCTGAGAAAACCATTTTTACATTATTGCCAAGGCCTTCCCTCCATTTGGTGAATACCAGCTTATCAACGATTTTATGCTGAAAAGCATACCATTTACCGTTCACCCCGCCATGTTCATATTTCAGGCCGACGTTGACAGCCCAGAAGAACACCTGTTTTTTTATGCCCCCGAGTGCTTTCCCTTTGGCCAGTATTTTATCATACATCACCTCAAGGATTCTCGGAACAGTTACGAAAGTGCTGGCTTTGATTTCCTTCAGGTCCTGTCCGATGGTTCCCAGGTTTTCAGCATAGTAGAGGCCATAGCCCTGCAATTGATAGCCATAATGAACGATACGTTCCAGAACGTGGCAAAGCGGCAGGAAGCTAAGGGCCTTTTCGGTATGGTCGAGGTCCAGGATATGAAGCGCGTCGCGAAGGTTTGACATCATATTGTTATGTGACAGCATAACCCCTTTAGGCACTCCGGTTGTTCCCGAGGTGTAAATAATCGTAAAAAGATCCTCCGGAAGAATGGAATCCTTGATGGCCGGTAATTTTCCTGCCCATTCCTTTTCCTTTTTTTCACCCAGTTCGGCAATTTCCTTCCAGTTGTTTGCACCATCAACTTCGTTGAAGGTATAAATGCCCTCGATGTTTAAGGTCCTGTTATGTACAAACTTCTTGTAAAGGGCTGAATCAGAAGCAATGGCAAGCCTGGCATCCGAATGCTGGAAAATATAGGCAGTTTCTTCATCGCTCAGGGTGGGGTAAATCGGCACATGCACAACCCCGATCTGCATCATTCCCATATCAAGGAAGTTCCATTCGGGCCTGTTGTTTGAGGCACTGACAATTTTATCTCCTTTTTTCAGTCCCATTGCAAGCAATCCGTAACTGATCTGGTTTGCAATCTTGACATACTCTTCGGTCGACCAGGGGATCCACTGACCATCAACTTTTGAGGCCAGGGCATCGGTACGTGGATATGTCTTCATGGCATAATCCAGTACATCGAAAGTTCTGCGTATTTCCATCAATTTCAAGGTTAGGTATTAAATTAGGTCAGATTGTTTAACTCAAACAGAAATTTATGGTCCGGATTTCATCCGGAGTAAAGTCGGGCAGGTTAAGGATCCGAAGGTTGGTTTGCAGCTGTGCCTTGCTGCTGATGCCTACCAGGACCGAGGTGATAAAATCGTGGCTTTTAACCCAGTTCAATGCAAGTTCGGCGAGGGTCATCCCCATGTCCCCGGCTGTCTTGTTCAGTTTTCTGATCGTATTCAGTATTTCAGGGGTGATCTGGTCGGCTTTCAAGAATCCGTGTGGTTTACCTGCCCGGGAATCAGCAGGGATTCCGTCCAGATATCGATTGGTCAGGAGTCCCTGTGCCAGCGGGGAGAAAGCGATGCAACCGATCATGTGCTTCTTGAGCACGGTGGCAAGCTCCTCTTCCGCTTCACGTTTGAATAGCGAATATTTTACCTGGTGGATGAGGCAAGGGGTTCCCAGTTTGGCCAGGATAGCGGCTGCCACTCTCGTTTGTTCCGGAGGATAGTTCGATATTCCGGCATAGAGGGCTTTGCCCGATTTGACCGCCTGTGCCAGGGCGCCCATGGTTTCTTCAAGAGGTGTCAAAGGATCATACCGGTGGGAGTAAAAAATATCCACGTAATCCATATTCAACCTGTGTAGACTCTGGTCGAGCGAGGCCAGCAGGTATTTTCTGGATCCAAATTCCCCGTAAGGTCCGGGCCACATCAGGTATCCGGCTTTCGTGCTGATGATGAGCTCATCACGGTATGGTTTGAGGTCTTTTTTCAGGATCGCACCAAAATTTGTTTCGGCCGAGCCGGGTGGGGGGCCGTAATTGTTTGCCAGATCGAAATGGGTGATCCCCTGGTCAAAAGCATATCGGATGATCTCCCTGCCCGAATCGAAATCATCGACTCCTCCGAAATTATGCCAGAGGCCTACCGATACCAGCGAAAGGTTTATTCCACTGTTGCCGCAACGGTGGTAGGGCATTCGGTCATAGCGGTTATCCTGTGCAATAAATTCCATACAAATAGTTAATTATGTAAAGATGTAAAAATAGCACCGAATACCAAATTGGAAAGTACCCGCTTTAATTCCTTAAAAATCTTGTTAAATTGTGCCCGGTTCGTAAAACCGAAGGCGGGCCGGTTGGCTGATGGAGTTACTTGGATTTATTCTTCAGGGGAAAATAAGGGGAAAAAAGTCCGTGAAGGCGTCCCTGATAAAGAAGTTTTCACCGTTTTACAGGGTCCGGTTCTATGAAACACGTTTTACGCGGCATGCGGAGCAATTAACCGAGCTGGCTTTAAGCGAAGGATGTGTTTTTCTGATCGCCGTTGGCGGGGATGGCACCCTTAATGAAATGATAAATGGTTATCATAGGTTCGGGGGAGCAATAAAATCATCGGTCACACTCGGTGTTCTGCCCTATGGAACCGGCAATGATTTTGCCCGGGGATTGGGTATTTCCGGAAATATCGATGAATTGTTAGAGCGGATGCGGCGAAATGAACCGACCCTCCTTGATGCCGGATTGATGGAGTTTCAACATCCCGATGGAACGGCAAGCATCCGGTATTTTGATAATATTGCCGATCTGGGGATCGGCGCCGATGTGGTTTCAAAAGTCAACGGTGATCACCTGATCAAGCGAATCCTGGGCGGGAAGGTCAACTTCTTTTTTGCTATTCTTTTCACTTTTCTTACCTATAAGCCAAAGAAAATTAAAGTTTCCTGGGAAGGATTTTCATGGGAGGGCACTGTTCTCAGTCTGGTGGTGGCCAATGGCCGTTATTTTGGCAGCGGCCTGGGGATAGCCCCGGAAGCAAAATTCGATGATGGCCAGTTTGAAGTCGTCATTTTCGCAAAACTAAGCATTTTCGATTATCTGCGGAACCTCTCCAAGCTGCGTAAGGCTAAGATAATCAATCATCCCGAAGTTTTCTATTACCGTACCAACCAGGTTCTCGTGGAAACAGGTGGTGATCATGTTACGGTAGAAGCCGACGGAGAACTCGAAGGGCAGGCGCCGGTGCTGTACACCTGCCTGCCGGGTGCGATGCGGTTCATTGTTCCCTGATAAAATGCGGGCCCGTTTGAAACACCGTTTCCCAATTGAAACATGGTGTAGAGACAGGGCGCGCCCTGTCTTTACGTGCATTACTTGATTTTTATTAATACCGCCTCCCGGGCCCTGGCCATGGCCCGGTCAATCCCCGAAACATCCTTGCCGCCCGCGGTGGCAAAGAAAGGCTGACCGCCACCACCACCCTGGATCTCATGTGCACTGTCGCGGATAATGTTGCCGGCATGCAAACCAAGACTGCTGACGAGGCTTTCCGATATCATCACCGTCAGCATTGGTTTTCCCTGAATGACTGATCCGATCACCAGGTAGAGATTCGCTGTCTCCCCTTTCAACTGATAGGCCAAATCCTTGATCTGTGCCGCATCCGGAAGGTCCACACGTTCACAGATCAGGTTCACCCCATTCAGCGGTTGAATTCTCTTTTTAAGGTCATCCTTGATGTGTTTGATCTGATCTTTTTCAAAACCCTCAATTTTTTTGCGGAGCAGCTGATTTTCCTCCTGCAGCTGGTTCACCGATTCTATGAGGCCATGACTGGGTTTCAGCATCAGATTAAGTTCGTGCATGATTTTGTTCTGCTCGCGGATTTCCTCTTCAGCTTTCTGTCCGGCCCGGGCTTCAATCCTTCTGATCCCGGATGCAATGCTGCTTTCGGAAATGATCCTGAAAAATCCGATCTGGCCTGTAGCGTGGACATGGGTACCACCGCACAGCTCGACGGATTCACCAAACCGGATCACGCGTACCTGATCTCCGTATTTTTCACCGAAAAGGGCCATGGCGCCCATCTGACGGGCTTCGGCAATCGGAACGGAACGCAATTCCTGCAGTGAAATATTCTGGCGTATCAATTTGTTGACCATGATTTCAACCTGGTCAATCTCCGATTCAGTCATTTTCTGATAGTACGAAAAGTCGAACCTCAGGTACTCAGGATCGACCAGCGAGCCTTTTTGTTCCACATGGGTTCCCAATACCTTGCGCAGGGCGAATTGAAGCAAGTGGGTTGCCGAATGGTTCCGCATGGTATTGAGTCTTGCATTCTCCTCCACCGAGGCCAGAAAGGTAGCGCCGGGATCCCTTGGCAGGCGGTCGGACAGGTGAACGGTCAGGTTGTTTTCCTTCTTGGTATCCGTGATCAACAAGGTTTCCCCATCCGCAACCAGCGTTCCGGTATCACCAACCTGACCGCCGCTTTCGGCATAAAACGGGGTTTTATCAAATACCAGCTGGTAAAAGGTCTTCCTGGGTGTTTTAACCTGCCGGTAACGGGTGATCTTCACATCCACCGACAGGTGATCATACCCGACAAATTCCTGTTCCTCATTCTCACGCACAATGATCCAGTCTGCGGTTTCCAGTCCGGAGGCCTGCCTTGATCGTGATTTCTGCTTCTCCATTTCCAGCTGAAACCCGGCGAGATCAACCTTGATGCCTTTCTCGCTGAGGATCAGTTCGGTAAGATCCAATGGGAAGCCGTAGGTGTCATACAATTCAAAGGCAGCCTTGCCGCTGAAGGGTAAATCTTTCGATTTCAGGGCGGTCACCTGGTTTTCCAGAAGGATTATTCCGGTTTCGAGTGTCCGGAGAAAAGAATTTTCCTCTTCGGTAATCACCCTGGATATCAGCTGTTGCTGGCTGATAAGCTCCGGGAATGCATCTCCCATGTTCTCAACCAGTACCGGTATCAATCTGTTCATGAATGGCTCCTTGAGGTTGAGGAAGTTGAAACCATAGCGGACCGCCCTGCGGAGGATCCGCCGGATAACATATCCTGCTCCTGTATTGCTGGGAAGCTGCCCGTCAGCAATCGAGAAAGCAATGGCACGAATGTGGTCGGCAATGACACGCATGGCAATGTCCGACTGTTTGTCCGCTCCATATTTTATTCCCGTGATCCCTGCCAGATTTTGAATGACCGGCTGGAAAATATCGGTGTCATAATTGGATTGTTTTCCTTGCAGCGCCATCGTTAAACGTTCAAAACCCATGCCCGTATCTACATGTTTCTGAGGTAACTGTACGAGCGATCCATCGGCTTTACGGTTGTACTGAATGAAAACGAGATTCCATATTTCGATGACCTGCGGATGGTTCTTATTCACGAGCTCTTTTCCATCGATAGCGGCGCGTTCGGCATCAGACCTGATATCGACATGGATCTCGGAACAGGGTCCACACGGGCCGGTATCTCCCATTTCCCAGAAATTGTCTTTTTTTGAACCTTCCAGGATCCTGGATTTATCAATATGGGTCAGCCAGAGATCATAGGCTTCGTTATCCCGCTCAATCCCTTCCCGGTTATCCCCTTCAAAAATCGTAACATACAGTCTTTCCGGTGCAAGGCCCATCCAAACGGTCAGGAATTCCCATGCCCAATCAATAGCCTCGTGCTTGAAATAATCGCCGAATGACCAGTTGCCCAGCATCTCAAACATGGTATGATGATAGGTGTCATGTCCAACTTCCTCAAGATCATTATGTTTGCCTGATACCCGAAGGCATTTTTGTGAATTGGCTATCCTGACGGATTTTGGAACCTGGTTGCCCAGAAAATAGTCTTTGAACTGGTTCATTCCGGCATTGGTGAACATCAGGGTAGGGTCATCCTTGACAACCATAGGTGCCGATGGTACAATAAGATGGCTTTTTGATTCGAAAAAATCCTTGAATTTTTGGCGTATTATTTTGGAATTCATCAGTGTTAACTTATGTTATCGGATTGGTTAAAGTTTGGCAAAGTTAGATAAATAAGATAATTTTGCCACACTAGCAGGGTTTGGAACCAGTGATTTGAGTTGTAACGTATGGCAAAGTTCAAATATCATTTTAACCCGGAATCGCTTTCTTTTGACCGGATCAGACTTACCATCGGTCAGAAGTTATTCCGGGTAATCGCTTATTTGCTGTCCAGTTTAGTTGTCGGAGGCGGACTGCTGCTGTTAATTTCGATGTTTGCCGATCTTCCGAAGGAACGGTTACTGCAGCGAGAACTGGCTTTTCTGAGAACACAATATGAGCTGACCAATAAGAAAATGGAGCAGGCTCAATCTGTTTTAGCTGAATTACAAAATAGGGACGATAATATTTACCGGGTTATTTTTGAAGCCGATCCGGTTCCATCTGCCATCCGGGATGCCGGACTCGGCGGGGTTAACCGGTATGCTGACCTGGAGGGTTATAAAAACTCGGCCATCGTAAAGGAGACGGCACGGAAACTCGACGACATCATGAACAAGCTCTATGTTCAGTCGAAATCTTATGACCTCCTTTTTAACCTGGGCAAGGACAAGCAGAAAATGCTGACCGCCATCCCGAGCATTATTCCTCTGGAAAGATATACCAGGATCGGATCATTTTTCTCCACACACCGGTTGCATCCGATCCTCAAAGTTTACCGGCCCCATAACGGAGTGGATTTTACGGCGCCTGTTGGGACAAAAGTCAGGGCCGCAGGAGATGGAGTGGTCGTTGAAGTTAACCCTGTAAAGGGATTCTCCGGATACGGGATCACCATTACCATCAATCACGGATATTCCTATGAAACTTTCTATGCACACCTGAACAAAGTCCTTGTCAGGGTTGGAGATCAGGTGAGGAGGGGGCAGATTATTGCAGAAAGCGGCAATACCGGTCTGACCATCGCTCCCCACCTGCATTTTGAGATTCACCGGAATGGAAGTCCTGTTGATCCGATCAACTATTTGTTTACAGATATTACCCCGCTTGAATATCAGCAATTGATCCAGATGTCGAAACTTGGCGGGCAGTCACTTGACTAAATTTGTTTGTTTTGCCTTATAAAGAACCAAAAATAGAGAAAGTCTATTATTCAATAGGCGAAGTAGCGGAAATGTTCGAGGTCAATCCCTCACTTATCCGTTACTGGGAAAGCCAGTTTGAAAATATCAATCCGAAAAAAACACCGGGGGGCAAGCGGCATTATATGTTGAAGGATATCGAGCAGATACACCTGGTTTATCATCTGGTTAAAGAAAAAGGCATGACCCTCACCGGGGCCCAGCAAAAGCTCAGGGATAACAGGAATGATACTGAAAGCAACCATCTGATCGTTAAAAAGCTTCAGCAGATCAGGGACCTGTTAACCGGAATGCACGATGAACTTTAATTCCCATGATGGTTTTCGTTAATGATATTGTTACCGCCATTGAGTCCCTGGCTCCGTCAGGACTTCAGGAGCCGTACGACAATTCGGGTCTGCTGACGGGACGGGGGGACCAGCAGGTAACCGGGATTCTGGTTTGCCTGGATGTTATTCCCGATATCATGGATGAAGCTGAAAAGAAGGGGTGCAATATGATCATATCGCATCATCCGCCATTTTTCAGCGGAATGAAACGGTTCACGGGCGATTCCATGCCGGAGGAAATCCTGATCAGGGCCATCCGGAGCGGACTCATCCTTTACTCATGCCATACCAACCTTGATTCTGTCATCGGAGGAGTCAGTGGCAAGATGGCTGCCAAGCTGGGGCTGATCAATCAAAAGATACTCGTTCCCCGCGAGGATGACCTGTTAAAACTGGTATGTTTTATTCCCGCTTCACACCTTGAAATGGTCAGCCAGGCTATCTTTGCAGCCGGGGCAGGATCGATCGGGAAATATGATCATTGTTCGTTTCAGGTGAGCGGTAACGGAACATTTAAGGCCGGAACCGGGGCAAAACCCTATACCGGCATTATCGGTACTGTTCACTATGAGCCTGAAACACGGTTTGAAACCATTTTGCCGAAGCATTGCCTGAAGAAGGTGTTGAAAGCCATGCTCGACACCCATCCGTATGAGGAAGTAGCATACGATCTTTACCCGTTGGTCAATGCAAATCCGGCTTACGGATTGGGAATATCCGGAGATCTGGAGAATCCCTGCGGGGAAAAAGAGCTTTTGAAAAAGGTTAAGGAAGTATTCGGTTTGCCTGTTGTACGCCATTCACAGCTCCGGAACAAAGAAATTAAACGAGTTGCCCTGTGCGGTGGCAGTGGGATACAGTTTATAAAAGAAGCTATCTTTTCAGGAGCCGACATTTACCTGACAGCTGATATAAAATACCATTCCTGGTTTGAAGTCCCGCACAATTTTATTCTGGCAGATATCGGACATTTTGAAAGTGAGCAATTTGCGATAAATTTATTAGCCGATTCTCTTATCGAAAATTTCCCTAAATTTGCGGTTTATTTAACAGAGGTAAATACCAATCCGATAAACTATTTTTTATAGGTATGACAGCACAAAAAGCAGGAGCCAAGGAGCAGGGTCCGAATGTAGAAGAGAAACTGAGGGATATCTTTGAATTACAGCAGGTTGAATCCGAAATTGATAAGATTCAGACTTTACGCGGAGAGCTTCCACTTGAAGTCCAGGACCTTGAAGATGAGCTGGTTGGTTTAGAAACCCGTATCAAGAATTTCGAGGATGAGATTAAGGAACTGGAAAATGCAGTCTCGAAGAAGAAAGTTGAAATATCGGATGCCCAGGCCCTGATCAAGAAATACGAAGCACAGCAGAATAACGTCAGAAACAACCGCGAATTCGATTCCTTGTCCAAGGAAATTGAATTTCAGTCGCTTGAAATTCAGCTGTGCGAAAAAAGAATTAAGGAATTCTCGATCCGCCTTCAGGATAAGCAAACCGTTACTGCCGATTCAAGGGCCATCTTTGAAGAGCGGACACGTGACCTGGACGCAAAAAAGCGCGAACTGGACGAGATCATATCAGAGACCAAAATTGAAGAGGAAAACCTTTTCATGCGTTCACAGCTGATTGGTACCAGGATAGATGAACGTTTGCTTTCGGCTTACAAAAGGATCCGGAAAAATGCCCGAAACGGTTTAGGTGTGGTTACGGTTCAGCGCGACGCCTGCGGTGGATGTTTTAATCGTATTCCACCTCAGAGACAGCTGGATATCCGGTCGCGCAGGAAAATTATTGTTTGCGAATATTGCGGCAGAATTCTTGTTGATGATGAGATTGCAGGCATAGTTCCGCCTACGGAATAGTCAATCTTCCAATATGAGGAATTGTTTCCTGATAGTACTGGCAGTCATGCTTTTATCAGGAAGTCCGCTTGACGGGCAAACCCTTCCGTTTGATCCCGAAATACGATCTTGCTATCTGAATCTGGATACCGTAAAGGGTAACAGGTTGCTGAAGCAAAAATATTCGCCGGATGAACCTGAATTCATCAGGATCCTCGGGTACCGGGAGTTTCTGCACAACCTTCTTTTTCAATCGAAAAGCAATGCCGACAGGTTTCTTGCCCAATCAGGCACCTGGTTGAAGAAACTGGAGAAATCCGGTGCGGTTAACGGCCTGGTAACCGCTGCCATTGCGGAAGTTCACCTGTACCGGGCCGTGATCGCCTCACAATTTTCAGAATATAAAGCGTCGGCTACCGAATTATTGGCGGCGTATCGTGTCGTGGCCAAATCAGGTACGGAATTTTCCATTTCCGATCGGAATAAATTATCGGGTATACTCGGAGTCCTTTTTCAGCAGGTTCCCGAAAAGTACGGGAAATACCTCCGTCTGCTGGGCGTCCGGCCATCGGGGTTAAGCGGGTTTAACGGCCTCGAGCGGTATTACAGCGCCTCTTTGCCCGGATCCATAGAAAGAATGGAGGGTTATGTGCTCCTGATCACGGCCTATAAAGAATTCAGTAAAGACCCGGCCACTGCCTGGAATTTTGTGAAATCAGAAGGAGCGCCGATGCTGGAGAACCAGCTGGTCAGATACCAGAGTGCGCTGGCGGCGCTGAAAGCGGGAGACTGTGAATCAGCGGTGAACCTGCTGAAGCCGGAATCAAACCTTGATATTAAGCCCCCTTTCTCCTATTGGAATTATCAGCTGGGCCGTTGTAAATTGTACCGGAATGATACGGATGCCATCAGCTACCTTGAACAATTCATTGAGAACCCCGGTGGGGAGAATTACCGGCATTCCGCTGCCCTGTTTGCCTGTTGGTATTATGTTCTTCACGGCAATCAGGATAAGGCCAAGGCTTTTACCCTTGGGATGAAAGATTTTCCGTCACCGCTTTCGGGGTATGACAGGGAGGCCATGAATGAAATCTCATCGGGACAGCTGCCAGATCCAGAGGTTTTAAAGGTGAGGATGAGGTTCGACGGAGGTTATTTTGAGGAATGCCTTGCCGGCTGCGATCATTTGATCAAATCGGGTCGTTTTAGTTACGGCAAGGTTGGGGAGCTCCTGTACCGGAAAGCGAGATGCGAGCAGCGGTTGGGCAGAACTTCGCTTGCGGTCGGCAGTTTTCTAGGGGTACTGGAGCGGGCCGATTCGGTCCGGAGTTATATCGTTCCGAATTCAGCGCTTCAGCTTGGCTACCTGTATAAAAAAACGGGCCAGTTGGAACTGGCCCGCAAATATTTCAAAACATCCATGGATCTCAACAAATATGGTTTCCGCGACGGGATTAACCGCCAGGCTCAGGTTGCCCTTGAAGAACTGGAAAAATAACCTACCAGCTGCCTCCGGCACCTCCACCGCCAAAGCTGCCGCCACCTCCGCCGCCAAAACCTCCTCCGAATCCGCCACCCGAAGAGAATCCTCCGAATGAGCCTCCGTTTCCGCGGCCCATCATACCCATCAGTAACAGCAAAGGCAGTGCTCCGCCTCCCCCGATTCCCTGATGACGGTTCATGCGCGACTTGCCTCCGAAAATGATGGAAAAAATGATAATCATGATAATTAAGCCCACCAGACTGTTGGACTTTTTAGGGGCTCCTCTTTTCAGAAATTGATCAGCGGTAAATTCACCCGAGATGATCTTCATAATCCCATCGACAGCTTCATTGATACCTGCATCGTAATTTCCCTCCCTGAACTGAGGGAGAATTACCTGGGTAACGATCTGATTAGCCTGCAGATCTGTCAAAACTGCTTCCAGTCCGTAGCCGACGGTAATATATACCTGTCCTTTTTCTTCGGCGGTCTTCGGCTTGACCAGGATCAGGACTCCGTTATCCTTGCCTTTCACCCCGATCTTCCATTTTTCCGCCAGCTGGGTGGTATATTGATTGGGCTCATACCCATTCAGGGTCGGCACCGTAACCACATAGATCTGTGTGGACGTCTGGTTGTTGAAATCCAGCAATTTACGCTCCAGGTTATTCGCAAATCCGGGATCAAAAAGATTGGTGAAGTCGTTGACCAGCCGTGGGGGCTGCATCGGTTCAGGAAAGTCCTGCGAACGTAATGCCGGAATAAACAGGGCCAATATCAGGCTGAAAGCCAGAATTCTTTTCATTTAATGAGTTTTTATTTTCCAAAAGATATATCATCGGACAGTTCGTTCGTATCATTCTGCAGGTAAGGAAAATGCTCAACCAGTTTTTCGCCGGCCAGCCCGATTCCTTCCACCAGGCCACGGGTAAAATCTCCGTTGCGGAAGTGCACGGTCATGATTTCCCTGATCTGATCCCAAAATCCTTCCGGGACTTTGGCGTTGATACCGGCATCCCCGATGATGGCAAATT
>Ga0172379_10005919_pt1 | contig 16759 bp, 16 predicted proteins | sample GrowelOW334metaG_FD_119756 | JGI IMG/M metagenome (GOLD analysis project Ga0172379, IMG submission 119756) | Groundwater microbial communities from an aquifer near a municipal landfill in Southern Ontario, Canada - Groundwater well OW334 metaG | ecosystem: Environmental > Aquatic > Deep... | reverse complement strand
GTGAATACGTCTTCCACGCATGCTCTCCTTAACTTTATTCCTCGATTAATTCGACGTCCAGGCAGAGGCTCTGGAGTTCCTTGACGAGTACGTTGAAGGACTCCGGCAGGCCCGGTTCCAGGGTATGCTCCCCTTTAACGATGGCCTCGTACATTCTCGTTCTGCCCGCCACGTCGTCCGATTTCACCGTCAGAAATTCCTGGAGGGAATAGGCGGCGCCGTAAGCCTCCATGGCCCATACTTCCATCTCGCCAAGGCGCTGTCCACCGAACTGCGCCTTGCCTCCTAAGGGTGGCTGGGTAACTAGTGAGTATGGCCCGATGGAACGGGCATGGATCTTGTTGTCTACCAGGTGATGGAGTTTTAGCATGTAGATCATTCCTACCGTAATCTCCTGATCAAAGGGTTCTCCTGTCCTGCCATCGAACAGCACCGTCTGACCCTTTTCAGGAAGATTTGCCATCTTGAGCATGTGACGGATTTCACTTTCATCGGCACCGTCAAAGACAGGCGTTGAAAACGCCACTCCACTTTTCAACCGGTAAACAAGCCGTTGTATTTCATCGTCAGTGGCAGCGTTTACAAAACGTTCACACTCCGGCGATGCGTAGATCGCCTTGATCTCTTTCTTGACCAGTTCCAGGTTCTCCTGCGCTTTCAACATCTGGTTTATTTTATCACCCAGGCCCTTGGCCGCCCATCCCAGATGGGTTTCCAGAATCTGGCCCACATTCATTCGGGAGGGAACGCCCAAGGGATTAAGAACGATATCCACCTGGGTCCCGTCCGTAAAGAAGGGCATATCCTCTTCCGGCAGGATACGGGAAAGCACCCCCTTGTTCCCGTGACGACCAGCCATTTTATCTCCCACGGAGAGCTTCCTCTTGATGGCCACATAGACCTTTACCATTTTAATAACACCGGGGGGCAACTCATCGCCAGCTTTCAGTTTCTCGACTTTTTCCTTAAAATACGCATCGACAAGTTCGGTCTTCCGGGCCAGATTTTCATGGAGCATGCGGATCTTTTCTTCCGTCTCTTCAGCCTCTACAAGGGCGATATCCTTCCACAGATCAAAGGGTATTTTATTTAAAAATTCACTTGTAATCACATCTCCCTTTTTGAGATATACCTTCTTCTTTGCATCGGCAAGTTTGGCAGCCACTGCCTTACCTGTAAGCATCTCCGAGATTCTGAGTCGCACGGAATTGAAAATAATCCGGATTTCATCAGTCCGGTCCTTTTCAATGGAGTTCAGAGCTTCCTCTTCGATTTCCTGGGAACGATGATCTTTTTCAACTCCCTTGCGGGTGAAGATCTTGGCATCAATAACGGTCCCTTCGACCCCGGGAGGCACTCGGAGGGATGTGTCTCTAACATCACTGGCTTTTTCTCCAAAGATCGCCCGGAGCAACTTTTCTTCTGAGGATAACTGCGTCTCTCCCTTGGGCGTGATCTTTCCCACCAGGATATCGCCCGGCTTGACGGAAACACCCATCCGAACGATACCGCTGTCATCAAGGTTCTTCAGTGCCTCTTCGCCCACATTCGGGATATCCCTGGTGATCTCCTCTTTCCCCAGCTTTGTATCCCGGGCCATGGTCTCGAATTCTTCGATATGAATCGAGGTATAGATATCTTCCTTGACCACCCGCTCGCTGACTAATATAGAATCTTCATAGTTATAACCTCCCCAGGACATGAAGGCTACCATGACATTCCGTCCCAAGGCCAGTTCGCCATTATCGGTGGCGGGACCGTCGGCAATAATATCACCCCGGCATACACGATCACCTTTGACGGCAATAGGTTTCTGGTTGAAGCAGGTATCTTGATTGGAGCGTTGGTATTTGATCAGATTATAGATATCTACCCCGATATCCAGGTTATCGTCCTCCGCTCCGTCACATTTTACGACGATTCGCGAGGCATCGACCGTTTCCACTACCCCATCCCTTTTTGCCGCCACAACGGCGCCGGAATCTCTTGCCACAATCGCTTCCATCCCCGTACCGACCAGCGGAACGGCGGGACGCATGAGCGGCACAGCCTGTCGCTGCATATTTGATCCCATGAGCGCCCGGTTGGCATCATCGTGTTCAAGGAACGGGATGAGCGTCGCCGCAACACTGACCAGTTGAGTGGGGGAAACGTCCATATAGTTGATCTCGGAGGGTTCGACGGTGATAAAATCGCCACCCTTACGGGCAGAGATCATCTCGCCAATAAACCTTCCCTCCTTATCGAGAGGGCGATCCGCTTGGGCAACAATAAAATTTTCCTCTTCGATAGCCGTCATGTAGCGGACTTCATCCAGAACCCGTCCGTTCTCGACAAGGCGATAAGGGGTTTCAATAAAACCGAACTCATTAACCCTGGCATAGGTACTCAGGGAAACAATAAGACCGATGTTGGGTCCTTCCGGCGTCTCTACGGGACAAATCCGTCCGTAATGGGTAGGATGGACATCCCGGACTTCAAATCCCGCTCTCTCTCTGGTGAGCCCGCCCGGACCGAGAGCGGAAAGCCTTCGTTTATGGGTAATCTCGGATAATGGATTGGTCTGATCCATGAACTGAGACAACTGACTGCTGCCAAAAAACTCGTTTACCACGGCCGAAACCGGCTTGGCGTTGACAAGATCATGGGGCATCATGGTCTCAATATCTTGTAAACTCATCTTTTCCTTGATGGCTCTTTCCATCCGGACCAAACCGATTCGATATTGATTTTCAATCAGTTCCCCCACGGATCTCACCCGCCGGTTGCCAAGATGATCAATATCGTCAACACTGTAATCACCACCGCCGTTCTTCAGCTCGATGAGATATTTCACCGCCGCCATGATATCTTCTTTTCTCAGGACCGTAACATCTGTGGGGACATCGAGACGGAGCTTATAATTCATCTTGGCGCGGCCAACATCGGACAGATCATAGGTTTCCGGTTCAAAAAAGAGGCTACGAAAAAAGGCATTGGCCGTCTCAGGTGTGGGCGGATTGCTGGGCCGGAGGCGCCGATAGATTTCTATGACGGCATCTTCCACAGCTTCGATCCGGTCAGCCAGGAGGGTATCGCGGATCGAGGCATTGGCTCGCTCTTCATCGAGATGAACGAAACGGACTTCTTTAATATTTTTTGCCCGCAAGAGTTTCAGACCATCTAGGGTAAGTTCTTCGTTACACCGAAGCAGGATCTCCCCTGTCTCAGGGTCCAGGATGTCAGAGGAAAGGATCTTGCCGATGACATCTGTTTCCTCCATAGCAATGCGGTTAATCCCCGCATCAGACATCTTCTTCAACAATACCTTGTTGATTTTTCTGCCCTTTTTTACAATAACCTCTCCCGATTTGAGCTCCTTTATATCATCAGGGGCCTTCTCTCCCATGAGCGACCCATCTACAGCCATGAAAAACTGTTCCTCATCCAGAAATATTGTTTCAATGCTGTAAAAATAATTCAAGATGAATTCTGTTGAATTACCCATGGCCTTCAGCAGGATCGTGACCGGCATCTTACGTCTGCGGTCGATACGCACGTAAAGAATATCCTTCGAATCGAATTCCAGATCCAGCCAGGACCCCCGAATGGGGATCACGCGGGCCGAATAGATCAGTTTCCCGCTGGCCAGGGTTTTCCCTTTGTCGTGATCGAAAAAGATTCCCGGAGAGCGATGGAGCTGGCTGACGATGACCCGTTCCGTTCCATTAACAATAAACGTCCCGTTTTCGGTCATTAAAGGAATTTCACCGAAATAAATTTCCTGCTCCTTTATATTACTGATCTGCTTCTGACCCGTACCCGGGTCGACATCAAAGATAAGCAGCCTTACCACTATCTTCAGTGGGGCCGCATAGCTCATTCCCTTCTGAATGCACTCCTTGACATCGTAGCGAACACCGCCGATCTTGTAACTAACGAATTCAAGAGAGCATTTCTTGCTGTAGTCCGAAATGGGGAAGACGCTCTTAAAGGCCCCCTGAAGACCGAAATTCCCCCGTTTCTCAGAAAGTGTGTCCATCTGGAGAAATTTTTCATATGATTTGACCTGGATATCGATCAAATTGGGAATATCTACGATCTTCCTTATCCGTCCAAAAATTTTTCGAAACTCGCCCATATTATCCTTTCGGTTTCGCGATCTCAGTAAGCCGTCATGGAGGTTACTACTTAACCTCTACGGCGCCGCCGACTTCTTCAATCTTCTTCTTTATATCAGCCGCCTCATCCTTTGAGACCGCTTCTTTAATTGGTTTTGGCACACCATCGACAAGGTCTTTAGCTTCTTTCAGGCCAAGACCCGTAATGGCCCTGACAACCTTGATGACCTGAATTTTCTGGTCGCCAAACCCGGTCAGGATGGCATCGAATTCTGTTTTTTCCTCCACTTGTGCTGCTGCATCACCACCCGCCGGAGTGGCTGCGGCAACCATCATCGGGGCCGCTGCAGAAACACCGAGCCGCTGCTCCAATTCCTTGACCAACTCGGAAAGATCAAGGACTGTCATTTCTTCAATAAATTTTACCACGTCTTCTTTGGTTATCTGACTTGCCATCTTCGCTTCTTCCTTCCTGTATTATAATTTATTGTGTTGACTCTTTTTTCATACGATAGGCGTCGAGAACCTGTACCATGCCTCGGGGCACAGCACTCAAGACGCTCACCAAACCTGTTGGAACACCGATGAGTACCGACAACAGCCTTGACAGGAGTACCTCGCGGCTGGGCAGAGTAGCGACGGCATTAACCTGCTCCCTGCTCAACACCTTTCCCGCCAACATGGCCGCTTTGATCTCCAGTTCAGCGTTCTTCTTTGCAAACTCCACAAGCACCTTAATCGGTTCCGCCACATCTCTGTCTGTCATAATCAGAGCCAAAGGCCCCTTGACATACTCATTCATGGCGCTGAAATCTGTCCCCTGCGAAGCTATTCGCAGCAGGGTATTCTTGATCACATGAATGTCGGAACCAGACTTACGCAGGGCTACGCGTAAGGATGTAATGCGAGCTACATCCATTCCCGAATAACCGGCAAGAACCGCAAGTTTAAATTCTTTCAGCTTTTCGTGAAGTTCTGTAATAACCTGTTCTTTTTCCTTTCGATCCAATCTTCAACCTCCTTTCGTATATCTATTGTCTCCTGGATGATATCCTATCATCCAACAGGCCCTATGCAACCGAAAGTTCCAAAACTACAGGTAACAGGAAAAAAAAGACGATGATGACCAATTTTAATCATGGTTTTTCTCTCGTCTCGGCAGGCCCGTTACTACCGTTTAAACACCTGTACCTGCTGTCTCAGACTTAGTTAGCAAACAATTGAGCTATCTACTGCGGACTTTATATATTTCTCACATCAAGGGGATCGATCTTAACCCCCGGACCCATGGTCGAAGAAAGAGAAATGCTTTTCAGGTATGTTCCCTTACTTGCGGCCGGCTTCAGCTTGATGATGGTTTCAATAACAGCGGCAATATTCTCCAGAAGTTTGTCGGCGCCAAATGAGACTTTTCCCACCGGGGTATGAACAATGCCAGCCTTCTCGACACGAAACTCCACTTTACCTGCCTTGAGTTCCGCCACGGCCTTGGCCACTTCAAACGTTACCGTTCCCACCTTCGGATTGGGCATGAGCCCCCGCGGACCTAGAATCTTTCCCAGTTTTCCGACACTTCCCATCATATCCGGGGTCGCAACCACCCGGTCGAAATCTAGCCAGCCTCCCTTGATCTTTTCAATCAAGTCGTCCGCTCCGGCAAAATCCGCACCAGCATCGAGGGCTTCTTTCTCTTTGTCCCCCTTCACAAAAGCCAGCACCCGGACCGTTTTGCCCAAACCGTTAGGAAGAACTACACTGCCCCGGACCATCTGATCAGCATGCTGGGGATTGACGCCCAACCGTAAGGCAATTTCCACCGTCTCATCGAACTTGGCCCTCGTTGCACCGATCAAAAGTTCGATTGCCTCCCTAATCAAATAGCGTTTCCCCGGTTCCACCTTCTCTCTTGCCTCAATAAATGCTTTGCCTCTATTTGTCATGATCAAACCTCAAACAACGTGAGTTTATCCCTCGATTGTAATTCCCATGGAACGCGCCGTGCCCTCGATGACCCTTATGGCACCTTCTATATCCACGGCATTGAGATCATTGAACTTCTGTTCCGCAATATCCTTGATCTGCTTGGACGTCACCGTCCCCACTTTTTCTTTATTCGGATTTCCGGATCCTTTGGCAATTTTTGCCGCTTGCTTAATCAGCACTGATGCCGGGGGCGTCTTCGTCACAAACGTGAAGGATCGATCGGCATAAACGGTGATTACCACAGGTATAACCGTGCCCTCCTGGCTCTGGGTCATGGCATTGTACGCCTTGCAGAACTCCATGATGTTTACACCATGCTGGCCAAGTGCCGGTCCGATCGGCGGGGAAGGAGTGGCCTTACCTGCCTTGATCTGCAGCTTTATGTTTGCAATTACCTTTTTCGCCATAGTTTTCCACCTTAATTTATGAAGATTTTAATTCTGGACAACCTGGATAAAATCCAGTTCCACCGGTGTGGATCTTCCAAAAATACTGACGATTACTCGCAGCTTTCCCTTCTCCGGTTTGACTTCATCAATGACACCGTCAAAGTTAGTGAAGGGTCCATCAATGATACGGACATGATCGCTGACTTCGAACTTGAACTTTGGTTTTGGCTTGAGCGTGCCTTCATCGATCCGGGTACGAAGAACTTCAACGTCCCGGTCGGGGATGGGAAAAGGCTTTTCTTTCCCGCCAATAAAACCAGTTACCTTCGGTGTGTCTTTGACAATGTGCCACGTCTCGTCATTCAACTCCATCCGCACAAGGATATATCCCGGGAAGAACTTCCGTTTGGACGTCTTTTTTTCCCCGGAAACAAGTTCGACAATGTCTTCTTCCGGGATCAGGACATCCGTAAAAAAGTCCTGCTTCCCAGCCGCATCGATGCGTTCCTTGAGAGAAAGCTTGACCTTGTTCTCATAACCGGAATAGGTGTGCACAACGTACCATCTCTGAGCCATGTTCTTATCCCAGTAGCAATTTGATTAATTTGACCAGGCCAAAATCGACGATCCCGAGAAACACAGAAACAATGGCGACCACAACAATCACTATTGAAGTCGAAGCTAAAGTCTGCTTCGGCGTCGGCCAAGTCACTTTTTTCAGCTCTACTTTTGCCTCGGAAAGAAACACTTTGATTTTGTCAATCCAAATCTTGATTTTATCCATCAAGTTTACCATTCAATAAAAATGGCAGGCCAGGAGGGACTTGAACCCCCAGCATCCGGATTTGGAGTCCGGCGCTCTATCCATTAGAGCTACTGGCCTGTCTGATAACTCAATATGGCGACGAAAGGAGGACAAAATCTACTTCGTCTCCCTATGGGCCTTATGGGATCGACAGAACTTACAGAATTTTTTCAGTTCGAGTCGACCCTGCATGGTTCGCTTATTCTTTGTAGTCGTGTAATTTTTATGCTTACACTCTGTACAAGCCAAGGTAATAATATTTCTCATAATCTTAACCACCTTTATCTTTAAGTGGAGCCCACGACCAGGATTGAACTGGTGACCTCATCCTTACCAAGGATGTGCTCTACCTACTGAGCTACGTGGGCCAATCTTTCCTGATGGAGCGGGAAACGGGATTCGAACCCGCGACCCTCAGCTTGGAAGGCTGACGCTCTAGCCACTGAGCTACTCCCGCATATACTTTTTCAGGATCGCCGTTGCCAACGATGCTCGCTGCGTTAAAAAATGGTGGAGGGGGGGGGATTTGAACCTCCGTAGGCTGAGCCGGCAGATTTACAGTCTGCTCCCTTTGGCCACTCGGGAACCCCTCCATCGAAATTCGTTATCATTCATATGAAGCTGGCGATGGGACTCGAACCCGCAACCTGCTGATTACAAATCAGCTGCTCTACCTGTTGAGCTACGCCAGCAAAACGCAGTTCGCTAATTATTCAAAGAGCTTACGCAAATAAGGCGCATCCGGCTAAACCACGCTGAAAATGCGAATTGGGGACTTTAGATTTATTGATTTATTTTGTCAAGCACTTTTTAGCATCATATATTCATGCATGCAGGTCATGATCAGAAATATAAAGTCATAACTATTTGATTTGCCGCTTTATTTGTCTACATTCACCTCAGCCGTGTCTCCAGAAACTACCCTGCGGGGTGTCGTAAACATCGATTCCCAGGGCCGCGAGTTTTTCCCGGATGGCGTCGGCCTCCTGCCAGCGCCGTTCTTTCCGCATGGAGGCTCGCTCATTCAACAATTTCAAGACCTCGATACCAATCGTTTCCTCTTCAAAATGCATGATTCCCAGAACACTGTCTAGCCCCGTCATCACTCCCAGAACGCGGTCCCTTTCCCTTTGATTGAAATGACCCTGGGCCAGGGGAACGCTTACCTTATTGATAAAATCGAAGAGGGAAGCAAGGGCGCCGGAGATATTGAGATCGTCATCCAGGGCACTTGCGAAACCCTGTTTGACATCATAGATCCACTGATCCGTGTCGGGGAAACCCTCGCCGGAAGTAAAACGGATCAGGCGCTGGATGAAATGATTCAGCTTCCTGACCGTATTTTTGGCCGTTTCCATAGCTCCCCAGGAAAAATTCAGGGGTTTACGGTAGTGGGAACCCAGCAGGAAAAAACGGACTTCCCGTCCCTGGTAGCCTCTATTTTCCAGTTCTTCCATCGTCAGAACATTGCCCAAGGAGCGGGACATTTTCTTACCGTCGATCATTACCAACTCCGTACTGAGCCAATAGTTGGCCATCCCCTTTCCCGTCGCCGCCTTGCCGATGGCCAGGACATTTTCACAGTGCGGAAAGGTAATATCGGCGCCGCTGACATGAATATCAAAGGCCTCTCCCAGGTATTTCATGGAGATGGCGGCGCATTCAAGATGCCAGCTTGGCCGGACGCTCCCCCAGCGGGTCTTGAAATACACGCCCTTCTTCAACTCGCTGAGGGTAGAGCGTTTCAGCAGGGTAAAGTCCACGGGGCTATCCTTTTCGTAATCATCCAGATCAATAGTTCGTCCGTGCTTAACCTTGCTGAGGTCGACGTTGGAAAGTTTCCCGTAATCATTAAACTTCGAAATGTCAAAATAGACGGAACGCAGCTTTTCATAGGCGTATCCTTTACCTACCAGTTTCTCGACCATTCTGATCATATCCTCTACATGCTCACTTGCCTTGGGATATACCTCATCCCGCCTGATACATAACTTATCGATATCCCTGAGAAATGCCTCCGTGCATCGGTTCGTGTACGTGGCCAGATCCGTGTTGGTCCGCTCCGCGCCCCGAATAGACCGATCTGCCAGATCAACGATATTGGTCACATGCTTGACTGTATAGCCCCTGTATTCTAGGTACCTCCGCAAGAGGTCGGATACGACAAACCTCCGGTAGCTGCCAATATGGGGCACGTCATGGACGGTGGGCCCACAGGAATAAACACGGACCTCTTCGGGGCGTAGGGGCTTGAAGGAGTCCTTCTGCCGGCTCAGGGTATTGTAGAGGCGAAGCGTCGTCTCCCGCCGGTCCGCAAACAGGTCCGTGCTGAGATACCGTTCGCCGCTGTCCGGAAAGATGACCACGATGGTCCCTTTGTCCATGTCTTTGGCCTTCTGGAGGGCGACGTGCATGGCCGCACCGGAACTCATTCCCACAAGCAAGCCCTCTTCCCGGGCAAGGCGCCGGGACATTTCAAAGGCGTCCTCGTCAAGGATGTTGACCTTTTCATCGAGGAAATTTTTGTCAAAGATCCCGGGCCGGTAAGATTCCTTCATATTCTTGAGACCCTGGATCTTGTGCTGGAGATAGGGCTCGACGCCGATGATCTTGACGGCTGGGTTGTATTCCTTGAGGCGCCGGGATATGCCCATGGCCGTTCCCGTCGTCCCCAGGGCAGCCACCACCATGGCCACCTTGCCGGCGGTCTGCTGCCATATTTCCTCCGCCGTACCTTCGTAGTGGGCCAGGATGTTGTCGGGGTTGTTGAACTGATCCGTTCCGAAGTATTTATCCGGATCCTCCCGCATCATGTGATAGGCCATCTCTATGGCCCCATCGGTGCCAAGATTGGCCGGGGTAAAGAACAATTCGGCGCCCATGGCCTTCAGAATTTTCTTTCTTTCTTCGCTGGCCGCCTCCGACATAGTAAGACAAAGCCGGTACCCCCTGGCGGCAGCCACCAGGGCTAGGCCGATGCCGGTATTGCCGCTGGTCGCTTCCAGGATAATCTTATCCCTGGTAAGTTCCCCCCGTTTTTCGGCTCCGCTGATCATAGCCAGGGCCGCCCGGTCCTTGATAGAACCCCCGGGATTGAAACACTCCATCTTGGCAAAGATCTTGACGGACGGACTGCTGTGGAGGCGGCAGATCTCCACCAGAGGCGTATTGCCGATTGTTTCAAGAATACTACTGGCGCAGGAGGATTTCATATATAGAATTCACCTTGGTTAATTTTGACCGCTTGGGAGACTTTTCGCAACGCTGTCAAGTGTCAAATTTTGGGACGGGAATTTTGACAAAGGGCACCCCTTCCTCGCGCAGGGTCTCCTCCTCCCTTTCCGTCGTGACGCCACGGATGTTGCGTTGATCTTCCTCCCCGCGATGGATCCTGATGGCAACTTCAGCAAACTGTTCGCCAACATCGTCAAAATATTTATCGATCTGCTGATGCAACTGTTCCAAATATTTCAGGGGGGAGATTTCCACATCGTTACGTTTTGTTACCGGGCCCTTATCCTTTCCCAGCAGCGCCACGGACGCGGGAACAATTTTCGTCTCCATGTTTCCGCACACGGGACAGGTAATCAATTTACCGGCCCGCTGCGTTTCAAAGGCCTGTCGGTCCTGAAACCAGCCCTCAAATTTGTGTCCATGATCACAGCGCAGATCATAAATAATCACGCATCATCTCCATAAAAAAGAAAAAAATGGGTTTTTGCAAATCCATTAAAAATAATATTGGACTTTTCCCAAGTAATTCTATATTTGATCACTCCGTCGGGATGTGGCCCAGCTTGGTAGGGCACTGCGTTCGGGACGCAGGAGTCGCGCGTTCAAATCGCGCCATCCCGACCATTTATTTTGATCAGCCCCCCACCACCGACGCCATTTTGAAAATGGGCAGGTACATGGCGATGATCATGCCGCCGACTACACCGCCCAGAAAGACCATCATAAAAGGTTCAAGGAGCGCCGTCATGGCGTCCACAGCCGTATCCACTTCATCATCATAAAAATCGGCAATCTTGGCAAGCATGGTATCCAGTGCCCCCGTAGCCTCTCCGACGGCGATCATCTGCACCACCATCGCCGGAAAAATATCCGTTTCCGCCAGGGGTTCGGCGATGGTCTTTCCCTCAGCGATACTTCTCCGGACTTCCATGAGGGCCTTCTCGATGATAACATTTCCCGCCGTCTTACTGACAATGGCCAAGCCCTCCAGGATAGGAACCCCACTGGACATCATGGTGGACATGGTACGCGTAAATTTGGCGACGGCAACCTTTTTCAGCAGATCGCCAAAGACAGGGGCTTTCAGCACCGCCTTGTCGAACAGATAGCGGCCATGCTCGGTGGCCACAAACCGATTGAAGACAAAAAATGCCAATCCGACGGCGCCGAACATCACGAGGAAATACTTCTGGGTAAAGGCGCTGGCATCGACGAGAAACTGGGTGGGGCCGGGCAGCTCTCCCCCCATCCCTTCAAACATCTTCTGAAAAACGGGTATGACCTTGAGAAGCAGGAGGGCGACAACAGCAATGGAAATAACCAGCACGCTTGCCGGGTAAGTCATAGCCCCCTTTACCTTGGATTTCAGCTTCATCGCCTTTTCCATATAACTTGAAAGGCGTTGCAGAATAACATCGAGGATACCGCCGCTTTCTCCCGCCGCCACCAGATTTACAAACAGGTTATCGAAGATCTTGGGATATTTTTTCAGGGCATCCGACAGGGTGGACCCTCCTTCGATATCCTCCTTGATCGTGGCAATGACCTTGGCAAAGGTCTTGTTCTGTTCCTGCTGCGCTAGAAGTTCCAGACATTGAATCAGCGGGAGACCGGCATTGATCATGGTCGCAAAGATACGGGCAAAGACCACGACATTTTTTTCGCTTATCTTCTTCTTCAGAAAGGGCAGGTATTCTTCAAGGCCTTTGGGCTTGGCCTTGATATTTATGGACCGATAACCCTGCCGGCGCAGCATGCCTCGGGCGTTTGCCTCATCGGCGGCATCCAATTCGCCCTTTTTTATTTCGCCTCTTCTGGTCGTTGCTTCCCAGATAAATACCGGCATATGATCTCCTATCTGGCATTCATAGAATTCGCCGTCGCCAACAGATCATTCTTCAGTTTCCCGAGGATTCATCAGCCCACGAAACATTTCATGCATGACAATTCCCGTCGCCACCGAGACATTAAGAGAGCCTATCTTTCCTACCATGGGAACTGATAAAAGGAAATCACATTTTTTGCGGATCAGGTCCCTGAGCCCCTGGCCCTCACTGCCCATGACCAGGGCAATCTTTCCGGAAAAGGGCACCGAACGCGGATCCAGCCCTGCCCCGGAGTCCGCCCCATAGATCCAGAAACCCTTTTCCTTCAAGGTATCGAGGGTCCGGGACAAATTGGCAACCATTGTCACCCGCAAATGATGCACCGCCCCGGCCGACGCCTTGACAACTGTCGGTGTCACGGAAGCGGAGCGGTCCTGTGGAATGATTACCCCGGCAGCTCCAAAACAGTGGGCGGTACGAATAATAGCCCCGAGGTTCTGGGGGTCGGTAATACTGTCAAGGATGACGACTATTTGGCCCTTAATAGTTTCTTGAGCATTTTGAAGCATCTCCTCCAGATCAACGTAAGCATAAGGGCGGATCGTGCCGGCGATCCCCTGATGCACCCCTGAATCGGTCAATCTATCCAGAGTCGCCCGCTCGACCTCCACAACGGGCACAGAAAAACGGGAGGCCACTTCCAGAATTTTAAGGACCTGTTCGCCCTTTCTACCGGAAGTGACAGTAATTCTTAATATTTCCAGAGGGTTGCTTTTAATGGCTTCCCAGAGGGGATTTATACCGTAAATCAGATGGGATGATTTGTTCTTGATAGCCGAAGCGCTCTTCATCCGCATCACCGTTGCATTATCGTCACGGCTGAGACTTCATGTTGAGACCTCTGAAAAATGGCTTCGCAGCGGCTCAAAAATCTTTTTCGCTTCTGGTTAGTTGGCATATAATTGTGATTAACTACAGGATTTTAAATTCAATCTCGGAACGGCGAAAAACATTTGACTCCCCGCTTGCGAACCATTATTCTACAGTTGTGCAAGGATCTCAAGTTATTCAAAATGAGCCTCTTGTCCGCAATCCTCTGGCAATGGCTTCCACGATCCGATCCGCCTCGGAGGCCGGATTTGTCGCCATGCGTATGGGCCTGCCGACCACAAGATAATCTGCTCCCGCTGCGATGGCTTCTTCAGGGGACAGTGTCCTTTTCTGATCGTCCCCGGTAACAGCGCCGCCACCCCTGATACCGGGGGTAACAATCACAAAATCATCTCCACAGACTTTCCGGATAATCTCGGTCTCCCGGGGGGAAGCCACCACCCCCGCCAAGCCGGCATCCTGGGCCATGCGGGCAAAATTCAGCACCGCTTCCATCGTTGTCAAATGAAATCCTATTTTCCGCAAATCCTCATCGCTAAGGCTTGTCAGTACTGTCACGGCAACAAGGAGGGGCGCTGGCACATGTAGACGTTCCACTGCCTGATTTGCGGCGGCCACCGCCGCGACCATCATGCTGCGTCCCCCGGCGGCATGGATGTTGAACATGGCCACCCCCAGGCCGACAGCCCCTTCCGCAGCTCTCGCTACGGTATTGGGGATATCATGATATTTCAAGTCGAGAAAGACACGTGCCCCTCGTTCATGGATCTTATCGATGAGCGCCGGGCCATAAATCGTAAAAGCTTCCTTGCCGACTTTAAAGAGACCGACATGCCCATGCAGAACGTCAACCCACGACAGGACCTCTTCCATCCCGCCTTTGCCGATATCCAGCGCAAAAATCAGACGATCTTGAGGACGATCATTCCGTGTATTCATCATCATCAATAAACTCGGTGTGATCGAGAATCGGGAGAAAATTGTCCTTCGTATATATCAGGTTCTCCGGATGGGCATAAACAACCTTGCCCGCAGCTATCTCTCTAAGCGCCATGACAATCTCCCTATTGTTACGGACTTCACCCAGGACCTGGGGTTTTGATCCCTTGATGAGCTGTAGGGCCCGCTGGGATGTGAGTTGCACCAGGGCAAAACGGTTTTTTGCTTCTCGCAGAGAGTCTTCAACAGTAATTCTAGCCATATAGATTTTGAACCTCCATTTATAAACTACAGATAATAATTATGTTTCCTTAATAAAACCATCAATGACATGACGTTGCCGCTCTCTTCTACACTTTTCCGCCAGATAGATAGCCCGCAGTCTCTCAACCGCGCTCTCCAAACGGTCATTGACGATGATATAATCATACCAGAAAACTTCCCTGATTTCATCTCTTGCTTTTTGAAAGCGTCTTTTTCGCATCTCATCATCTTCAGCCCCGCGTTTTTGCAAACGCTTTTTCAGCTCTTCGAGATCTGGGGGCAGTATAAAAACATAGACACCGTCAGGATATAATTCCTTTAGCGCCCTGGCTCCTCGGGGTTCGACATCTAGGATCAGATCCTCCCCCCGGGACCTAATTTCCTCAACCACCTGCAGTGATGTCCCATAGAGATGGCCATAATTTTCAGCCCATTCTGCAAATTCTCCATTTTGCACCTTTTCTCTGAACACATCCTCGGTGACAAAATGATAATCCCGGCCATCAACCTCTCCCGAACGCCGAGGTCTAGTTGTATAGGAGACGGAAAATCTGATATCCGGGAACTGCCTGAATATAGATCTACAGATAGACGTCTTGCCGGTCCCGGAGGGCGCCGAAATTATTATGACAACAGCATTATTCGACATTCTGGATCTGTTCCCTCACCTTTGCCAGTTCACTCTTGATCTCAATTACCTGACGGGCGGTTTCCGCGTCTCCACTCTTGGACCCGATGGTATTGACTTCCCGATTCATCTCCTGGATGAGGAAATCTACCTTGCGGCCAATGGCTTCTTCGCCTTCCAGAAGTTCCATGAACTGACCGATATGGCTTTCCAGTCGGACCACCTCTTCGGTGATATCACTTTTCTCGGCCAGGATTGCCACCTCCTGATGAATGCGGGCCTCGTCAACGATAATGCTCTGGGTCAACTCTTTGACCCGATCACTAAGACGCTGACGATATTCGACAACTACTTCCGGCGCCCGCATGGCAATTATCCGCAGAAGCTGCTGAATTTTATCCATACGGCAAGCGAGGTCCCTGCCGAGGGCCTCGCCTTCCGTTATTCTCATGTCCGTCAATTTATCCATCGCCTCGGCAAGAATCCCCTCCAGCCCCTTCCAGAGACAGTCTAAGTCCTCCTCCACTTCCTTCGGCACATACAAGTCCCTGAATCCGGACATCATATTCAGGGTCACCTCGTCGGGAAGATTAAGCTCGTCCTTGATTTGGCTGAGGAGGGAGTAATACTGACGGACCAGGGGTAGATTCAACATCAGCGTTTGCGTCCCATCCTGATTACCTTCATTGTCAATACGGATGGAGACTTCGATCTTCCCCCGGGAGAAGCGCTCTCCGATCTTCTTCTTGATTTCCGTCTCCAGGAATGAGATCGTTGCCGGCATGCGCAGGAAAATTTCCAGATAACGATGGTTGAGGGATTTCATTTCCACCTGAATTCTTTTGTCGGCGGAAACCGCTTCTACCCGGCCGAAACCGGTCATACTTTTGATCATTATGTTTCCTTCCTGATTTTTTTCAACTGCCAGAGGTATTTCTTCCTGAGGGTATTGAGCATATCGACGGCCCCTGCGGCAGCGTAGTCGGGATATGACCAGGGAAGAGATTGAAAAGACCCGTCGCAGTACATCATCGTTAAATCCGCATAAATTCCGTCCCGAAGATAGGGCCGGTGGGTATATCCTTTCCCCGTCGCCAGGATCAGATGCGCCGCGGCAATATAGCCCGGATCAATATTGACTTGCCGCAATTCCCCCTCGGAAAATCGTTTCTCCAGGTCGTTGGTCCAGTTTTTGACGTCCGGCAGCGTCTCCGGGGGCACATGCCGCCCAAAGGAGACAAACCTGCGAACCAGAGTATGGCCCATCTCCTTCTCATAATAACTTGTATAGTCGAAAGGCAGATAGGGACTTAGATAATCCGTCTCCCCGAAGCGATCCATCAGGATTGCGAGCACATGACAGATTTTCTCCCGGTCTGTCGCGATAAGGCTCATGACCAGATTTACCGGCGCCGCTATGCGGGGACAGCTCATAGGGTCCTTTTCAGTTCCTTCCGTGTCACCGTGGCTGTTCCTACTTTCCCGACGGCGATGCCCGCCGCCCGGTTGGCGATAAACGCCGCCTCCCGGAAAGTCGCTCCCGAGGCCATGGACAGCGCGAAAACACCAATGGCGGTATCGCCGGCGCCGGTGACGTCAAAAACCTCGCGTGCCTCTGAGGAGAATTCCGTATGGCGGATCGACCCATCCCGCTCGAAAAGGCTCATCCCCTCTTCCCCCCGCGTGATGAGCAGGGCCTT
>Ga0172379_10005918_pt1 | contig 16762 bp, 11 predicted proteins | sample GrowelOW334metaG_FD_119756 | JGI IMG/M metagenome (GOLD analysis project Ga0172379, IMG submission 119756) | Groundwater microbial communities from an aquifer near a municipal landfill in Southern Ontario, Canada - Groundwater well OW334 metaG | ecosystem: Environmental > Aquatic > Deep... | reverse complement strand
TTGGTATTTGTTATTTGGAATTTCGTCTATGTATTATTTTATTTGCGAATCAAACAAAATAAAAGATAAACAAGCTAAACTTTTAGACATTATTAGTCTAAAGTTTTCTGATCTTGGCATTCGTTATGAAAAAGTATCAGTAACACCACTTAGAACTGCTGATATTCTGGCGCATGATGCGATACTAGATGGTAGATATACAACAATAGTTGCTGTTGGATCAGACAAGACTGCGAGCCAGATCATAAATACAATTGCTAAATTAAAGAAAGCTAATCCGCAAGTCAAAAATTGGCCAGTTTTTGGAATGGTACCATTACGAGAATCAAAAATAGCTGATGTTTTGGGATTACCTTATGATAATGCAATTTGTGAGGCATTAACTAGTAGAAAAGTTGAGACAATTGATTTAGGCCGAGCTGACGGAAGCTATTTTATGACATCTTTTGATGCAGATTTTATGGATCGAAAAAAAACAGTTTGGGAAAAATTAACAACTGTCATCAAAGCAATTTCTAGAAATAAATTGCCAGAGATTTCTTTTGATGTAGATAAAAGAATCTTTGCAAAAGCAAAATTATCGAGTATGTCTGTCATAAATTCATTAGGAAATATCAATTTTGAAGGAAAAAATAAAATAAAATTATCAAAAGTTAATCCTAAAGACCAAATTTTGGATTTAATTATGTTTAGCGGAAATAAAAAACAAAAAGAATCTGATTTATCATTTTTTCGCGGTAAAAAGATTAAATTCTATTGCAAAGAAAAATTAATAATGGCTTGCGATGGACAACAGATTAAAAAAGTGCCGGAAGTCTTTGAAATTGTGCCAAAAACAATCGAAGTAATTGTTGGTAAAAAAAGAAGCTTTTGAATTTGATTTTTGCTTTGTTAATTACTCTTCTCTAATGCTATCTCGAATAACTACTTCTCTAATGCGATCCCTAATGCTTTGATTTTTGAAGATATTACGATATTCGGATATTAAGATATTCACATTCTTCTTGTTTAATATTAAAATTTGTAAAATTTTGCTTAATTTGTCAAATTATTGACAAATTTTTGTTTTCATGCTATTTTTTATTGTCAGAAGAGTTCGTTGTAGACAAAGTTGCTAGTACCGAAATACGGCTAGCAACCAAAGGAGGCTAGAGTGAAAAAAGGAGACTTGGTTCAAATGTGTTTGCTTGGATTTATGACATTTGTTCTTTTCAGTTTTAGCGCATTTGTACTGATGGGAATTGGAGCACAATGTGTTTTGCAGAATCAAAACTTGTCACTAACTAATGCGATTCCGTTGGTCTATGAAAATATGACTTTTAGGGCGATAGTGGCAGCTATAATGAGTGGACTAATTGGATCCTTTGTTGTTGTTTATCTCGCTCTGCTGGCAGAAAGATTGAAAAAGGCTCTTGAAGGAAAAATTTAGCACTTTTTTAAGCACATTTTGTGCTTTTTTTATTGACCATTAATTTAAATTAAGATATATTCAAAGATGCTCTTTAAAATTAAAAATTCATTTTGAGTGTTTCAAAATCATTCTTGCACAAAAATATGTTATAAAAAAATGAACAAATTGCGCGGATTGAGCGGATTTTAATGCGGAAAAATGATTCTAAAGCCAACCCCAAGAAGAGGAGGAAGAAAGATGGGAATTTTCAGAGGCGCAACGAAAACTGAAATGTTGGTTGCTGACATCAAGAGACGGTGGCCGCGATTTTTTGTTGAAGCTGATGAAGAGATTTGGAAACAATGGCACGAGCTAACAAAACGAGATTCTATCAGCTACTTTGTAGATATTCTAAAAGGTGATTATAACGACAGATTCAAGGCGCGTGCAATATTGGCCTTACTTGCACCAACTCCAAAAAACGCACCAAAGAATTGGAATTTAGTAACGCCATTTTCTAGTATTTATGGTTTTGAACTTGACCTGGTTGCTAATTGCGAAAAGTTTATTGAATATATTGTTGATTTGGTTGTCAGCTTCTTTCGGTTGACACTTGAAGGCAAAGATGAATTTACGGATCATCTTTCGCTTGCTAATCGGTATAATTCCTGGATGATTGCACTCTTGGGCTATTTGCCTGAAGGACCAGATGCTGATAATTTGTTTAACAGGATTTCTCTGAACGATTTGGTCTGCTTTAACAACATGGATGATTGTTCAGGATATAATCCGTTTTCACATCTCATGTGGAATCCTAAAGTTAACGAACGCTACAAGAGATTGGCAGATTTGAAGATGAGAGTAACTGTCAGGGCAGAATTACAAGGAGAGGCGAAACCTCGCGCAGAACATGAGAGCGCGTTTGCTCACTATGCGGATCGCGTTACATCATTCGTTGGCTTGAAAAAAAATCCATATTCAATTGCGCTTTTTGCTGATCAGATCGGCTTTCTGCTTGCGCTCAATTTGAAAGGTTGCAGATTATTTCCAACCTACAATGAAAGATTACTGCTTGCTCTTATTGGTACTCTGACAGAAGATGACGTTTATGCTCTTGAAATCATGAGAAGATATGTCAGATATATGGTTTTTGAAAACGTGGGTTTCAGCGATGAAAAAGGATTTTTAATCTATGACCAAGAGGACTTAGATCTAGCAACTAGATGGCATGCAGAATATGGCAAAGATGATCCAGAATTAGCACTTGTACTTTTGCGTAAAATTGCTGAAGGCAGAGAAAGAGTTGAAACAAGATTACGCAAAGAAAGAGAGGTGCAGGAACATCAGAACGCAGTTCTTTCAAGAATGAAATAGTACCTTAAGCACAATTTGTGCTTTTTTTATTTGGATTAATTTTAATGTTTTTCGTCTTAAATTGTTATGCAAAAATAATTAGATGTGCGTTTTTTAGAAAGATCTAACGCGAAAAAACGCAGAAGCTAACGCAGAAATTGCGTAAACAAAAAACTCGCTTGTGGGCGAGTTTTTAAAATCTTTAATTATTTTTATTAGCTTATTCTGAAATCAAAGTTGCTTAGATAGGCTAGATTATTAATGACTTTGAATAAGAAGCTTGATTTTTTATTTTTCGTTGTGTCTGGAGCTGGTTTTTGCGGTGCAACTGGTTTTTCTGGTACAGTTGGTTTTGTTGGAACACTTGCTTCTGCAATTGAGAATGAAACCTGATTACTAAAGATTGCACGTCCAGTCTCATCAACAGCTGCTGCTTGAACTGAATATGAACCTGTTCCAGGATAGGCTAAGCTTGTTGAGAATGAATTGCCAGTAGGCGAGCCAACTTCATCGTAAACAGCGCCATTAAGCAAAAATTGGACTTTTTGCAATGTTCCTGAATAAACAACTGAAGCAGTTAAGCTGATTGGAAAATCTTGTTTAGTCAAATTGCCAGAACCTGATGAAGAAAGTGAAATAGATGATGCGCGGTCAACTTTTGTTTCAATTGTAACTTGAGAGCTGGCTTTTTGACCTATTTTGTCAGTAACTGTAGCTGAAATTGTATGAAAGCCATTTTCAAATCTGCCAGTATAAAAATTAGCAGAGAAAGGTTCGGATGCTGAAGAGCCAATTGAAATGCCGTCAACTGCGAAATCAACGCTTTTTAGACCATTTGGAGCAGAAGCATTAGCAGTTACAGTAATAGTATCCTCTTTAATCAAACCGCCAGTTGGAGATGTAATATTAATTTTTGGCTTCTTAGCTGGACTGCAAACATCAGTTGTCTCAGTTGGAATTTGGGTAATGCCTTTATTATCTTTTCCTGCCCAAGCTAACACTCCACTTTCCCAATTTCTGAATTGAGGATCTACTGCTGGATTTTTTGGAACTTCGCCTCTTGGATTATCTTTGTCAACATAATAAAGAATACAATGAGCGCTTCTGACTGTAATTTCTTCGACATCATCAGCTGGACAATCGTTAGTTGCTAATTTTTTTGTTGTTTTTTCGATTCTGACTTTTTGTTCAGAGCCTGATTTGCCCATTAAAACAGGTTTATCAACTTTAATTGGATCATAGCCTGGAAATTCTTCAACTGGCTTGTTAGCAAGCGCTTGTTCCATAAAAGAATGCCAGATTGGTGCAGCAACATAAGAGCCATCAGATCCAGCATTCATTGGAGCACCATCGTTATTGCCAACCCAAACACCAGCGGCAATTGAAGGAGTATATCCAACTGTCCAAGCGTCTTTAAAATTTTCAGTTGTTCCTGTTTTTACAGCAACTGGACGATCAGATAATCTTAAATTTGGAGCAGAACCAAAAACCATTTGACGAGCGTTTGTATCTGATAACATACTTGAAAGTTGGCGAGCAATTTGATCGTCAACAACTCGTTTTGGATCTGCTTTAGTATTGTCTTGGGTGATTTTACCATTGCGATCGACAACTTTTAAAATAGCTTTTTTATCATTTTTCATTCCATCATTAGCAAAAACACTGAACGCAGATACTTCATCAAGCAATTTAACTTCACCACCGCCCAAAACTAGAGATAAACCATAATTACTTGGATCGCCAAGTGTTGTTATGCCTAAATCGTGAGCAAAATTAATTGTATTTTCAAGACCAGCCAAATACAATGTTTTAACAGCTGGAATATTTAGAGAGTTTGAAAGCGCTGTACGCATTGTAACTGGACCATGAGTTTTGCCATCATAATTACTTGGCTTGTAATTATTGCCAAAATCGGTTGGAACATCGTAAAGAATAGTATCAGGAGTATAACCTCTTTTTAAGGCTAAAGCGTAAACAATTGGCTTGAATGAAGAACCTGGCTGGCGATTTCTGATTGTAACATTAACATTACCGCCATTTTCTTTATCAAAATAATCTTTTGAGCCTTGCATAGCCAAAATCTCTCCAGTTTTTGGATCAACAGCAGCTAGGGCAGCATTTGAAGCACCATATGAATAGTTTCTATCGACGCCTTCAGGAACAACTTTTTCAGCAATTTTCTGTAAATTCATATCTAAAGTTGTATAAACTTTATAACCACCTTTTTGGACTTCTTTTTCGCCGTATTTTTGGACAAGTAAGTCTTTTACGTACATTACAAAGTGAGGAGCAATAATTCCTTCTTGCTTTTCAACAAAGGCAAATTTTTGCTGTTTTGCTTGCTCTGCCTCTTCTTTAGTAATATATTTGTCATCAACCATACGATCAAGAATCCATTCCTGGCGAGCTTTGAGAGCATCAGTATTAGCGCCATAAGGAGAATAGTAAGTAGGAGCTTGAGGGATTGCAGCAAGTGTGGCTGATTCAGCTAATGTTAAATCTTTGGCTTTCTTGCCAAAAAAAGTTTCTGCTGCAGATTCAATACCATAAGCATTTGAACCATAAGGAATTTCGTTTAAATACATTTGCAAAATGTCTTTTTTTGTATATAAAGCTTCAATTTCAACTGATAAAATAAGCTCTTTTATTTTTCGAGTATAGGTTTTTTCTGATGACAAAGCCGTATTTTTGACTAATTGCTGAGTAATTGTTGATCCGCCGACTCTTTCATCGCTTTTTGTGTTCTTGAGTGCAGATCGGATAATGCCGATAGGATCAAAACCAAAATGATGATAAAAATTTTTATCTTCTGCAGAAATTGTGGCCTCCTGAATACTTTTTGGCATTTCAGAAAGCGGAATTAGCGTTCTTTTCTCGCCACCATGGATCTCGTAAAGCAATGTTTCTCCAGTGCGATCATAAATTTTTGTTGATTCAGAGACATTCTTAGAGTTAATTTTACTAGGAGATGGAAGATCTTTTGCATAAAAAGCAAAGATACCGCCAAAAACCAAAAAGAAAAAGGTAACTATAGCAACAAAAATAATGACAATTTTGCGTTGTTTTTCTGATTTTTTCTTTGGATTTGCCATATTTGAAGAATTAGTTTTTATAACTTTTGGCTTATCTAAGCCCTTTTGTCTAAAATCAAACATAAAATTAAAATTATTTTATAGAGAATAGCAAATTTTTTAGTTCTTGTCCATAAAAAAGAAAACAGTAAACAGAAAACAGAAACTTGCGAAACAAACTGTTTTCTATTTTCTGTTTCCTTGTTTTTATTATAGCATAATTCTTGACAACAGCATATTTAAGATATAGCATAAACTTAAGTTATCCACAGGTTCTCAACAAGTTGTAAACATATTAATCCTTAATGTTTTGTTTAATTGAAGCTATACTTTATTAACAAGATAGAATTAAATTAGATTGTTTCTATCTTTTTCTAATAAGCTAACTGTTAAATAGCTTTTTAACGCAGAAACACGCAGAAGCTAACGCAGAAAAATGCAGATTTTTTTTAAAAATAAAAAATAAACATTATTTTTTATGGACAATAATCAAATTTGGCAAGGAGTGCTTGGAGAGCTTGAGCTCTCTTTGAGCAAGGCAAATTTTACGACTTGGTTTAAAGAAACCAGTGTTCTACTAATCTCTAATGGCGAATATGTCATTGGCGTGCCTAATGGTTTTACAAAAGAATGGTTACAAAACAAATATCACAAAGATATTGCTAGAGCGCTTCAGAATATTACATCTTCAAGAGTAACTAAGCTTACATACGAGATAAACAAAAAGAATACAGCACAGGCAGTTGATTCATTAAAACCAGTTGCAAGACCAGCAGAATCATTCGAAAGAAAACAAAATGTAATGCCAAGCCAAGATATACAAACTGGCTTGAACCCGAAATATATTTTTGAAAATTTCATCATCGGTCCGAATAATGAATTAGCAAAGGCAGCAGCAACAGCAATTTGCAAGAGTCCTGGTAAAATTTATAATCCTTTTTTCATATACGGCGGTGTTGGGCTTGGAAAAACTCACCTTGTTCAAGCAATTGGCAATAGGATACTGCAAGAGAATAAAGATACTCAGATTGTTTATGCAACTTCTGAAAAATTCATTAATGATTTTATTAATTTTATTAGAAATAAAAATCAAGATAGTAATACTGTCAATTTTCAAAATTTTTATCGCAATTGCGATGTCTTAATTATTGATGATATTCAATTTTTAGCTGGAAAAGTTAGTTCTCAAGAAGCGTTTTTTCATGCCTACAACAGTTTATTTCAGAATAATAAACAAATAATATTAACTTCAGATAGACCGCCAAAAGCAATTTCTGGTCTTGAAGCAAGATTAGTCTCGCGTTTTGAAGGCGGAATGGTAGCTGATGTCAGCGCGCCTGACTTAGAAACAAGAAAAGCAATTTTATCAACAAAATGCAGAGAGAAGGCTTATAATGTTCCAGAAGACGTTTTAGATTTTATTGCTTCTAATGTTCAAAGCAATATCAGAGAACTTGAAGGCGCATTGAGTCGAGTTATTGCACATAGCCAGCTTAGCAACAGCACTCCAACGCTTGAAAGCTGCAAAACAATTTTAACAGACATTATTACAGCGCCTAGCAAGCAGACAACAAGCTCTAAAGAAATAATTGAGGCAGTTGCTTCATTCTATGATATTGATCCTTCTGATATAATGGCGAAGAACAGAAGGAAAGATATTGCCTGGCCAAGACAGATTGCGATGTTTTTAATGAGAAGAGAGTTAAATAAAAGTTATCCAACAATTGGCGATGAGACAGGTGGACGAGATCATACGACAGCAATTCATGCTTACGAAAAAGTTAAGAAAGAATTAGAGAAGAATGACAACTTAAAACAAGAAATCGAGGCAATAAAGCAAAAAATGTATGTCAGCAGTTGTTAATAACCTGTTATTAAGTTGTTATAAAGTAGATGATATCAACAGGATTATGTAAGTAGAATAAAGATATCAACATTTAAAAAATAATATTAAGGTATAAGACACTGGTTATCCAGGAGATATAAGTAAGAGTTGTGGCTTAAATAAGAATTAAAAGCCATTTATACACAGAATTTTGAATCCTTATTACGTATTATTGTTTATTTATATATACTATATACTAACTAAATGAGAATTGTTTGCACACAAGAGAATCTAGCTAGAGGCATATCTTTGGTTAGCAAAAGCGTAGGCAAAGACGCAAATTTGCCAGTACTAGCTAACGTATTAATTGAAGCTCGTAAAGGCATAATAAAGATTTCAGCAACAAATTTGGAAATTGGAACAACATGCATAATTCGTGGAAAAATTGAAAAAGAGGGTTCGATTACAATTCCAGCGCAATTGTTGCAGAATTACATTGTGAGCTTGCCGAAGAATAACATCTTATTGTCTGTTGAAAATAATGTCGTAAAAATTAGTTGTGATAGCTATACTGGCGAAATTAATGGAATTGCGGCAAATGAATTTCCATTAATACCAAAAATTGATTGCGAATCATTTTGTAGCGTGAATACTAGTTTATTAAAGGATGCTTTAGATAAAGTAGTTTTTTCAGCAGCAAGAGATGAAATGCGTCCAGAAATATCCGGAGTTTATTTGAATGCAAAAGGCGGAAAACTGAGATTAGCAGCAACAGATAGTTATAGGCTTTCTGAAGTAACAATTGATCTGCTAAAAGATAATGGCAAGGAAACAGCAATGGTTATTCCAGTTTTTACGATGCAAGAACTATCTAAAATATTGGACGAAGGCGCCTCTCATGTAGAAATATTCACAATGGAAAATCAAGTTAAGATTGTTGCTGATGATGTAATTTTGGTTTCTCGTCTTGTTGAAGGACAGTATCCTGATTATTTAAAGATAATTCCAAAGGACTTTACAACTGTTTTGGAAATTCATAAAGGTAATTTTATAAAAGCAATTAAAACAACAAGTTTATTTGCTAAAACAGATACGAATGAATTAAAAATGAAAGCAGATAGTACTAAAAAAGAAATTGAATTAAGCGCTGAATCTGGAAAAATCGGAAAAAATATTACAAAATTAGCTTGCGGTTTTAATGGAAATGATACAGAAGTTATATTTAATTCAAAATATTTACTAGAAGGTTTAAATTCAATTAATTTTGATGTAGTAAAAATGCAGTTACTAGGTGATTCTGGTCCAGGAATGATTTTTGGCAAGGAAGAAGCTGGTCATTTTTATATTGTAATGCCAATAAAGAAATAAAAAAGTCTAAAATCTAAAGTCTTAAATATTTTTGATTTTTGACTTTAGATTTTTAACTGGTTATATGTCCGGACATTCAAAATGGAGCACAATTAAGAGAAAAAAAGGAGTTCGAGACATTGTGCGCGGAAAAATTTTTACAAAAATGGCAAATGTGATCGCAATTGCAGCAAGAGAAGGCGGAAGCGACCCAGAAGCTAATTTTAAGTTGCGTTTAGCGATTGATAAAGCAAGAGAAAATAACGTGCCATTAGAAAATATTGAAAGAGCGATAAAAAAAGGAGCGAGCGGACTTGAAAATAATTTAGCTGAACAAATTATTTATGAAGCCTATGGTCCGGCTGGTATTGCTTTGATGATTGAAGTTATTACTGATAGCAGGAATAGAACTGTTCCAGAGCTAAGGAAAATTTTGAGTGATCATAATGGAAGATTAGTCGAAAATGGCAATGTTTCTTTCTTATTTGAAAAGAAAAACGTGGTGGAAGTGGATATGAGCAAGAATAACTTAGTAGAGGATGAAATGACGCTATTTTTGATAGATTGTGGGGCGTTAGATGTTACAAAAAACGATAAAATTTTAAAAGCCTTTTTTGAATCTGGAGATCTAAAGAAAGCTAAGGAATGTTTAGAAAAGAAAAATGTTAAAATAGAGGCAATTGAATCAAGGCTTGAACCTAAAAATTTGATCGATGTTGATGAAAATATTTTAACTCAAGTTAAAAGTCTATTGTTAGAATTAGAAGAACATCCTGATGTGGTTAATATTTATTCTAATATCAAATTTATTTAAAATTTTATGAATTTTGGTGTGCTGTAAAGTCATATGAATAGTTATTTATATGACTTTAACGCAAAAATATGCAGAATCTGACGCAGAAATCGCAGAAAAAAGTTAAAAAGTGTATAAATAACATTAAATAATGAGAATATTGGGAATTGATCCTGGATTAGCAATAACTGGGTTTGGAGTTATTATTAAAGATAAAAATAAAATTAATTTATTGGCTAGCGGTTGTATTTTAACTTCAAAAGAAGAATCGGTTTATAATCGAATTGGAATGATTTATGCTGATGTTATTAAAGTTATTAAGAAATATAAACCAGATTGTGTAATTTGCGAAGAACTTTTTTTCTTTAAGAATGCAAAAACAGTAATTAATGTTGCGCAGGCACGAGGTGTAATTATGCTGGCTGCGAAAAATTCGAAAGTACCATTCTTTGAATATACTCCATTGCAGATAAAACAAGCATTGACTGGTTATGGAAGAGCAGACAAGAAACAAATTCAAGAAATGACAAAAGGATTGCTTGGACTAAGTGATTACTTAAGGCCTGATGATGTGGCTGATGCATGCGCTTCTGCGATTTGTCATGCTAACTGTGTTAAATGATTAACGGTACAAACTAATTATTTAAAACTTTAAAAGTTTTTTGTTTTTATCGTCTTTTACGCGGATTCAACGGATGGCAAACGGATAATTAAAAAACCTTGACATTTACTTTGTTTTTTTGATTTATTTTGTTATAATTCTATTATAAAACTTGACAAGATAGTGGCGGGTATGTTGATTTTTGGAGAAAATGAAAAATTAAAAAAAGTTATGAATAAAAATAAAATATTATCTGTTGTATTTGCTATTTTTACGATGGTCTTTTTATGTTTTGGTTTTGTGGCAAATGCTCAGTTTGATTCGTTGTCTTTGGAACTGAGAGCATCTGCTGGTGGCGATAAAAATGTTGCAGTCGATAAAAAAATAGTTTTTGATGCCTCAAAAACGACAGATACAAGAGAAAGCGAATTTATAGAGTATTTTTGGGATTTTGGCGATGGAACTTTTGCAGATGGTAAAGAAGTTATCCATAGTTATAGTTTGCCTGGCGAATATAAGGTTACTTTGACTGTAAATAATGGTGTCGAGTCTGATAAGGATGAAGTTACAGTTAATGTTTATAAAGATTTAATTTTATTAGTTGCGGACAAGACTCCGACTTCCGATCAGCTTCGAGATTTAAAAAGAGAGGCTTCTAGAAATCAGGTATTACTAGTAACGATCTTAAATAAGCAAGGTGAAGCTGATTATGTCACTGAAGGAGCTTTGTCTAACGCTTTGCTTGAGGCAAAAGAAGATGTTCAAAATGCTGATATTATTATTCTTTGGACTTCTGGAAGTTTAGGCTTAAATGCAATGTCAAAATTTGCTCAATCTGCAGGAAATTTGGCAGATTTTAGAATGGATCAAAAAGGAATTGTTAGTGCCGGCAAAAATGTAAAATCAAATGCGAGAATCGCGCAATCAACTTATGATGTTTTGAAGCCAGAATATATTTTGTTAGTTAAAGATAATTATTTAAATTCGGTTATTAGCTCTCATAATTCTGGTGATTTATTATCAAAAGTTCAGTCGGATAATTCTGAGCATACTTTAATTGGCAAACATTCTGAAAGAGCAGTTACAAAGTTAGGCGTAACTAATTTTTTAAGTTATTCAATAAATTATTTGATTAACAAGGGTGTGGCAATTGATAATTTATTTTTATTATTAATGTTGCCAATTATTGCAACTTTAATTGCTTTTTTAAGACAAATATTAGGAATCAAGACTTTTGGTATTTATACTCCGACAATTATCACTCTATGTTTTATTGCAACTGGCCTAAAATACGGATTAACTATTTTTATTATTATATTATTAGTGGCATCTGCACTAAGATTTTTACTGAGAAGATTTAAATTGCTTTATCTGCCAAGAATGGCAATTGTTCTGTGCGTTGTTGCTTTGGTTTTGTTGTTATTATTTATGGTCGGTGCCTACTTTAATCGAACAGGAATGATTACTCTGTCAATTTTGCCAATTTTAGTATTGATAATAATGGTTGAAAAATTTATTGCAGTACAGATCGAAAAAGGCGGAACAACAGCAATTTTATTATCTCTAGAAACTATTTTGGTTTCAGTAATTTGTTATTGGATTGTGAATTGGGAGTGGTTTAAGACTTTGATCTTGTCTTATCCTGAATTGGTTTTATTGACGATTATTATAAATATTGCCTTAGGTAAATGGACTGGATTAAGATTATCAGAGTATTTTCGTTTTAAATCGTTGTTGAAAAAATCAAAATCCTGAATTCTTAGTCCTAAACAAATTTAAATATCAAAATGTAAATGTTCAAAATCAAATTATTGACCATTTAAGTTTTGGATTTGTTTAGGACCTAGGATTTAGAGTATAATCTATGCAAGCAACTGATATTTTAGGCATGAATGAGCGTAATTTACGTTACATTCGTGTTTATAATCGTAGAGATGATATTCGGGTAGTTGATGACAAATTAGCAACAAAAGAAGTTTTAAGGAAAACCGGAATAAAAACTCCGCGAGTTTATGGCGCGATTCAAATTTCAAGAGATTTGAATACTTTTGATTGGAATAAATTGCCAGTTAGTTTTGTGGTAAAACCAGATCATGGATTTGGCGGAGAGGGAGTAATGGTTTTACGTTCTTCTGAGAAGAAAAAAGAATTTATGCAAAAACCAATTGAAAAGAGGATTTGGTTTAAGAGTGATAACGAGGAAGTAACGTTTGAAAATTTAAAATCGCATATTCTTGATACTTTGGACGGTAGATTTTCATTATCTGGTATTCCAGACGTTGCTTTTTTTGAAAGAAAAATTGTTTTGCATCCATTGTTAAAAAAATATGTTTATAAAGGAATTCCAGATGTTCGAGTGATTGTTTTTAATAAGGTTCCAGTAATGTCAATGTTGAGATTGCCAACGAAATTATCAAAAGGCAAAGCAAATCTAGCACAAGGAGCGGTTGGCGTTGGAGTTGATATCGCAACTGGTGTTACGACACATTCAATTATAAAAGTTCCCAAAAGAGCGGAAATAATTACGCATCCTGATACAGGACAAAAATTAAATGGTTTTCAGGTGCCTTTTTGGGATGAAATACTAAAAATGTCAATCGAAGCGCAACAGGCATCTGGCTTGGGTTTTATTGGTGTTGACATTGCAATTGATCGAAAATTTGGTCCAGAAATTTTGGAATTAAATGCAAGACCTGGTTTAGAAATTCAGAATGCAAATTTATTAGGATTAGCAAGGCGATTAGAAAGAGTGTCTGGATTGGCTATTAGAACTGTTGATCATGGAGTTAGAATTGCAAAAGAGCTTTTTGGCGCAGTATCAACTAAGAAAGCAGAAGTTTTAGGTAGAAAAGTATTAGGTTCAATTGAAAAAGTTAAAGTATTAAGCAAGAATGGCAAAAGTACTTTTGAAATTTTGGCTAAAGTTGATACTGGAGCTGCTTCATCATCAATTGATTCTGAATTAGCGAAAAAATTAGGATATGGAGATTTATTGAATTTAATTAAAAATTATAAATTAGATTCAAAAATGTCAGACAGTCAGGCCGAAAAGGCAGCGAAAAAAGCAGAAAAAGAATTAAAAATTGTTTCATCTGATGTTGTAAAGGTTAATTTTGTGAGATCTGCCCATGGATTGACCTTACGTCCATATATAAAATTAGCATTTTTTGTAGCAGGTGAAAAAAAGATTTCGACAGTTAACTTAGCTGAAAGAGGTTTAATGAAATATCAAATGTTAATTGGCATGCAAGATATAAAAGGTTATTTAGTCAATGTTGAACGAAAATGATAAATAATTTCGTTGATTTTTTATAATATTTGAAAAATAATTTAATACTCATAATAAATTTACGCGGAAAATACGGATATAACGCGGATACTCTCTAAAAATTTAGTTGTAATAATATAGAATAAAAAATGAAAAACTTACAAAAGATATTAGTAATTTATCAAGGTGATGACTGGGATAAAGAAATACCGTTTGATAAAGAAGCAAATCGAAAAGGTTATGAAGCTTGGGCAGAGCAAGCTGGAAAAATGGAAGTAGAAATGGTTCGTGCATCGATTGAATGGTTTGACAAGAAAAATGGCAGCTTTAAAAAATATTGGCAATTTAAAAATGGAAAATGGGAAAAAAACGAAAAATCTTTTTTGCCAGATGTTGTTTTGAATAAGATAAAAATAAGAGAAAAAATGGAAGATCTAGAGAATATGAAAGCAATGCAAAAAAGTATTCCGATTATAAATGATCCAATTTTTTCTTCTCTTTTTGATAACAAAATAAATCAATGTTTATTATTCTCTGAATTTATGCCAGAAAGTTTTTTTGCTGGTAATTTTCAGAATTTAGAAAGAATTTTGAAGTCTATGGATCAAGAGAAGAAAATTGTTTTGAAACCGATTGATCAATCTGGAGGATTTGGAATTATAATTGAAAAGATAAAGAATATTGATCTAAAAAAAGTTTCTTTTCCTGTTTTAGGGCAAGAATTTTTGGAAGCTGACGCTTCTTTTTGGGGTTTTAAGGATCGTGTGGCTGATTTGAGAATGGTTTTTGTTGGTGAAGAGCTTAGTTATGCAGCAACAAGAGTGGCGCCAGAAGGTTCTTTATTTACCAATTTTCACCAAGGAGCAGTTTTGAATATTATTGATGAGAAAAAGATTCCAGAAGAGATTTGGAACATTGTAAAAAAAGTTAATAAAAGAATTAGTTTTTTTAGTGAAAGGATTTATTCTTTGGATTTTTTATATGATAAAAAAAATGGGCCAAAATTAATTGAAATGAATACGAAGCCAGGAGTTGATTATTTTAACGAAAATAATTTTGACACAAGAGAAAAATATTTTACTGATGTTCTTGAAGCAATGGATTCTTGGTTGATGTAGAAAAACGATTTGATAAGATTGCAATTCTATTGAAATAAATAAATATTATCGCGGAACGTTGCGGAAACGACGCGGATACGATATGGATGCTAACGCGGATACGAATGCTGATGCGTCAAAATTAATTATAGTGAAGATAGGTTAAGTCTTAAATTTATGAAAAGAAAAATTAAAGTAGCTGTTGTGTCGCCGGCATTTGGTGATTGGGGCGGACCAGAAGTTGTTGTTCAAAATTTGGTTTCTGAGTTAGCTAAAAAAGACGATGTTGACGTCACTCTTTTTTGTCCTGAAGATTGGAAAATTGGAGTAAAAAGGATTGCGACATTGAAGCAGAGTCTTTGGAATATGAAAGATTTTAAAAAACAGAAAAGGATAATCAGGCAAAATTATATTACTTATAGTCAAATGAAGGTTTTAAATTATCAGGATAAATTTGATATTATTCATTTGAATTCACAGAGACATGCCTATCCAGTTGGTAAAATTTCAAAAATACCATGTGTTTTAACATTGCATAGCGGAATAGATAAAGATGAATTTGAATTAATTAATGAAGCAAAAATTTTTACTGTTTCTTTGACTGATTTTCATGATAAAAAACTTGATTCTTATGCAATAATTGGGAATGGAGTGCCAGTTAAAAAAGTTGAATATTCTGTTAAGAAGGGAGAGTATTTTATGACAGTTGCAAGATTGACTCCGCAAAAAGGAGTAGATAAGGCGATCAAAATTGCTTTAAAAGCGAAAATTAAGCTGCTGATTTTTGGTAGAATAAATCATGCTTATAAGGATTATTTTGAAAAAGAAATAAAGCCATTTATTGATGGTAAAAATATTATTTATAAAAAAGAAGTTTCGCATAAAAAAATATATGATTATTACAGAAAAGCAAAAGCACTTCTTTTTACGATTCAAGAGCCTGAACCTTTTGGGTTAGTGCTTTCGGAAGCTTTGATATGCGGAACGCCAATTATTGGGACAAAAATAGGACAAATGCCAGAGCTTTTGGGTGGAAGTCCAAAGGTTGCTTATCTATCAAATGAGATGGATGATTTAGTTAAGGCAGTAAAAGAAGTTGATGAGATATTTGATCGCCAAGAATGTCGTAATTATGCTGAAAAATATTTTAGCAGCTCTCATATGGCTGATGAGTATATAAAAGTTTATCAAAGAATACTGGCTTTAAAAAAGAAATAAGATGGAAAAAATAATAAAATTTTTTAGAGGTTTAAAGTATAGAATTCGCCAAACTTTTGTTTTTGAGCCGTTGGCTTTTTTAACTAGATTAGTAGTTGATAAAAGAAAAACAAAGATTGTTGGCGTAACAGGCAGTCTTGGAAAAACAACAACAACTAATTTTATTTATTCGGTTTTAAAAACAAAATATCCGAATGTATATATTAGTAAAGATTTGACAACTGGAGTTCCTACTTTTTTGTCGATTTTTGGTTATAGCCCAGTGCGTGAATTGCGCAAACAATTTTTAGGGTTATTTTATGTTTTTTTTAAAGCGTTTTGGATTTTGTTAAATAAGCGGGTGCGATTTTGGTCCCATTTAGTTTTGGAATTAAGGTGCAATTATGCTGGAAATAATTTGCGTTTTATTACAGAAAAATTACAACCTGATATTCGGGTTGTAACTGCTGTTGAAATTGTGCATGCAGAAAATCTTGGTGGTCTCTCTGAAATTGCATCTAAAAAAAGAGCCTTAGTTGAATGTGGTTGTTTAAATTCTCACAATGCATTGTTAAATGTTGATGATCCGTATGTAAAAGACATGGCAAAATGTACAGTTGCTAAAATAATTTTTTATGGATTTGATAAATCTGCAAATGCAAGAGTTTCTGATGTCATAATTAATGAGAACGGATTAAGTTTTGTGTTTAAAGAAGAAGACAACGAGCCAATAAATTTTAAAGTTCCGAAAATTTTTGATAGAGCTCATGTCTATGCAATTTTGCCAGCAATTTTAGTTGGCAGAATCTATAATATGAAT
>Ga0172379_10005917_pt1 | contig 16763 bp, 12 predicted proteins | sample GrowelOW334metaG_FD_119756 | JGI IMG/M metagenome (GOLD analysis project Ga0172379, IMG submission 119756) | Groundwater microbial communities from an aquifer near a municipal landfill in Southern Ontario, Canada - Groundwater well OW334 metaG | ecosystem: Environmental > Aquatic > Deep... | reverse complement strand
CTGCACCTTTGTTGCGCGAAACTTACAGGTTCATTGGAGCCTGCGCGTTTCGCGCAACTTCGGCTCGGCTTCAAAACCGTCAATTTCGCCTTAAAAACCTTATGTCGGACAGGCTCCTAGGCCTGCGGCTTATTTGAGCATCGGGATCTTTACGCCTTTCTTTTTTGCGAAATCCGAGGCTGTTTTATAGCCCGCGTCGGCGTGGCGCAGCACGCCCATCGCCGGATCGTTGGTCAGCACCCGTTCAAGCCGTCGGTCCATTTCTTTGGTGCCGTCGGCCACTATCACCTGGCCCGCATGGAGCGAATAGCCCATGCCTACGCCGCCGCCGTGATGGAAAGAGACCCAGCTGGCGCCCGAAGCGGTGTTCACCAGGGCGTTAAGTATGGGCCAGTCGGCTATGGCGTCCGAGCCGTCCTTCATGGCTTCGGTCTCGCGGTAGGGGCTGGCCACGGAGCCGGAGTCCAGATGGTCGCGGCCTATTACGACCGGAGCGGAGAGTTTGCCGGAGCGCACCAGCCTGTTAAGTTCCATGCCGAACAGGTGCCTCTCGCCGTAGCCCAGCCAGCAGATACGGGAAGGGTAGCCCTGGAACTTTACCTTTTTGGACGCCATGTCTATCCAGCGCCTAAGACCCTGATCCTCCGGGAACATCTCCAGCGCCAGTTTATCGGTGACCGCGATGTCTTTGGGGTCGCCGGAAAGCGCGGCCCAGCGGAACGGGCCTTTGCCCTCGCAAAAAAGTTCCCGGATATAGGCCGGGACAAAGCCGGGGAAGTCATAGGCGTTCTTTACGCCCTGCTTGAAAGCCATGGTGCGGATATTATTGCCGTAATCGAAAGTGACGGCGCCGGATTTTTGCAGCGCCAGCATGGCCTCCACATGCGCGGCTATGGATTCCATGGCCAGAGCCGTGTATTTTTTCGGGTCTTTTTTCCGCATCTCTACGGCGGCCTTCATGGTGAAGCCCTTGGGGACATAACCGTTAAGCGGGTCATGGGCCGAAGTCTGGTCGGTCAGCACATCCACGGCGACTTTCCGTCTGACCAGTTCCGGCAGGATCTCCGCGCAGTTGCCGAGCAGCGCTATGGACAGCGGCTTCTTTTCTTTTATGGCCCCGGCGGCCAGCTCCAGCGCGCGGTCAAGGGACTCCGCCATTACATCCACATAGCCCGTGTCCAGGCGGCGTTGAATGCGCGTTTCGTCCACTTCTATGATTATGGCCGCTCCGTTATTCATGGTAACGGCCAGCGGCTGGGCGCCGCTCATCCCGCCCAGACCGCCGGACACCACCAGTTTGCCGGCAAGATCGCTTTTAAAATGTTTCCGCGCGAGGGCCGCGAAGGTTTCATAAGTGCCCTGCAGAATGCCCTGCGTGCCGATATAGATCCAGGAGCCCGCCGTCATCTGGCCGTACATCATCAGGCCTTTCTTTTCCAGCTCGTCGAAAACCTCCCAGCTGGCCCAGTTGCCCACCAGATTGGAATTAGCCAGCAGGACGCGCGGGGCGTACTCATGCGTGCGCAGCACCCCCACGGGCTTGCCGGACTGCACCAGCAGCGTTTCGTCGTTCTCAAGCTCGGTAAGCGACCTCACGATGGCCCTGTAGCAGTCCCAGTTGCGCGCGGCCTTGCCCCGGCCGCCGTAGACCACCAGGTCCTCCGGGCGTTCCGCCACCTCGGGGTCGAGGTTGTTCATCAGCATACGCAGAGCCGCTTCCTGCTGCCACCCCTTGCAGGAAATTTTATTTCCCCGCGCTCCGCGGATCTCCATTATAGCCGTACTCATAACGCACTCTCCTTTATACGCAAAAATTTCAGACCAGAAAATATCCGTCGAGAATCGCCCGCGCCACCGCCTCTATGCGGGTGGAAAATTCCTCGTCGCCCTTGAAGACCGGGGCTATGCGGCGCAGCCTGGCCAGCGCGTCCTCTATGCGCGGGCCCGACTTGAGAGGCCGGTGGAGTTCCACGCCCTGCGCCGCCGCCAGCAGCTCTATGGCGGTGATGTAGGCGGCGTTCCTGACTATGGTATCCAGTTTCAGCGCGGCGTTCATCCCCATGCTGACGAAATCCTCCTTGTTGGCCGAGGTCGGAATGGAATCGGCGCTGGCGGGATGGCTCAAGACCTTGTTCTCGTTAGCCAGCGCGGCCGCCGTAACATGGGCTATCATGAAGCCGGATTCAAGCCCAGGGTTCCTGGCCAGGAAAGGCGGAAGGATGACGAAGTCGCTCACCAGCTGGGCTATGCGGCGCTCGCTCATGTTGCCCATGGCCGTAACGGCGACGGCGGCGAAGTCGAAAGCGAAGGCCAGCGCCTGGCCGTGAAAATTGCCGCCGGAAAGGACTTCTATGCCTTTGCCCTTTTTCGCATCCACCAGCACGGGGTTGTCGGTCACGCTGGAGAACTCGGTCTCAACGGTGTTCAGGGAGTATTCCACGGCGTCGCGCACGGCGCCCATCACCTGCGGCAGGCAGCGCAGGCTGTAAGGGTCCTGCACCCTTTTGTCGGAGGCGGCGTGCGACGCCCGTATCTCGCTGCCTTTAAGAAGGTCCCGCAGCGTCGCGGCGGCCTCCACCTGCCCCCGGTGCGGCTTCAGGAGGTGGATGCGTTCGTCGAACGCCGCTGGAGTGCCCTTGAGGGCCTCGACGCTGACGGCGGCCGTCAGAACGGCCGCGCTGTAAAGTTTTAGCGCGTTATAGATCGCCAGCCCCCCCACGGCCTGCATGGCCTGGGTGCCGTTTATCAGGGCCAGGCCCTCTTTCTCGGCCAGTTCCACGGGCGCGATCTTCAAAGCCTTCAGCACTTGGGCCGCGGGGGCCCAGTCCTTGAATTTTTTTGAACCGGCTATCCGGGCTTTTCCCTCGCCTATAAGGCAGAGGGACATGTGCGCGCTGGGGGCGAGATCGCCGCTGGCGCCTACCGAGCCCTTGGACGGGATATGGGGGATAAGGCCTTTGTTCAGGAATTCCGCCAGTTTCTCCACCACCAGGGGGCGCACGCCTGAGTGCGCGCGGGCGAGTTCGTTGGCGCGGGCGAACATAAGCCCGCGGGCCTGAGCGCCGGTCAGGGGGACGCCCACCCCGCAGGCATGGCTGCGGATCAGGTTGACCTGCAGCTGCTTCAGGTTGGCGCCCGAGATCCGCTCCGTGGCGAGCTGGCCGAAGCCTGTATTGATGCCGTACATGGTACGGTCCTCTTTAAGGAGCGCGCCCAGTTCGGTCCGGGCCCTGGTCACGCGGGCGCGGGCGGCCGGAGTAAAAACGACTTTAAGAGCCCCCTCCGAAACCAGGGCGAATTCGTCTATCGTGGGGCTGTCCCCAAGCGCGAAAGCAGTGTTCTTCATAAGTTACGCTCCATTTGTTTTTTTAAGGACGTCGGCCACCGTGACCGCGCCCTCTTTTTTGAATACCAGCATAAAATGCTCGAAGATCTTGCGCGTCATTTCCACATCGCTGAGCGCCCGGTGCCAGTTTTCGGCGGAGATCTCCAGCTCTTTGGCGATGGTTCCCAGCCGGTTATTCGAGAATGTGCCCAGCCGCCGGGCTATGTACAAGGTGTCTATCACCGGCAGTTTCGGCAGCCTGAGCCCCGCGCGGGCGAACTCCATTTCCATGAAAGACAGGTCGAATTCGGCGTTATGCGCCACGATGACCGAGCCCTCCAGCAGGCCTATCAGGCGCGGGGCCAGGGCCGGAAAAGCCGGGCTGTTCTTCACCATCTCATCCGTGATGCCGTGGATCCTGGAGGTTTCCGGCGGTATCGGCAGGCCCGGATTAACCAGGGAACTGAAATGACTGACCCGGCAGTTCCCCTGGAAAGCGATCAGCGCCACTTCGCACACCCGGGAAGTACGGGGCGAGAGGCCGGTGGTCTCCACATCCAGAAAAACGAACATGGCGTCGTCCAGGGACTTATGCAAAGCGATGGAGTTCATAGGTTAAATCAGGACGCGGCTTAAGGCATATATCCGCCGCAAGCCGTATGTACTCAGCTATAGCCGTCCGTAATAAATATACCTTGTCCAGAGCCCAAGCGGCAAGGTGATCGCGAGACTGATAAAAATATTGGCCAGCGAAAGGTCTATGATCCGCTTCCCGCGGATATAAAAAAGCTGCGCCGCCCAGGCCGCGGCGAACGGCAGCCACCACCAGCCGGCCGCAAAAAAGAAAGCCCACAGGACAATGCGCTCAAAGATCATAAAATACTTTTCGTCGAAACTGGGGAATTCCTTGCCTGACAGGTCTTTTTCCACAAAATAGATCAGCACCGTGGCGACATGAGTGATCAGGACGAAGATCGAAGCTATCCCCACCCATTTTTCAGCGATGAACCGTCCGCCGCACGGCAAAACCACCGGCGAGATCATAAAAAGCACATAGACATGCATGAACTGGTCCACCAGAATACTGGCGGTGTCGTCCCGATAGCCCATCTTTTTCATGCTGTAAATGCGCAGTTCGTCTATGATAAAGTGGCAGGCCAGCATAATAAGCAGGGCCTCCCAGCCGTTGATCTTCGCGGGGCCGAGGGAGAACCAGATCTCCCCGAGGGACCGCCAGGTGAGCGCCGCCGAGACCACGAAATGAGTCAGGCAGTGCACGCCCATACCCCAGATATGTTTGCGCTTCAGTTTATTTACGATGTCGAACTGGAGCGTAAAATCAGCCAGCAGATGCGAAAGTAAAAGCCTCCAGAATATTGCCATGTATGTTCCCTCTATTTGGAAGTAAGGTTAAATGTCCCGTCCCAGTCTTTGGGCGTTCCCTGCGAGTATTTCTCCGCCAGCCCCAGATAAAAAGCGCTCGGCCCGTCTTCGGGAACGGCGGCCAGAGCGGCCTTAAAATCCTCGGCCGCCTTGGCGAAGTCGTTTTTATAAAAATGCTCCGAACCCGCGTTATAGGAAGCCAGGGCTTTCGACCAGCCCGCGTCAAGCCGGCCTTTATGGGCCAGCAGTTCGTAAACCTTCACCGGGATGGCCTTGCCGACCACGCGGATCCGGCCCAGGCAGCGGGCCTCCACGGCGTCCTTCGCGCCTTCGTAGGTGTATTCGCTGACCATGATCCTGGAGTGGAAGAACTTGTTGGCGCCCTCAAGCCGCGAAGCCAGGTTTACGGAATCCCCGAGCACGGTGTAGGAGAACCGCGTATTGGAACCCATGTTCCCCACGACCATAGGGCCGGAATTAAGTCCGATCCTGAACGACGGTTTAGGGTCCGACCCGGACAGCTGGCTGTTAAGCCTGAACAACTCCTGCGTGCACTCCACAGCGGCGAGGCAGGCGAGTTTGCGGTGGTCCTCCTGGTCCAGCGGGGCGTTCCAGAACGCCATGATGCAGTCGCCGATGAATTTATCCACCACACCGTCGTACTTCAGAATGACATCGGTGAGGCCGGAAAGATACTTGTTCAGCAGGGCGGTCAGCTGTTCGGGAGAGAGTTTCTCCGACATGGAGGTAAAGCCCGCGATATCCAGGAAAAAAACCGTCATGTCGCGTTTTTCCCCTCCGAGGGTCAGTTTGGACGGGTCCCGGGTGATGATCTCCACGACCTTGGGCGACAGATACTGCCCGAAGGTGTTCTTGATCCACTTCTTCTCGCGGCCCTCCAGGAGCGCCTTATGGACGGTGACGAAAATAAAAGGGATAAGCATGGCTATAAACATACTCATGTAAGGCATATCATAAAGCCTGGTCAGCAAAAAAAGGTTAAGGACCAGCAGCGCCGCCATAAAACCGGCGCTGGCCAGGGAAATGGTCCTTATGGAATAACCGGCGAGCACCAGCGGCAGCCAAATGACGAAAATAGTCAGGATCGTTACGATCCAGCCCGGCACGGGCTTTAAAAAATCACCGTGTAAAATATTATCCACCACATTAGCGTGTAATTCGACTCCCGGCCAGGAGGCGAAAAAAGGAGAGGGGTAATGGTCGTAAGAAGCCATCGCGGTGCTTCCCACTAGTATTATGCCACCTTTCAGCGCCGCGCGTTCTTCCTTTGAAAGTTTATCCCGTATGATATCCAGGACCGAGATATGCCGGTAGATCAGCGGCTCCGTCCTGGGGTTATTTTCCCAGCCCGGATGTATAGGTCTTTCCTGCGGCACCCTGAAATTCAGACGCCAGGGCCGGCCGCCATAAAACAGTTCCAGGTTTTTAAGCGGCTCGTTTTTATAAATGGCGTATGTGCCCATAGCCAGAAGAGGGAGATTCACCCCCGCACAATCCTTGCCGCACAAAGTTTTTATTTTGAGATCCTGATAACTCTTTATAGGGCTGAAAAGCCAGACCCGGCGCACCTGCCCGCTCGCCTCTATCGTGTTTTCCACATGCGGATGTGAAATGATCTTCGCAGCTTCACCAAGTCCCTTTATCGGATATTTCAGTTCCCCGGTCTGCGGATCGACATACACAAGGACGGACACATCTCCCGCCTTGCGCACAACATCCGCAAGCCGCTGGTCGCTGGCCTGGTCGTCACGGTCGGAATCTGACAGCAGAACATCTATTCCTATGGCTTTCACTCCCGCCTTGTTAAGTTTTTCTATCAATGTGGCGTAATGTTTGCGTTTAAAAGGATACCCCATCTCCTTCACCGTATATTCGTCTATGGCCGCTATACTGATCCGCGTATCAGCCTGGCGGTTATAATATTTCCCTATGGAACCCATGAAATCGGGGGCGGAATCGAGCTGAAAAACCGAAAGATACTGCGGCAGAAAGATCCGTATATCCGCCCATTTGTTATCGAGAGGCCTGATCCAGGAACCGTTGGTAAGCCATAAGTCCAGGGCCATACTGAACAACATCGCCAGGGTAAACAGACTTCCGAACCAGTAAAGCGCTTTTTTTCCGCCAGCGGCCGTTTTTTTCTGCTGTTTCATTTTATTTTCCCCTGTTATTTTCCGCCCTACTCCGGGAGTTCGAACACGAAACGGCTGCCGCCGGAAGGACCGGCCTCCGCGTAGATCCTGCCTTTGTGCATCTCGACTATTTTTTTCGTAATGGCGAGTCCCAGGCCGAAGCCCTGCTGTTCTCCCTGCGCGCCTTTCAACTGCTTATATTTTTCAAAAACGGCCTCCCGCTGTCCTTCGGGTATGCCGGGACCGGTATCGGAAATGTAAAACGACACCCGGCCGGCGGCGGACCTTACGCCCATTACGACGGTCCCTCCGGACGGAGTGAATTTGTAGGCGTTGGACAGGATGTTTTCCAGCACCCGCCTCAACAGTCGTTCATCGCCCCTGAAAGCCGGGACGCCCGCGGCGGGAGGGTCCAGCCTGAAATCGATCTTCTTCTCTTCGAAAAGCGCCTTAAAACCCTCAAAAGCGGCCGACACGAATTTCTCCGCGTCGACGGCCGCGACCAGCGGCTTCAGATTGCCGGCTTCCATCCGCGCGATGTCCAGGATATTCTCCAGCATTTCAAAAAGCCGCGCGCTGGAATCCTTGATATTGGCCAGGTAACCCGCGGTCTTTCCGGCCGGGGCGCAGGTCTGCTCCAGCAGTTTTATATAGCCCTGCATGGCCAAAAGAGGAGCGCGCAGGTCATGGGCGACCGCGTGAAAGAAATCCTCCTTCACACGCTGCATTTCCTGCTCAAGGGTGACGTCCCTGAGCACCATAAAAACGCCGGGGGTCCCGGTTTTGGACGACAGCACCTGCATGCTCATGCGGTAATATTTATTCTGTCCCGGAGGATCCGCCAGTTCGATGATCTCGCCCTCGGTTTTGGCTTTCAGATTGATAAGCCCGAACACCCTGCGCCTTATAACCTTGGGCTCCGGCCCCTGCTTCGCTCCTTCCTGGAACCCCAGGAGCTCGCGCGCGGAGGCGTTGGCATACAACAGAGCGCCGCGGAAATCGCAAAGGATGATGGCGTCATGGATAAGGCTGATGAGCAGTTCCACCTTCTGCTTCTCCTCCAGCATTTTATCCACCTGCAGGCCGTGATACCGGTCCACCTCCGTCATCATGGCGTTGAAAGACCTTAAAAGGGACGCCATTTCGGTGATATCCGCGTCCTCATTTACCGGCTGCTTGAAATTATGGTTCGCCACGCGGCGGGCGCCCTCGATCAGGCCGCTCACGGGGTTTATCAGCCTCCGGCTGAGGATGAGCGCGGAAAAATAGAACACGGTGGAAATGCCCAGCAGGAAGAAAGCGATAAGCGAAGTGATGAGATTGATGCCTTTGAAGGCGTCGCGGCGTTCCTGGAGCGTCAGGGCGTAAAGCTCGAAACCCGGCACTTCCGAATAGGAAGCGAGATAAGAATTCCCGCCCGCTCCGGCAAGGCCTCTGGCGCTTTTAGCGGGCCCGGCAAAAAGGCCTTTAAGGCTTTCCCGGCTCACAGGCTGCGTCTCGCCCCGGAGCGAGAACACCCTCCCCTCCGGACCGGAGATGAACACGCCTCCGGTGCTTCCCATCTTCTGCATTTCCAGCTTCACGAACAGATCCCTGAGGTTGATAACGGCGAAAGCGTAATGCCCGCTCTCCATGGGATATACAAGACGGCAGATCGGCAGATTATAAATGAGCTCGAATTCCCCCAACTGGGACCGGCCTGTCCGGGCCGCTTTTTTAAACAAAGGGTCGTTCGACAGGTTGACGAAACCGAAAAGACGTTTTATTTCCGGCGCGCCGCCGCTGAGAAGCTCCCGTCCGCCGGGCCCGGTGAAAGCCATGAACAGGAATTCGGGATTGCGGGCGAGGGTTTTCCTGAGACTGGGCTCGGTCACATAATCGATACCCGGCTCCCACATGTTATAAAGCCGCCGGTCCAGCTCATCGGCCTTCTGGCTTACCATAAGAGCCGCCATCCGCGCGATATTTTCGTGCAGGTTCTGGACATTGCTCTTGGCCGCCGACTGATAATAGAAAAGGAACCCGGCGGTCGGGATAATAGGGATCAGCCCCGTACCGAAAATAATAAGCAAAAGCCGGTTGAATAGGGTCATGTAAATTGTGATCGGGCGGCCGAATTCCCTCTTACCGCAAGGCAACCAGCCCTGAACGGCGGACCGCCGTCTTTACGCTTTGCTCTTCTTAAGCGCTTCTATCAGTTTGGGCGCTATTTCATGCGCGTCGCCCACCACGCCGTACTTGGCCACGCTGAAGATAGGGGCGTTGGGGTCCTTGTTCACGGCCACAATGACATCCGAGGCTTTCATGCCGACGATGTGCTGCACCGCCCCGGAGATCCCGAAGGACAGGTACAGCTTAGGCGACACCGTGGTCCCGCTCTGCCCCACCTGATGCGCTTTCTCCTTCAAACCCAGGTCTACGGCTGCGCGCGAAGCCCCTACCACCCCGCCCAGCAGGCGGCTGAGCTCCTCAAGGACCTTGAACTTTTCCCTGGTCTTCATGCCCCGTCCGCCGGAGACTATTATCCTGGCGTCCTCCAGTTTTACGCCCCCGTTGCCGCGCTCCAGGTTCCGTTCCAGGACTTTCACGCGGCGGAGATTTTTGTCTATCTTGATCTCCTCGCGCACCGTCACGGCGACCTTGCCGTAGATGGGCTCGGCCAGCTTCATGACATTCGGGCGGACCGTCGCCATCTGGGGCCGCGAGCCGGGGCTGAGGATATCCGCCATGATGTTGCCGCCGAAAGCCGGGCGGGACTGCAACAGCAGGCCGTCCTTGATGGCGAGAGCCGTGCAATCGGCCGTAAGGCCGGTGTAAAGGCAGGAGGCCACCCTGGGGGCGAGATCGCGGCCCATGATGGTGGCGCCGTAAAGCATGGCGCTCGGTTTATGTTTGTGGGTAAGAGCTATGATGGCGGTGGCGAAGATGTCGGTGTTATATTCGTGCAACTCCGGGTTTTCCACCAGATAAACCTTATCGGCGCCGTAAGCGCCGAGTTCTTTTTCAAAACCGGGGTTTTTGTCGGTCAGAAGCACCGCGGACAATTCCTCGCCCAGTTCGTCGGCGAGCCTGCGGCCGGCGGACAGCAGCTCGAACACTACCGGCCGGATCTTGCGGGGGCTCCCCGCTTTGTCGGAACCCTCCATAAGTTCGACGAAGACCCACACGCCTCTGTAGCCGGAAAGGTCCCGCGCCGCGGCTTCCTCCCGCGTGATCTCTATCGCGGTCACGGGGCAGACCTGCACGCAGGCTCCGCACAGGGTGCAGGCCTCGTTGATAACGGCCTTTTTCTCTATAAGCTGGATGGCCGCGAAAGGGCAGACGGGCACGCATTTATTGCAGCCTATGCATTTTTTGGAAACATTGATCATAAACTATCTCCTTGAAAATCCGGCCGTTACTCCGCGATAAAATGTTCTTTGCGCATGATCTCCAGGATCTTTTCCGCGGCCTCCTGGGCGCTCCCGCCGGTCATCGCGGCTTTTTCCCGCTGCTGTGGAGGGTAGATCCTGGCCACCTGCGTGGGCGACCCTTTAAGTCCCAGATACCGGGGTTCCGCGCCGATGTCCGCGGCGGACCAGACATAGTACGGTTTCTTCAGGGAAGCGTGCGTCTCCAGGAACGCGGGATATACGGGGACATAATCCCTGGGCATGATCATGGTGAACAACGCGGGAACTTTAACCTCCACGATCTCGTAGCCGCCGTCGATAAGCCTGCGGGCGATAAGTTTCCTGCCGTCCAGGTCTATCTTTTCGCAGAACGACACCTGGGGGATGCCCAGCTGCTGCGCCATCCCGGGGCCGGTCTGGGCGGTGTCTCCGTCGATGGCCTGCATCCCGGCCAGGATAAGATCCACCTTGCCGAGCTTCTTCACGGCCTTGGCGAGGGCGTAGGAAGTGGCCCAGGTGTCCGAGCCCGCGAAGGCCATGTCGGAAAGCAGCACGCCGTCGTCGGCGCCGAGAGCCATTCCCATTTGGACCACGGACCTGGCCTGCGGAGGGCCCATGGAAATGACGGTCACGCGGCACCCGTGGAGCTTTTTAAGTCCCATCGCCGTCTGGAGCGCGAAATGGTCGTAAGGATTGATGATGCTGGGCACCCCGGTTCTGATAAGCGTCCCTGTTTCCGGATTGATCTTGACTTCCGTGGTGTCCGGCACCTGCTTGACGCATACGGCTATATGCATAAATGATCTCCTTACAAAATCCTCTATTTCGCCTTGAAAGTCTGTTTCAGCTTGGCGGCCACCAGGTCCATATCGGCCATCATGCCTTTCTGCGCCGCCTGGACGGCGTCCATATCGACGGCCGCGGCCAGCCCACCGGCGCCGTCCGCCGCCCCCGTCACCAGGGCCAGGCCTTCAGCGGCGATCCGCAGCGCGGCCCCGCGCGCGTAAACGCGGGCCATGGCCCGCCAGGCCTGGACATCGAAGCGCACCGACTCGCTGTACTTGTCCTTTGCCGCGGCCTGGGCGAAAACATAGGCCAGTTCCGCCAGGGAAATAAGCCCGCCGAGCTTGAAAGTGACGGCCTGGTGCCGGGTAAGCTTGGCCAGCCGGCACTCCTCCATCACGGCCGCCAGCGCCCTGAGCGCGAGCGCGGCGGCGCCGGCCCCGACATCGGGATTTGCGGCGTGCAGGCAATCCATCTTGTCGGCTATATCGGCGTAGTAGCGGCCGCGCGTCTTCAGATGCTCCTGCCAGCGCCCGCGGTAGATGGTCATCTCAAGGACTTCGCTGGTGCCTTCGTAAATGCAGGTGATCTTCACATCCCGTTTTATTTTTTCCACGGGGAAATCATGCGTGTAGCCGTAGCCCCCCAGGGCCTGGATGGCGTCTTCCGCGGCCCTGTTGCCGGACTCGGAAGCGGAATATTTGGCTATGGCCCCCTCGGTCTGGAGGCCGTGTTCCCCCCCGTCCAGACGGTACGCCGTTTCTTCTATGTACGCCCTGGCCGCTTCCAGTTCCACGGCGTGGGGAACGATAAGCTTGTGGGTGTAGCCCTGCTTGTCGGAAAGCGGTCCGCCGGCCTGGATACGCTGCTGGGAGTAGCGGACGGCCTGTTCTACGGCCTCCCACCCGGCGCCCAGGCCGAAAGCGGCGACCATAAGCCGGGTATAGCCGAAAACGGCCTGGGCCTGCACAAGGCCCTGGCCCTCGACCTCGCCGATAAGGTTTTCTTTGGGAACGAAAACATTGTCAAGGGAAAGGCCCGCGGTGTTGGAGAGCCTTATCCCGTGCTTATCCTCGTGCTTGTTCGGGGAGAACCCCTCCATTTCTTTTTCCACAAGGAACCAGCAGGGACCGCCGGGAGCCATGGCCAGGACCGTGTACAGATCGGCCACCCCGCCGTTGGAGATCCACTGCTTGTTGCCGGTGAGGCGGTAGCCGGCCAGCTGGCCGTTCTTGAGCACATGCTCGGCGCGGGTGCGCAGATTAAGCAGGTCCGAACCGGCGTCGGCCTCGGTCGCGGCGTAAGCCACCATCAGGTTCTCTTTTGCTATGCGCTCCAGCCACTTTTTTTTCTGGTCCACGGTGCCCCCGACATTAAGGGGATCGGTGCCCAGAAAAGTGGCGAACACGGAGGTCGCTATGCCGAGGTCTATATGCGCGAGGACCTCGCAAATGCGGTAAATGTCGTAGGTGCCGCCGGAAACCCCTCCGTATTCCTCGGGGATCATCAGCAGATGCACGCCCAGGATGGAATGGTCGTACATATCCTTCAGGATTTTGGCCGGGAACTCGTTCGCCTGGTCCTTCTCCCGTATAAAATCATTGGAGATGTTCTTCCTGGCGTAGGCTTTTAAACTGTCCAGCATCAGATTTCTTGAGATAGCGTCCATGCTCGGCATTCAATATTCTCCTTGAAAGGTCCAGCCCGTCTTTATCCTACCCCCTGCACTTTTCCGCTTCCAGACCCGAAAGGTGCCGGTTTATCTCCGCAAGCAGTCTAGCGGCCAGGGCTTTGTCTTCGAGCCCCTCGGCGTTGATAAAAACATTCTCGGCCGCGCAGCGGACCGCCGCCTCCAGAAGATACCGGGCGCTCTTATAATCGGACATAACATGCGCAGAAACGCCTTCCACGCCGGCCAGCGCCGCGGCGGCTTCCGAGGCCAGGCGGGCGGTCTTGAGCGGGACTTCGGCCGCATGCGACAAAGCCTTCTGCATCGCGGCCTTGCGGGCGGGATCCTCCCTGGGGATCTTCATGGCGGCCATAAAAGCGTCGAAGGACGCCGCGTCCTCGCTGACACAGTTCTGCATCGCCGCCTTGAACTCCCCAAGTTTCCCGCTAAGCGCTCTCAGCGCCGGTTTTTTCGCCTCGTCCAGCTTCTTGCTCCGCAGTGTTATACCCAAGGCCATCTGCCCCAGAGCGCAGCCCATAGCTCCGCTTATGCCGGCCGCCGACCCGCCGCCGGGCGTGGGATCGGTATTGGCGAGGGCGTCGATAAAAAGATTGGCGCCGTTCTGCCAGGAGCCGAGCAGCTTCAGCAGCTTGGTTTCAAGGACCTGCGCGTCGGGGTTGAAATCCCCGACCTTAAGAGCCTCTATGGCATAGTTGGTCAGAGCCTCCTGCGTGGTCAGGCCTATAAGTTCGGTATTGACGATCTTAACACCCTTAGGCTTTATTTCTTTCTCTATCTCATCAAGAGCTTTTTTGATGGAAGTGGTATGGTAATCGGTAAGGACCGTGGACAGCTGCACCTGGCCCTTGGACTCCAGGAAGATCTCTTTGGCGCGCAGGTTCGCAAGTCCCCCGCCGGAGGTGCGGATCTTTTTGGCCAGGCCTTTGGCGAATTCCATGTCGGTGGTGTCCAGGTTCACATTGAAATTGACGATCTGTCTGCGGGCGCCCACCGCGACGGCCCCGGCGGTAGGATGGATCCTGTTGGGGCCGAAGTCCGGGACCCGGTCGGGATTTTTGCCGATCTCTTCCCGGAGGCCTTCGAACTGGCCCTTCCTGACCTTGGCCAGGTCCCTGCGGTCTTCGCGTACGGCGGCCAGATCGTAAAGGTACGCGGGGATGCCCAGCTCCGTGCCGATGCGCGCCGCCAGAACGCCGGCCAGTTTCACGCATTCCTCAACGGGCGTGTCCATGATCGGGATGAACGGGGCCACATCCAGGGCGCCCATGCGCGGATGCTCTCCTTTGTGATGATTAAGGTCTATAAGCTCGGCGGCTTTTTTGGCCGTCTGGAACATGCCCTCCACGGCGGTCTCAAGCGGGGCGATGAAAGTAAGCACGGTCCTGTTGTGATCGGCGTCCTTCTCCACATCCAGTACCAGGACGCCGGGCACGGCGGCCGCAGCCTTGACTATAGCGTCTATCTTTGAAAGATCCCTGCCTTCGCTGAAATTGGGAACACATTCCACGAATTTGCTCATAGCACGGCCTCCATGTTAAATATATATGAATTATACTAATTTAATCCTGGAGGGAACAGAAAACCCGCTTTCGGCGGGTTTTCTGTTCCCCCTTACCCGGGGGGGGGAGTAGGTTATGGGGCGGGCGGGGACGATCGCCCTCACATGTCGCTTACCGTACCGCGGCGGTTGTTACCAAATGCCCAAGAACGGCTTCCTCGCATCCTTCGCTATGCGGAATCCGATGCTGCCGTTGCTGGAACCGGGAGCCGCGTAACTGCGGTGATCGGCCCGCAGAAAAACATCGCCGGTGTAAAGGAAGGAACCCCCGCGGATCACGCGGGCCTCCGGGCCCGCGGCGCCCGCCGTGCCGCCTGCGTACGAAGGCTGATACCTGTCCAGCGTCCACTGCCAAACATTTCCCGCCATATCGCATAACTGCTTACCGGCCGGAAGACCCTCTATGCCGGTGTTTCCCTCGGGCTTCAGGCACACCGGCCAGGTACTGCCTTTGCCGCAGCCGAAATTGTCCTCTCCGTACATCACAGCTTTGGCGCAGGAAGGACTCTCGTTCCCCCAGGGGTAAAGATAGCCCTTCTTGCCTCCGCTCTTCGCCGCATATTCCCATTCGGCTTCGCTCGGCAGCCGTCCGCCTTTAAAACCGGCATACCGGTTCGCCTGTTCCCAGGTCACGCAATTGATCGGATGAAGCTCGCGGCCCTCCACCCCCCAGTTGCAATAATCGCCCGGAGCCGGCGCCGGGCATTTGTGCGCGTCCACGCATTCTTTGTATTGCGCCACGGTCACCGCCGATCTGGACATTTTGAATGTTTTGACGGTTACGGTGTGGCTGGGCCCGGCGTCTTCAAAACCTTTGCCGCCGATATCGGTTCCCATTACGAACTCCCCTCCGGGAATGGCGACCCATTCAACCGCCGGAGCGGACACGGCGCCCGCGGCCTCGGCAGCCGCCGGTTCAGGGATCTCCCGGCCGTCGGGAGCGGTATCCGCCGGAGCGTCCCTGAAGTCCACAGGCGTATTCTTATGCGCGCCCGAATGATAGGCTAGCCCCGCCACCGCCGCCGCTACCGCCGCAAACGCATATTTTTTCCAGCCATTCATAATTCCTCCGGCGAACAAGCTTAAACTCGCACTCTATTGTACGCCCCCTTTCACCGTTTGTCAATGGCGTAATTTGCGGCACAGGAAGATATTTCCGGCCCGCGTTTGCGCACATGCGCGCGTATAAAACGGAAAACCCGCTTTTGGCGGGTTTTCGCTTCCCCTTATTCGGGGAGTTCTCATTTAGCGGCCCCTATGGGGCGGCTAACTTAAGTATAGCACACAATTCTTGACTTGTCAAGGCGCCTTCACAGATTTCAGCGCCTTGACCTGGCCGGACGAAAACCGCTCCTCAAACCTTCACCGCACCAGCCGGAAACCGATATTATCGTGAAGGCTGCCGATGATGCTGCGGTCGCGGGAATCGGCGCGCAGGCACGCGGCGTTAAAGTTTTGAAAAGAACCGCCGCGCACGACCTTCAGGGAATCGTCGGCTACCGCCCCCTTGGAAGAATACGAACCCTGGCCCTGCTTGTCGTACCGATAGGCGTCGCTCACCCATTGCGACACATTCCCGATCATGTCGCACAAACCCTGTTCGGTGTTGCCGTCCGGCTTGGAACACACCGGCCAGGTGCTGTCTTCCCCGCAGCCAAAGCCGCCGTTGCCGCCCATCACGACCCTGTCGCAGGTCGGGGTTTCGCCGCCCCACGGATATTTTTGATCCTTCCCTCCGCTCTTGGCCGCATATTCCCATTCGGCCTCGGTGGGAAGCCTGGCGTTCATGAATTTTGCGTATTCGTTGGCCTGGCGCCAGTCCACGCAATTGACCGGATGCAGCAGCCTGCGCGGCTTGCCCCAATTGCAGTTATCGGCGGCATTCGGCTTCGTGCACTTGCCTTTAGCCACGCATTGAGCATATTGCCCTACCGTAACAGCCGTTTTGGACATTTCAAAAGACGCGACCTCCACCTCGTGAACCGGTCTGGCGTCCTCAAGATAAACCCCCGGATCGTCGGTCCCCATCATAAATTTCCCGCCGGGGATCGCCACCCACTCCACGGGCTTGGCGGCCGCGTCGGCGTCGGCTTGCGCGGCTTTAGGTTCCGGAACGGGAACGGCCTCGTCATTATGATCGCTCCACCAGGCAGCCCCCTGTCCGTAGTCCCTCGGAGCGTCCCTGAGATCGGACGACACGCTCCCATGCGTGCCTTTATAATAGGCGAACCCGGCCGCCAGCAGCATTACGGACATAAACGCGTATTTTTTTAAGTTTTTCATAAATCACTCCCATCGCACAAGCCTTTAAAACGCCGCCATACCAGCACTGCTGTTTATGATCCGGCGGCCTAGTAGCCTGTCCAGCATAAGGAAAATATCAGGCTAAAAAAACAGTTCTCCTGATAAACTGGACAGTCTCCTACTTTTCAGACGATATTTCTCGCGGTTTTAGACAATATCCCGCACTTTTATCTCT
>Ga0172379_10005916_pt1 | contig 16769 bp, 13 predicted proteins | sample GrowelOW334metaG_FD_119756 | JGI IMG/M metagenome (GOLD analysis project Ga0172379, IMG submission 119756) | Groundwater microbial communities from an aquifer near a municipal landfill in Southern Ontario, Canada - Groundwater well OW334 metaG | ecosystem: Environmental > Aquatic > Deep... | reverse complement strand
ACGGCCGGGAACCCCGAATCCATTTGTGAGAGGAATCGAAGTGGTCGTATCCAAAGAAATCACGCGTCTTGAGCATTCCGCGGTCAAACTGGCGGTCACCGTCGGCAAAGACGATGTACAGGCCCAATACAATGAGCTGATCAAGTCGTACGCCAAAAGCGTCCAGATCAAAGGCTTCCGCAAGGGTATGGTGCCCAAGGAAATCCTGGAGCGCAAATTCGGCGAAGCGCTGAAGGGTGATGCCATGGGCAGGATCATGGAGAAAGCCCTGGAAGAGTTGTTCAAGGACGAAAGTTTTGCCCCCGAAGATCAACCCCTCCCCTATTCAACCCCCTCGGTCCAGGAAGAACCCAAGCTCGATTTGGACAGTGACCTTACCTTTGCCGTATCCTATGATGTTTTCCCCCAAGTGAAGGTGACTTCCTGGAAGGGGACCGAGATTGAGGTTCCCCTTGCCACCGTGGGTGCGGAAGATATCGAGCGTGAACTTGAGCAGCTACGGGACCGTAACGCGGTAGTGCTGGACAAGGCGGAGGGCGCAACCCTGGCCTCCAACGACGTGGTTACCGTGGATTATGCCGAGTTGGGCGAGGATGGCAAGGCAGTACCCGATGGGGAACGGCAGGATTTCGTGTTTACCGTCGGTTCCGGCCAGAACGTATTCAAGTTCGACGACGAAATAATCGGCATGAAAATCGACGAGGAGAGGACCTTCGAAAAGTCCTATCCCGCCGACTTCGCCGAGGTGGATCTTGCCGGTAGGACCAAGAAACTAAAAGTCAGGATCAAGGCCATCAAGGAAAAGAAGCTTCCCGATTTGGACGACGAATTGGCCCAGGATATAGGTGAAAAATATAAAACCCTCGCCGACCTGAAAGCCGATCTAAAGGCCAATCTGGAAAAGAACCTGGAAACCAGACTCCGGGGACTCAAAATGAACGCTTTCCTGGAAAAGATCCTTGAAAAGACCACTATTGACCTTCCGGAAACCATGATCCGGGTGGAAACCGACTCGCGCTGGCGCCAGTTGGCCAGGCGTTTCAATGCTTCCAGCGATCAGCTCCTGGAAATACTTCAATCCAGCGGTAAAAGTTACGAAGGCATAGTGGCCGAATGGCGTCCGGATATCGAGAAGGCTCTCCGATCCCGGCTTATCGTCGAGAATTTGATGAAGGAACTGAACGTGGTGTCCGGCGAGGAAGAACTCGCCAAGGAATTCGAAACCATGGCAACTTCGATGGGTGTGAGCGTGGAAGAGGTTAAGAAGCACTACGAACGGGACGATATGAAAGAATACCTGCTTGACGACATCAAAGAGCGCAAGCTGTTCGACCTTGTATTGGCCGAAACCAAGATAAAGAATGGTAAAAAGGTCAAATATCTGGACCTGGTTGCCAATAATGGGTAAATTGAGGGCATGAACGAACGCATGCATGGGCTTGTTCCCGTAGTAATCGAACAGACGGGGATGGGCGAACGCTCCTACGACATTTATTCGCGCCTCCTCAAGGATCGCATCGTTTTTATCGACGGCGAGATAAACGACCTGACAGCCGATTTGGTGGTTGCCCAGCTCCTCTTTCTGGAAAGCCAGGATCCGGAAAAGGAAATAAGCATCTACGTCAATTCTCCCGGCGGTTCGGTAACCGCGGGTTTGGCCATCTACGATACGATGCAGTACATCCGTTGTGATATCCAGACCATCTGCCTGGGACAGGCGGCGAGCATGGGGGCGCTTCTCCTTACGGGTGGGGCCAAAGGCAAACGGATGGCACTGCCATCCTCGCGCATACTCATACACCAACCCTGGGGTGGGGCTCAAGGGCAGGCTAGGGATATAGGCATACAGGCAAAGGAAATACTTCGCCTCAAAAAAATGACCATCGAATATTTCGCCAAGCATTCCGGCAAGGACCTGGAGCGTATCGCCTCTGACATGGAGCGCGATTTCTACATGTCGGCCGCCGAAGCCGTCGAGTACGGCATCGTCGATCGTATACTCACAAGGAACAACGATGGCGCGGCTACGAAATAACGGCGGCAACGCGGAGAGGGCCTGTTCTTTTTGCGGCAAGAGCGCCGACATGGCGAGGCGGCTTATAGCCGGCCCCGACAATGTATACATCTGCGATGAATGCGTTGACGTGTGCCGCAAGATCCTTGTCGAGGAAGATCACGACCTTTCCACCCAGTTCACAGGCGACATACCCACCCCCCGGGAAATCAAGGATTACCTTGACCAGTTCATTGTAGGTCAGGATCCCTCGAAGAAGGCGCTGGCGGTTGCGGTGTACAACCACTACAAACGCATCGCCAACCCGGCAAAAACCCCCGACGACGTGGATATCGAGAAATCGAATGTCCTCATGATTGGTCCTACAGGTACCGGCAAAACCCTGTTGGCAAAGACTTTGGCTCGGAAGCTCAAGGTTCCTTTCGCCATCGCGGACGCGACGACTCTTACCGAGGCCGGCTACGTAGGTGAGGATGTCGAGAACATCCTGCTCAAGCTTATCCAGAACGCGGGTGGCAACATAGCAGCTGCCGAGCGTGGCATAGTCTATATAGACGAGATCGACAAGATTTCCCGGAAGGGCGAGAACGTCTCCATTACCCGGGACGTTTCCGGCGAGGGCGTGCAACAGGCGCTACTCAAGATAATTGAGGGTACCATCGCCTCCGTCCCACCCCAGGGTGGCAGGAAGCACCCCAACCAGGAAATGATCAGGATCGACACCACCAATATCCTGTTCATCTGCGGTGGCGCCTTCGTGGGTTTGGATAAATTCATCGAGCAGCGGGTCTCCCAGCACCCCATGGGTTTTGGTGCGGACGTCAAATCCAAAAAAGATAAGGATTTGCACGATCTATACGCCAAGATGCACCCGGATGACCTTATCCGCTACGGCATGATCCCCGAATTTATCGGACGCCTCCCGATAACCGTATGCCTGGACGAGCTCAAGCGGGACGATCTCAAGCGCATCATAACCGAACCCAGAAACGCCATTGTCAGGCAGTTCCAGGCTTCGCTCGCCATCGACGACGTTGACTTGGAGTTCGATCCGGACGCCATTGACGCCATAGCCGACCTGGCAATCAAGCAAAAAACGGGAGCCCGTGGTTTGCGGGCGATCGTTGAACGGATGATGACCGACGTCATGTTCGAGATCCCCTCCATCGAGGGCCGCAAACGTGTCGTCGTGACCCGTGACGTAGTCGAAAAATCCGAGCGTCCGGAAGTGCATCTGCTACAGAAAAGCGCATGAGTTTTCTTTCGGTCTTGTCCCGCAAGCCGAATTCCGACGAGCTCCCACTGCTTGCGCTTAGGGAGCTCGTTCTTTTCCCCCATACCATGGTTCCGGTCTTCATTTCCCAAAAGACTGCGGTCGCCGCCATCGACGAGGCCCTCAAGCGCGATAGGCGGGTTTTTGCCGCTTGCAGGAAACCACTATCCAAGGATGACGAGACCTACCCGGTCGGAAGTGTAGCCCGCATAGTACAACAGCTAAGACTTCCGGATGGTACGGTACGGGTATTGCTGGAAGGCGAATATCGCGCACGATCCCAGGAAACCCTGCAGAAGGATGACGTGACAGTGGTCAGGGTGTCTCCGCTGGAAGGTGGGGGCAAGACCGAAAGTGCCGAACTCGAAGCCATGGCACGCTCGGTCCAAAAAGCCTTTACCCAGTATGCGGAACTTTCAAAGAAGGTGAACGCCGAAGTTCCCGCCGCAGTGGACCGCGCCGACAACCCTGAAAGGCTTGCGAACCTGGTTTCAAACGCTTTGGCGGTGAAAATCGAAAAAAAGATCGAGCTCCTGTCCATCGAGGGTGACGCTGCCAGGCTCGCTTTCGTCCTGGATCTGCTGGACTCGGAAAACGAGATAATCAGCATACAGCGTAAGATTTCGGGCAAGGTAAAAATCCGTATGGACAAGACCCAGCGGGAATACATCCTGAACGAACAGTTGAAGGAAATAAACAAGGAACTGGGCAAGGAAGGCGAGATCGATGAATTCCGTGAGATCGAGAAAGCCATAGAGGATAAGAAACCACCGGAGGAAGTCCTGTCCAAGGCTCGGAAGGAATTGGCACGGTTGCGCAAGCTGCAATCCCTATCGCCGGAAGCCGGGGTTCTTAGGGGTTACCTTGAATGGATAGCGGACCTGCCCTGGAGCGATCGCTCCGAAGATTCCCGGTCATTGGAAGAAGCGGAACTCATTCTCGACCAGGATCACTACGACATGCGCAAAGCGAAGGAGCGGATAGTCGAATTCATCGCCGTCCGCCGCCTGACCGAAACCATAAAGGGTCCCATACTCTGCTTCGTCGGACCGCCCGGAACGGGCAAGACCAGCCTGGGCAGATCCGTGGCGCGTGCGCTGGGCCGGAATTTCGTACGGGTGTCCCTTGGTGGCGTCCGGGACGAGGCTGAGATACGAGGACACCGAAAAACGTATGTAGGCGCCCTTCCGGGCAAGATCCTTCAGTCGATGCGCAAGGCAGCTACGACAAACCCGGTTTTCCTGCTGGATGAAATCGACAAACTATCGGGGGATTTTCGGGGCGACCCGGCTTCTGCCTTGCTTGAAGTGCTGGATCCTGAACAGAATTCCACCTTTACGGACCATTACCTGGAAGTTCCCTATGACCTGTCGAAGGTACTTTTCATCGCTACCGCAAATTCCCTTCATACCATCCCCTACCCCCTCCTTGACCGGATGGAGATTATCGAAATCCCTGGCTACGGTGAGAAGGAAAAGCTTGAAATTGCCAAAAAATTCCTCATACCCAAGCAACTCGAGGAAAATGGACTGGGAAGTTCCCAGGCGACCTTCAAGGACCAGGCCATTCTGGATCTTATAAGATACTACACCATGGAATCCGGAGTACGGTCACTGGAAAGGGAAATTGCGCGCTGTGTGAGACGTCTGGCCAGGGATGCCGTATCCAAGGGCTATGTAAGATCGGCGACTTTCTCCCAAGGTGAATCCATGAATCCAACCGGTCCAACACCGACAGCAGAACGCAGCGAACCAACAGAACCGATTGGGTCTACGAATATTGCAGGGCCATCCGAAGGAAGCGGCTCCGACGAAACCGGGCAAACCTTGAAGCCCATTTCCGCGTACAAGCGAAATGTCGCGGGCAAGGATCTTGAAAAATTATTGGGTAGGCGCAAGCACAAACACGACGTGGTGCTTAAGGAATCCGGGAAGGGTGTTTGTTACGGACTGGCGTGGACCGAAACAGGCGGTACCCTGCTCCCGGTGGAGACGGTACGTTTTGACGGGAGCGGAGAACTCATTCTTACCGGCAATCTGGGCGATGTGATGAAGGAGAGCGCCAGAACCGCGCTTTCGTACCTGCGTAGCGTTTCATCCCACTATTCATTCAAGATTGCCGATATAGGCAAGGTGGATTTTCACATCCATGTTCCCGAAGGTGCCATACCCAAGGATGGACCATCGGCAGGGATAACTCTCGCTTCGGCCCTTTTGTCGACACTGTGCGAACTCCCGCCGCGATCACGGGTCGCCATGACAGGAGAACTCACACTGACAGGTCGGGTCCTTCCAATCGGCGGGCTAAAGGAAAAATTACTGGCGGCCATCCGGAACCATATGGAACTGGTCATCATTCCCAAGGGCAACGAGGACGAATACCGTGAATTGGACGGGGGTGTAAGAAATGCGATCCGGGTGGAGCTCGTCGAAGATGCCAGCCAGGTCTTCGCCCTTTTATTCGGGCCGGAAGCGAAGTCCCCTGTGGCCCAGAATCAATCCTCCGGCAACAAGTCCACCAGCTAGTCATCTTGTTGGGCTCGTTCGCCCCGTCCACCCGTCCGTCTTGTTGGGCCATGATCGCACTAAAGCGCTTATTAGCGCCCCGCAGTCTCCCTCAGAATCCTGAACGTAGTTTCCGCACAGCGATCCCATGAAAAGGCCTGGGCCCTTTCCAATCCGCGTCTCCTGCATTCCCGGTACACCTCACGATCGGTAGTCAGGGTGGAGATGCGGTCCGCCATGTCCTCGGCATCGTCAGGATCGAAGTAGAGGCCCGCTTGGTCGGCCACTTCCGGCATGGAAGCCGCGCGGGCGCAGGCTACGGGAACTCCCGAAGCCATGGCTTCCAGGGCGCCCATGGCGAAACCTTCATAACTGGATGGGATCACTACCAGGTCGGCCCCGGCGTAGAGTTCTGGCAGGCTTTTTAACGGAAAATGGCCGGTAAAGAAGATATCGTTCCTGAATGGGGAACGGGCGGCTGCCCTGCGGACAATATCCGCACCTCGCCTGTCCGCTCCGGCCAACACCAGACGGTGGGGATGCTTTGTCGTTGTCTTGAAAATTCCGAAAGCCTCGATAAGGCGCACGTGATTCTTAACGGGATAATCGATACGCGATACGTACAGGATATAGGGTCTACGAAAGGAAAACGGTTGGATTAGGACGACGCTTTCCTCGTTGCGCGGCCTTGGATGAAAGGCTTCCAGATCGATGCCGTCGGGGACCACCTCGATACGGCTTTCCGGTACCCTGGCCACCTCGACCAACTCATCCCGGACCCAGGAACTGACGGCTATGATCCGGTCGAGCTGTCTGAGCGAATCGGGAAGAACCATCCTCAATACCGCCCCCAGATGCTCCCTATTCTTGCGGGGACCACGGTAGGCGGCCAGATCGTGAACCGTGCCGACGGTAGGACAGGACGAGCGCCTGGCCAGGCGACGATTGGCGGCCGGGAAAAAACAGAGCTTGTATCCCCGGCTGCGCACGAAATCGGGGTAGCTGAAAAGGTGCCAGAGGGAATTTTCGAGTGCCCCAGTGCGGGAACCCTGGGCGATGAATTCGATATCCTCTGCTGCTTCCGCAAAGGAATAGCGGTCGAATTCCCATCCGAACAACTCGAAATGCTCTCCGGAACGGGGGAGGCGTCTGAGAAGCTGGAGGAGGTAGACGCCGATACCGGATTTCCCGCCGTCACAGGCGAAGGTGTCGATACCGATTTTCAACAATTACCTCCGAACCGTGCGTATGGATGTTTATCTGTCTGCCTAGAATATCAAGCTTGGATGAAAAAGAAAAGCGCGGGTACCCCGTCTCACGGATGCGCTTTTAAGCAAAGAGCCTGTAATCCAGCCACGGATAATTCGCTTGCGACACAAGGTATAGCGTGCTATAGTGGGACCGGATCCGAATCCAGCTCCATAGGTAGTGGATAAAAGGAACCACAAGACATCCGTACCGGAAGGACTGTCTTGTACCGGGATGGATTATTATTGGAGGAACTTTGTGAGATGCCCGCATTGCGGCAGTTTTGACGATAAGGTGATCGAGTCCAGGACCTTGGCCAACGGAGAATCAATCCGGCGCAGACGCGAATGCAACGATTGCGGCTACCGCTTTACGAGCTATGAACGCATTGAGGACAAGCAGTTCATGGTCATCAAGCGGGATGGAAGGAGGGAACCCTTCGACCGTTCCAAAATCGAGCGCGGGGTGCAGCGAGCCCTGGAAAAGCGTCCCGTATCCCAGATGACCATAGAGAATATTGTCAACGAACTGGAAGATTCGTCCTTCATGAAGGGCAAGGCGAACCATGAAATCGCTGCGACCGAGATTGGAGAATTGGTGCTGGAAAAGTTGCACGAGGTGGATGGTGTGGCGTACATACGTTTCGCCTCAGTCTACCGCCATTTTGAGGATCTGGATGAATTCGTACAGGAAATTAAAAAACTGGGTGTAAAGCTGGATGATGCCGAGACAATGGAAGCCACCGGAAAAGTCCTTTGACCCTATCGGAATGATGAAGTGTTTACGGATCGGTAATCCTTGGGGCTATGGCTTGTGTGCCGGAAACGGTACGGGGACGACCCGGTGCGACGGTGGGGACTTCGCATCGGGTGCTCCTCTTTATTTGCCGATTTCTTACCTTATTTCTTACCGGTCATTTGGCGATTTCCCGCCGCAACAATTCGATGTGCTTGGCTGGGTATACAGCCCTAGGGCACACCCGCGAGCAGTCAAGGTGCCTCTTGCAGGCAGGCACAGCGTCCGGCAAACCTGCCCGTTCCATCAATTCTTCGCGACGCTCAGGACGGTTTATTGTTTCCCGTCGCAGGGCCGCCAACGCAGCAGGCCCCATGAAAGCCGGTACGGCGGTGGAAGCTCCGGAAGATGCGCACTCGGGGCAGGCTGACACGCAACAGCCGCATTCAATGCAGTCCTCGAAACGATACGATGGTATGGGGTTTTGCATGTGGTCTGCAACTTCGCTCGTCGTCTGGTTCTCCTTGGCCACAGGCTCGCTTTCCCTGAGCAGGGAGAGCCGTTCCGGTTGCGATCGGAACAAAAGGCCCGGGTTGATCACCAGATCGGCGAGGGGCTCAAAAACGGTCAGGGGTTCCACCGTTATGGGGAGGGGGTCACCTGTTTGAGTACCAGCCGCATTTGTAACCCCATCAGGCCGGGGATCCAAGGAATCCAGGCGGAGAAGGCAGGCCAGCCTTTCCTTGCCATCCACGCGGACCGAACAGGTGCCGCAGGAACCGTGGTGGCAAGAGTGCCGGTAGACCAAATCCGGCGCGTGGCCGGTGCGCAGGTATTCAAGGGCATCAAGTAAGGTCGAACTACCGTCCATGTCAACCACAAAAAATTCGTAACGAGCTTCCATGGGGAGCCCCCGTCGTATCCTGAGGGTCAGCCTCACGGGAGCCTCCAATATGCGCTATGGGGCAATAATGCATGATCCGCACTGGAACAGGCAACGGGGACACCCAGAAAGCCCGCAACGGCATCTGCCACCTTTTCACCCATGATGCGCAGGGTGGTGGCCTTGCCCCCGATGATGCTGAACAGGCCTTTTACTCCATCCAGGCTCCCGTGATCGTAGATCGCGATATCGCGGCTGATGGCCCTGCCGTCGTCACCCGTACGACCAGCGAGGGGGCGTGCAGCGGACCAGGCCGCGCGTAATGGCTGGAGGGAGAAACCCGGGACGAGTTCGTCCGCGGCAGACAGAAGAAAGGCCACTTCCTCCCGTTCCGGCTGCAAGCCGTCGGGGTTATCCGTTTTTTGCTGGGTAGAGCCGATAATCGAGAGTCGCCTTTGGGGCACGACGATATCTCCGTCGCCAGGACGCCGCAAACGTGATATGACCATATTGACGATCCGTCCTTCCACCGCGACCATGGAACCTGCGGCGGCGGTTACGGGCACGTCGATACCGGCCAATGCTGCCACCCGATTTGACCAGGGGCCGGCGGCGTTTATGACGGCATCAGCCTGGACGCGATACTCCCGGCCGTTCAGCAGATCGTGGATCAACAGGGATCCGACGGTCCCCGAAACGACATCGATCCCGATGACTTCGGAAAAATGGCGGATAGTGGCACCCCGCGCCTTGGCGGAGGCGAAAAAGGCCATTGCGAGGCGGTACGCGTCTATGGTGCCGTCCGGAACGAGTACTGCCCGTTCAGCCTTGGGGTTGATGCGGGCTTCCATGGAAAGGGCTTCGCCCACAGGAATTTCCCGTGCGGGGATACCTGCGGAGATACAAGCCTCCACGAAAGGGTCGGTCAACGCGCAATCCTCTTCATTCAGCGCGAGGAAGAGACCCTGATTGTATTCGATACAGTCATGGGCTATCCGACGCAGGATAAGGGTTTCCGACATGCACTCCCGGGCGATGTTGACATCGCCCAGGGCATAGCGTGCACCCGAATGGAGCTGGCCGTGGTGCCGTCCGGTAGTGCCGGAAGTGAGCTCGCCGCGCTCGAACAGGGCAACCTTAAAACCGCGCAGGGTCAGGTCGTAGGCAGCGGCGGCACCCGTACCTCCACCGCCGATTATGGCCACATCGTAACGATCCATGGCCGACAGTATAGAACCAAAATCGACTGGGACGCAAATAGGTACGGGAACCTGGCGGTTCAGGCCTTCTTGCCCTTCCATGCCGGCACCGTCAGGGTAAAGGCAGACCCCTTGCCGGGACGACTCTCCAGTCGGATCGTTCCCCCGTGAAGTCGCGCGACGTGCCGTACTATGGCCAGTCCCAGCCCGGTTCCACCGGCTTCGCGCTTGCGGGATTTTTCAAGGCGATAAAAACGTTCGAAAATGCGATCCTGTTCTTTCGCAGGAATTCCAGGCCCGTTGTCCTTTACGGTGATCTCCACCTGCCCACCCACCTGCTTCCAGCCCAGTCTGATGGCCGACCCAGGTGGCGAATAGCGGACCGCATTATCCAGCAGGTTACCCAGGGCCTGCTCTAAAAGTCCACTGTTGCCCGCAGCGAACACGCTGTCATCCCCCTCCTGGCACACTTTAACTTTTCCGTACTTCTCGGGTGGGATCAGGCTTTCAATGGCCAGTGCCGCCAATTCGGCCAAATCAACGGCTTCCGGTTTGAGGGAACCGCTTTCTTCGGCGTGCTCCAGGCGGGCCAGCGTCAGCAGGTCGGTGATGAGGGCTTCCATGCGACCCGAGTTGCGCAGGATGATCCCGAGGAATCGGGTGCGTGTTTCCTTGTCCAGACCAGGCTCGGTCAACAGGGCTTCGGAAAAACCCTTGATGGACTGAATCGGCGTTTTCAGCTCATGGGACACATTGGCCACGAAGTCGCGGCGGACAGTCTCGAGTTGCACCATGCGGGAAATGTCGGAAATTACCAGTACCGCACCACCGCGTTCCGGAAGGGGCGCCCCGTATACGCGAAGGGTCATCAACCGTCCATTACGCAGGGTGATGGTGGCTTCTTCCCTTTTTCCGTTCCTGCAACGAATTTCCAGGGCAGCCAGTTCGGAGGAACCCGAAAGGTCGAGCAGTGTATGTTGCGGTTCCAGGACTTTGCCGAAGGATCCGAAGAGTTTTTCCGCCTCCGGATTCCATACTTGCACCATACCGGTGGGGTCGCTGACCACAAGAGCCTCGCCCATGGCCTCAAGGATGGTGTGCAATTCCTCGCCGCTCCTTTTCAGAGCTGAAAGGCGCCCTTCCAAGTCCGCGGCCATGCTATTCATGGAGGCTGAAAGGTTGGCCAGTTCACGGGGGGAACGTATCTGGGGATTCGAACCAAAGGACCCTGAAGCCCAGTTGCAGGCCGCAGCTTCCAGAATCGCCACCGGTTTGGTGATGCGCCTGGAAAAAAATACGGCCGCCAGGATACCAAAACCCAGAATCCACAACAGTGCGAAAAAAAGGCTTAATCCGTACTGCCTAAACCGGTTTTCGACCAGAGGAAGGGGCAATGCAAGCCGCAATGCGAGGAGTTCACCGTGCCCGGCCGGCATCTCAAGGCGTACCGCCGCGTAGGTACTGCGCGTCCCCAGCGTCGATGAATAGCGAAAGTCGGATCCACTCCCCGTCTCGAAGGCGGACCTGATTTCCGGGCGGGCGACGTGGTTTTCCATCTGTTCCACGGCACCGTACGAATCGTACCTCACCACGCCTTCCCGGGTTATGAGGCTGATGCGTATATCACTCCTACTGCCAAGGTCCGAAAGGATTTCCCCGGCATCCGCTCCGGCGGCGACTTTTTCCTGCACCACGTACGAGAGCATGCGGGCGTTCTGAATCAGTTCATAGCGCGATATGTCAGTAACGAAGGTTTGGACGGACATGACGCTCAATAGCGCAAGCAAAACCAGCGGAATAAAGGTGAAGCCGAGTATTATAAGGAAAACATCCATAAAGAGACCGCGATTGGATTTTTTCACTTTTTGTCCTTCAGTCGGTAGCCGACGCCACGGACGGTCTCTATCCAGTCGCCGCTGGTACCCAGCTTCTTGCGAAGCCCCAGAATCTGCACATCCACAGCCCGATCGCTCACGGCGTGATTTTGGCCATAAATGGTTTCTATCACCCGGGTACGGCTGAATACAATACCGGGATTTCGGACCATGAGTTCCAACAAGGAATATTCGGTTACTGAGAGATCAAGAAGCTGTCCATCGGCAAAGGCTTCATGTCTGTCCGTTTCCAGATGGAAGGGGCCGGAATCCAGGTGATTTTTTTCTGCGGTGCCGACTGGACTGCGGATTTCGCCGGGTGAGGACTTTTCGTCCGGATCCTCATCCCGGAGCAGACGGCGTATACGGGCGACCAGCACGCGTGGGCTGTAGGGTTTTACCACGTAGTCGTCGGCACCCAATTCCAGGCCAAGGATCACATCCGGATCCTCGCCTTTCGCGCTGGCGAGGATTACGGGTATCCGGGCAAGTTCCGATTTCGCCTTCATCCGTTTAAGCGCATCGATACCACTCATGCCGGGAAGCATGATGTCCAGGACGACCACATCCATCTCCCCCGACTTGAGAAGCCGCAATCCTTCCTCTGCAGATAGCGCTGAAAAGCACCCAAGACCTTCGCGTTCCAGGGTAAAACGCAAGAGTTCTTGTATATCCGTGTCGTCCTCTATTACGAGGACCCTCTTTTTTCCCCTGCCGCGGTCGCTACTCATTCATCTCCACGTGTACTCCCGAGACCATGTATATCACGGACTCGCAGATATTGGTGACATGATCGCCCAGGCGTTCAAGAAAATTCGCGGTGCGCATCAAACGGGCCTCGATCTCGACATTCTTTGGAATCAGCCTCATGGCCTCCATGATCTCCGACACCACTTTTTTATGCATGGCGTCCATGTCGGCATCCATGGCGGCGGTACTTCGGGCCAAGTCCTCGTCGCTGCCAAGCAAGGCTGCCATGGCTTGGTTGAGCATGACACAACCCTTGTCCGCCATGACCGACAGGGCTTTCATCATCTCCTCTTCCTTGTTCCGGTCGCCCACTTTCATGACGGTTTTTGCCAGATGCGAGGTATAGTCCCCTATGCGTTCCAGGTCGGAGACTACCTTGATGAAGGCCACCAGTTTGCGCAGATCCCCCGCTACGGGTTGTTGCGTGGCCAGCAGCACGGCGGCCTTGTCCTCGATCTCAGCTTGCATGGTGTTGATATCCCGGTCTCCGGCCCGGACAACCCGGGCAAGTTCCACATCCCTGTCACGGCAGGCCTGGATGGTCTTACGGAGGTCCTCTTCTACCCTTGTCCCCATAAGGAGAATTTCATGGGATAGCTGATTCATCTGATCCTGAAAATGTATGCGCGTTCGTATCATCCCAACATCCTTGGTTTTCAGCCGAAGCGGCCGGAAATGTAGTTCTCGGTCCGGGTATCCCGGGGTTTGTAGAAAATATCCTTGGTGAGGCCGAACTCGATCAGGTCACCATTCAGGAAGAAAGCGGTCCTGTCCGAAATACGCGCAGCCTGCTGCATGTTATGCGTAACTATTATGATGGTGTACTTCTTCTTCAACTCGTCCATCAAGTCTTCAATCCTGCTGGTGGAGATTGGGTCCAGGGCGCTGGTGGGTTCGTCCATAAGGATTATGTCCGGCCTTATGGCCAAGGCCCTGGCTATGCACAGGCGTTGCTGCTGTCCTCCGGAAAGGGAATTGGCGCTCTGCTTCAGCTTATCCTTTACCTCATCCCAAAGGGCGACTGCTTTCAGGCTTTCTTCGACGAGCTGGTCATGATCGGTATGGATGCCATTGATTTTGGCACCCCACACGATATTCTGGAATATGGACTTGGGAAAGGGATTCGGCTTCTGGAAAACCATGCCGATGCGGCTGCGAAGCTCCACCGGATCGACCTCGCTGGTGTAGATGTTCGTTCCCTGAAAGATCACCTCCCCTTCCACTCGGGTACCGGGTATCAGCTCGTTCATGCGGTTGAAGGAGCGTAAGGCCGTGGACTTTCCACAACCGGAAGGGCCTATGATGGCGGTGATTTCATTGGCCTCGAAGTCCATGTCTACCGAATTCACCGCCTTGAAGGTGCCGTAGTGGATGGACAGGTTTTTGGTTGACAGCGCGACACTCATGCTTTCATTTCCTTTCGGTAGCGGTTTCGTAGCAATATGGCAAACGAATTGAGACCCAGTAGCAGGATCATCAATACAAGTATGGCCGCCCCCGCCAGATTTCGCCAGGCATCGCCCGGAAGGCTGGTCCACTGGTATATCTGCACGGGAAGCGTGGTGAAACGGTCGAAAACCGAGCTGGGATCATGTGTAAGGAAGGTTGATGCCCCCACTACCACCAAGGGTGCCGTCTCGCCGATTGCGCGGGAAAGTCCGAGGATGGCGCCGGTGAGGATGCGGTCCATGCAGGCGGGCAACACGTGGTGTCTGATGGTCTGCCATTGGCTGGCTCCCAGGGCAAGGCTGGCATGGCGCAGGCTCTGGGGTACGGCCTTGAGGGCTTCCTGGGTATTGATGATGACGATGGGCAGGATGAGCACCGCCAGGGTGAGCGCGGCGGAAAGGATGGTCCGCCCTTGGGTTACGTTTACCAGATATCGGACAAAGATGCTCAGTCCGAGCATTCCGTAGATGATGGAGGGAACCCCGGCCAGATTGTAGATATTTGTCTGGATGAAACGCGTAAGCCTGTTGTCCGGCGCGTATTCCTCGAGCCAGATGGCAGCTCCCACCCCCAATGGCAGGGCTACGAACATGGTTATGAGGATGGTGATGAACGTGCCGATAATCGCGCCACGGATGCCTGCATACAAGGGATCCATGGACTGGGAACCCAATAGCAATTCCGCCCGCACCCAGCTCCGCCACCGGGCCTTTGCATCGGGCCAGAGTTCCTGCAATTCGGCATTGACAGCCTTTCGTGCGAATAGGGATTCCATCAGGCTCCAGGAGCGTACGACGGAGGGTTGAAGCAGTTCTTTTTCGAGGATTTCCAGCAATTCGACCCGCGTGCGCTGGTCCAGCGGTTTTTCCGCCTCAAAGGCGTCCAGGGTCCGGGGGCGCAGATTGAGGACGATCGTTTCGATAAGCGCCGTGTCGTCCGAGTCCTCGAGCAAAGCTCCATCGGCGGAGATATCCTCGTACTTGCTGACGTACTCGATTGCCGAGATGCCGAAACTGCGGTCGATGATATTACCCAGCAGAACCCCGAGCACGAGCACTGCAAGTATGGTGAGGGAGAGAAAGACGAGTTGAAGGACCTTACCCAGGTTGCGGCGGCGGGAGAGCCGTCTGGCCATTTCGGTATTTTTCATGCTGCCCCCTCGCCGAAGCGTCGGACAATCTTCCGGCTCAGGATATTGAGGCCAAAGGTAATGATAAAGAGCAACAGTGCGATAGCAAATAGTGAGTCATAATCGATCGAATCGTAGGAAAGGTCTCCCCCCGAGATGCGGACGATATGTCCGGTCATGGTCTCGGCCGCGGCAAAAGGATTCAGGGTGAATTTGGGTCCCGCACCTGCAGCGATAGCGACTATCATCGTCTCCCCTACCGCGCGGGAAAGGGCCAGGATGAAGGCCGCAAGTATGCCGGAAAGGGCGCTGGGAATCACCACGCCGAAGGTCACTTCCAGACGGGTGGCACCCATGGCCCAGGCGGCATTCCTCAACGATTGCGGAACGGCAGAAAGGGCATCCTCCGCCATCGATGCAACCAAGGGAAGTATGAGTATTCCCATGACGATACCAGCACTCGCCATGTTGTAGAAACCGACTGTTTCCTGGCCGAATATCGACCTGAGCACCGGCGTTACCATGGTAAGCGCAAAATATCCATACACGATGGTGGGAACCCCGGCCAGAACCTCGAGTACAGGCTTGAGTATGCTCCGGACCCTTTCTGTGGCGAACTCCGCCAGATAAATGGCTATCGCCATGCCCACCGGCAAGGCGATGAGCATGGCGATAAGGCTGGTGATAAGGGTAGCCGTAACCAGGGGCAGCACCCCGAATTCACCAATCTGGGGTTGCCAGGTTATACCGGTCAGGAACTCGAAGGGATTGACCTGTTTAAAGAAAAGCAGACTCTGGCTCAGCAACGTCCAGACGATGCCTATTGTAGTGAGCACCGAAACCGTCGCGCAGAAGAACAGGAGCCCCCTGATCAATTGTTCGACAGGTTTCGGGCGGCGCCGGAGCGCCACCCCGATTGAATCCATGCCGGCGCTCAGTACGAGCCTTTGACGGCTTCGAGCCATAATTGCTTGCCCGCCTTGAGTGCCTCAGCCGAAGCGGGGAAGTACCCGGCCTTGCGGATGAGACGGTTGACGTTGGAGAGGTAGTAGGCGATGAAGGCCGCGACCTGGGGTTTTGCCTGCAGTATGGAATCGGTCGAGTACAGGTAAAGGGGTCTAGCCAGCGAGTACTGCTTCGCGTTGATGGAGGCTATGGAAGGTGCCACCCCATCGACTGCGATGGCGGTCACCTTGGTCTTGTTTTCATCAAAATACGCGTACCCGAAGTAACCTATCGCGTACTCGTTACCGGCAACACCCTGCACAAGCACATTGTCGTCCTCTGAAAGGTTCATGTTCTTGGCACTCAGTAAGGGCTTCTTGTCTTTCTTGAAAACATGCTCGACAAAGTACTCGAAGGTTCCCGAATCGGTGCCGGGACTATAACGGATGATCTCCTTTTTGGGGAAACCACTACGGACGTCGGACCAATATTCAGCGGTGGAGAAGGCGATCGCGAGTTCCTTGGTGGTCAGTTCTTTTGCGAAGGTGTTCTTTTTTGAGACAACCACGGAAAGGGCGTCGGTACCAACCACAAACTCGAGAACCTTGCCCTTGTTGGCAGCAGCCGCTGCATCAAGCTGGGCTTGCTTTATCTTGGAACTGGCGTTGGAAATATCGATCTCACCCTTTCCGAAGCGTTCGAAACCGCCACCAGAACCGATCGAATCGATACTGATGTTGCCCTTGTAACCGTCTTTCCGGAAATT
>Ga0172379_10005915_pt1 | contig 16771 bp, 13 predicted proteins | sample GrowelOW334metaG_FD_119756 | JGI IMG/M metagenome (GOLD analysis project Ga0172379, IMG submission 119756) | Groundwater microbial communities from an aquifer near a municipal landfill in Southern Ontario, Canada - Groundwater well OW334 metaG | ecosystem: Environmental > Aquatic > Deep... | reverse complement strand
TTTAGTCTACCAGAGTCTTTACGTGAGACTACCTTACTTTTTGCTAAGGATAGTGACCAAATTGAGTTATTACATCTTTTTAACTTGTCCGAAAATCTAAACTGACCCATTACGGAAAACAGGTGTAAGAATCAATAAAAGATTTTATCTTTTCTTTTGTATCAACACTAATACCAAAAATTTCAATTCCATTATTTCTGAATTTGGAAATATTATCTCTTATTCCACATGCTTGTTTAGTACATCCGGGAGTTGATGCTTTTGGATAGAAGTAAATAATAACCGGTGATTTGTTTTGAAACGAAGAAAGAGAAAATGAATTATTGTACGCATCTGATAAAGTAAAGTCCGGCGCCGGCATTCCTTCTTTTATATTATTTGCAGTTCCCCCGCATGATGCCAATAAAAATGAAGAAACGATCGAGAATATTTTTAAGATTTTCATATAATCCTTTATGTAGGGAAACCCAAAATATTCTCTTTTCGTTCCCAAATGTTTTCTTTCGAAATCTGAAATTATTTTAAAATGGCAACAATCTCTTCTTGTTTTATTCCGCTAGTTTGTTCAACCTTTCCGTTTGGATGAATAAAAACATCAATTTCAGTTCTAATGCCAAAATCTCCGGTTAAATAGATCCCCGGTTCAATAGAAAACGAAGTTGAAGGAAGCAAAAGCCTTTCGTCTTTTGTTTCGAAATTATCCATGTGTGGTCCGCTTCCGTGGACTGTAGTGGTAATTGAATGTCCGGTTCTATGAATAAAATATTTGCCATACCCTGCATCTTCAATTACCTGGCGGGAAGCATTGTCAACTTCGTAACCACAAACAGGTTGGTTTGCTTTAAAACGTTCATCAACAAGATTGAATGCAGCATCGCGTGCTCCTTTTACTATTCCCCAAATTTTACGATACTTCTCCGGTACATCCTTTCCAACAAATCCAACCCAGGTAATGTCAGACCAGACAGAAGTTTCTTCCGGAGTTTTTGCCCAAAGGTCAATGAGAACGAAATCATTTTCCTTAATTTCCTTAAAAGTAGTTTCATCGGGAGCATAATGTGGGTTGGCGCTATTCTCGTTTACTCCAACAATCGGTGGAAAATCTGTTACTAAGTTTCTTCTTTTAAATTCATTCATAATAAATTGTTGCACCGAATATTCGGTTAAAGTGCTACCAGCTAAGATATTATTTTTGATGAAGTTAAAGGCGACATCTACAATTTCTATTAATGCTTTTGCGACCGGAACATTTTCCATATATTGTTGCGAAGACCATACCGCCGTAAACTGTGTGATTAAATCGGCGGAACTTACAATTTCAACATCAAAAGTTCTGATTAGCTCTATTGTACCGGCATCCACTTTTGATAGATAAGGGATTGCGTTTAATGGTGAATATTCCATAGCGATTCTCTTGCTCCCGGAAAGAGCTTTAGCAATCTGCTCCCTTAAAGAATCGTGGCTTGAATAAGAAAGTTTTTCACCGGGTAGATGAGCCAAATTATGTTCCTCAATCGCATTTACAATTTTACTTGGTTCGCCGGTTTGCGGAATGAAATAAAAAAATCTTCGTGTAAGATGAGATTCTTTTTTAATTCCCAGAATTTCTAAAGCAAGATCATTAGAACAACGAAAATCAAATAGTAACCAACCGTCTAAATTTCTATCTTTTAAAATATTTTGGATAGTTGCAATGTTAAGAGCCATAAGAAACTTCCTTTAATGTTTGAGAAATTGTTTATTTTTGTACGCAATATTCAAAAACAAAAAAGAAAAACAAAAAGCTAAAATTTTAGCGACATCTTATTAATTGTTATGATACTTGAAACTTTAGATATAAAACAGAATGACGTCTTTATTTATTCGGAAAATAAATTCGATTTGGAAAAAAATTTTCATATAATAAACAAAGATGATAAAGTTAAAAGAGCAGTGCCAATCCATTTTAATGAAGTTTGCAGGCATATTAATTCAAGCGATCCGAAATCAGTTATTATTTACCGGCTTCTAACAAATTTATCTTCCTTTAAAACAGATATTATTAAATACGGGGTTATGGTAATTATTAACGGCGAGTCGGAAGTCGTCCATTTTGATCCGATTTTTGCGATCAAAGAATTAGAAGAATATGTAAAAAGTAATGATATTGTTGATGTCCGTTTTCGCATTCAACAAGTCGGGCTACTTTCTCAAATAAGTAATTTTCGCAAACCGAATTATTCCGAAGTATATGCTTTTGATTTAGAAGTCTCGGAAGCAAAGTGGCAAAACGATAAAGTATTTGCTGAACTGATTTTTGCATTTGACGAAGTTAATTTTGACGTAAGTCAAACAAATAAAGAGTTTCAAAAAATTAAAATTGAACAAGAGAGAACAGTTAACCGATTTAAAAAAATTACTGTCGAAGATGTTAAAAATGATTTGGTTGAGGAAGATAGAAATTTTGATGCTCAAAAGATGAGAAAGTTAACTTATCTGCCGATGCCAGGGACTGTTAAATCTTCCTTTATGGTCCAATCTAATACAAAAACTGAACGCAAGTTTACAGAGAATGAACCTCTTAGCAGCAAGAAAAATGTCGGGAAGTTTGATGAGGATGAGAAAAGATCATTTTCATCTTTTATTAAAAATATAAAAACTGATACTCATTCACAGGGAGTCTCTGAAGAAAGCACGAAGAATAAAGGAAATGTAATTGATTTATTTAAATCATCCCAGCATGTTCAGCAGTACGTTGTTGCTCGCGAGCAAAAACAAATTGTTTTGAAACTTAAAAACAAATAATCATCACACCAATTTATTTCGATTCACTACCGACTAACATTACTTCTTTCAGTATATCAAAAACCATTTCTGTAGAAATTGAATCCATACAAGTTGGAGAGAAGTCACACCTCATTTTGTAACAGACCAAACAACCCATCTGTGGACTAATTTTTGTAATTCTTCCGTAATCCTCAATTTCATTGGAAGACGTTGGACCGAATAGACAAATAATTTTCTTTCTTAATGCTGTCGCGGCATGAAGTCCCAAAGTATCGCCGGTTATAAAAATATCCGAAAGATCAACTAAAGCAAAGAATTGGCGAAGTGAGTTTTCTGTGCCGGTATCAATAACAAAAGGGAATTGATTTGCTAGATAAGTATTTCGTTCTTTTTCATCTTCGCCGCCATAGAGTAAAATTCCAATGTCGTTTGAAAATGTTTTGATCATCCGAATTAACTGAACGTATTGCTGAACTCCCCATTGTTTATACTGCCAACGCGAACCTGCACCCGTATTCAATCCTATAATTTTTTTATATTTTTTTAGATTATGTTGAGCAGAAAATGATTCGGTAAATTTCTTTTCCTCTTCACTTAAGGAAAGAATAATTTCACCTTTTTGATAATCAAGTCCGCAAATTTCGTGAAGGATTTGCTGATACGTTTTCAAATTTATTTTTTTCTTTTGGTCGAAAGCGCCAAGTTCAAGCCACTCAATAGCTAAATCATCAAACGGTTGAATTTTCCCTTTAGTGTCAAGAAAAAATCCTTTTTTACTTTTTGCTTTAATCCATGAAGAAAAAGCGCCGCTTTGGACAGATGCATCTGGATGAATAAGCAGATCAAATTCCAATGCAAGAAGTTTTGAGATGGTGTCGCTATTTTCCAAAATGAGAACTTCATCAACAAACGAATTATTTAAGAAAATCGGTTGAGCGTTTTTCTTCGTAAACCAGGTGATGTGGGAAGCGGGATATTTTTTCTTTAAAGTATGAAGCAGAGAAGTTGTTCTAAGTACGTCTCCGGTCGCATCAAATTTGATGATGAGAATTTTGAATCCAATTGGTTTATAATCATTACAGTCATCACACATCGTACCGAAATTTTTATTAAAGCTGCATGGTCTATCACCGGGGAAATGTTGACAATCTGTTTTTAAAATCATAATAATGAATCCGTAATAATTTTATCAAAAAGTTGTGCGATGGAAGAAAATTGATTGTGAGAAATTCTTTCCCCAATATTTTTACCGAAGTTTACAGTTTTCTGCAAAGAACAAAATTCTATGATTCCATTTGCAATGGCTTCAGGAGATTCAGGCTCAACGATAATGCCGGTCTTTTTATCATCAACAAATTCTGCTAAACCGCCTACGTTGGTAACTAAAACCGGTTTGTTAAATCCGTACGCAACATTGAGAATACCGCTTTGTGTAGCGCTTCGATAGGGGAGAACTACTAAATCCGAAACAGAATAATATTTGCCAACTTCCTCATTTGCAACAAATCTATTTTCCATTTTAACATAATTTGTCAAGTGAAGTTCTGAAACAAGATTTTCGTAAAAAGAAAACTCATCGTACGATTCACCAACTACTAACAGTTTGATATTTGGAATTTCTTTTATCAATAAAGGTATTGCGTTTAGAAGAATATCCAATCCTTTATACTTTCGGATGTAACCAAAGAAAAGAAGAACAAAATCATCTTCGGAAAAAGTAAAGTCTTTCCTTCCTGTCGGCAATGCGGATTTATGTTGTTTGTTTTCATTGGTTGTCAAATCGTAACAATCGTAAACCGGCAATTCAGAGCGGTAAAGTTTTCGGTTGTGTGAAATATCGATTAAATCTTTTTCAACTTTTTCTGAAAGAGATAGAAAAGAGGAAGCGTTTGCCAATCCGATTTTGGTTAATAACCGATCAATGAAATGTCCTTCGTGTGAAATAAAATTTTCCGCAATGAAAAGAATTTTCTTCTGAAATTTTTTCCCCAATAAAAATGAAATTGAAAAATGGCAGAAAGAAAAAAACGGATGCCACCAATCAAAAACCACTAAGTCCGGATTAATTTCTTTAATCCGTTTTGCTGTTTTCAACCAGGATAAAGGAGAAATTGAATTTACGATCCGCTCACTTATTGCGGCTTTAAGTGTAACGTTGCTTTTATCAAATTGTGATGTGCCGGGGAATAAAAATGACGGATAAAGGAGTGAATAGTTGAGAATTGTAACGTCAAATTGTTCCGATAATTTATCATTTAAATGGGCAATGAAAAGAGAGTTTCCACCTCGGTATGGATAAGCCGGACCTACAATTGCGATTTTCTTTTTTTGCATCACATTCTGATTATTGATTTTCTTATCTCAAAGTTAAAGAAAAATTAAAGGTGAGCCAAAATGAAAAAACAAAATAACCAATACCAAGCTGCATTTCTTCATCAATTGAAAAAGTTATTTTTGTTCTTTCCTGCCAGACGGCAAGGCAGGTTCAATTTGTAAAATCAGCAACTGAACTTGGGCATCATTTGGTTTTAGTTTTTGAGCTTTCTTCAAATAGCGAAGCGATAATCCTTTATTCCCGTCACGGTTAAATGCTTCTCCCAAACCAATAAAACCATCCGGAAAAGTGCTATCGGCTTCTGTTAATTTTGTAAAAGCGCGAATCGCATCTTTGGTACGATTCAAATCAAGTAAATCATAGCCGAAATCTTTTATTTCAGTATTTGAAAGAAGGAAATTTTCATCCTTTTTCTTTTCGATATTAGTCCAAAAAATTAAAGCGGAATCGATTGAAATAGTTGTGGCGATTTTTGTAAGAGTATCGCTTAAAGAAAATTTAGGAAACACAACATTGTCGCCCGAATACAGCGCAGCGATTTCCTCTGCAACATTTATGAGATTTCTATCTCTGCAATTAATAAGATGGACGGAAGCTAAATTTAGATCGGGATAACACATAAACTGTGAAACAAAACCGGTTCCACCGCCCGCATGTCCGTAATACTTTCTTCCATATTTATCAGTACCGAAACCGAGTCCCAACCCATATTGAATTTTTGTTCCATTGAGTAAAATTGTTTCGGTGAGCATGGAATCAAGCGTTTGTTTTTTTATCAATTTATTTTGAAGTAACCCGTTGCTGAATTTTAACAAATCCTCCACCGTTGAAAGTACTCCGCCGCCGGGAAATTTAATTGTTAAATCCGCTATTGGTGCATTTTCAAATTCTCTTAAAGAATTTTTTTTATAACCTTTTGCCCGGTTCGGAATAATTTTATTGTAGAAATCAAGTTTAGTGGAATTCATTTTTGTTGGTTCAAAAATATTTTTTTGCAGGTAATCTTCAAAAGATAAACCGGAAACTTGTTCTATTATTTCGGCTAAAAGATTATATGCCAACGTGGAATACAAATATTTTGTTCCGGGTTGATAATCAAGCGTATCTTTTGCAACATACAAAATCGCTTCGCGGACGGATTTGAAATTTACTTTGCTGTTAAATTCTTCATCGTTCTTGTAAGCGCGAATTCCCGAAGTGTGACTTAAAAGTTGACGAACTGTGAATATCCATTTTTTTTGCGAGATGTAGGGAAGATAATTTCTAACATCACCATCAAGTTTTATTTTCCCTTGTTCAACAAGCTGCATTATTGCAACGGCAGTAATTGATTTTGAGATAGAAGCCACGCGGTATAATGAATTTTTTGCTGCCGGAACATTGTTCTCCAAATCTGCGCTGCCGGTATAATTTGTCCAAATGATTTTATTATTTTCAATTAAGCCTGCCGAGACGGAAGGAAGAGAATTCCTTTTAGCATATTCATTGCAGTAAAGATTTAATTTATAAAGAGTATTCTGCGGAAAACTAACGGTTAAAAAGAGAAGGAATAATAAAACTGCTTTTTTCATGGTAAATTAATTTTGTGGAGATTAAGAAAAGCCTGTTTAACTTTTTATAATTAAACAGGCTTAAGAAGATCAGGGTCTTTTTTCTAAAATATTATCGATGATATTATAAACCTTAGCTTCTTCGGCAGAAAGAAAATAATCTCTATCGCAATCTTTTGTTATTTGTTCAACTGATTTACCTGTATGAGCAGCTAAAATATTGTATAATGAATCGCGTGTTTTGATCATTTCTTTCGCGTGAATTTCGATATCGGTTGTTTGTCCCTGCAAACCTCCAATCCACGGCTGATGAATTAAAATTCTTGAATTAGGAAGGGAAGTTCTTTTTCCCGCTTGACCACCAGCTAACAAAATAGCTCCCATGCTTGCTGCCATACCAACGCAGATTGTAGCCACTTCTGGCTTAATGTATTTCATCGTGTCATAAATTGCCAGGCCGGCAGAAACACTTCCACCCGGAGAGTTGATATAAAGATAAATATCTTTTTGAGAATCTTCCGCTTCAAGAAAGATCAATTGCGCGATAGTTAAACTTGCAATATGATCGTCAATTGCGGTACCAAGGAAAATAATTCTTTCGCGTAAAAGGCGGGAATAAATATCCATTCCGCGTTCACCGCGCCCGGTTTGTTCAATAACGTAAGGGACTAATTGATTATAAATTTCAATGTTTTTCTGCATGTACTTCTTCCTTTTGCGAAAAGACCTCTGGATCAATTCGTTTAATTGTATTTGATTTTTTAAGAAAAGAATAGAACTCGTTCAGTAAAAGGCGGTTTTTCATTTCATTAGATTGATAATGTTTAAGTAGAACCTCAGCAGTAACACCCATTTTATCGGCGTTTTCTTCCGAAAGTTCTTTAAGCCGTTCTTCTGATAAAACAATATTTTCTTTTTCAATAATTTTATCTTTTAAGAGAATCCATTTTACGGAATTTTCAGCTTTTGAAGCTAATTTCTCGCGAATCACTTCCGGTTTTACTTTTTTATTCTTCTTTTTGTAAGCATCAATTTCATCCTTTACAAGATGATCTAAATAGTTTTGAATAAAAACCTGTGGCGGAGTGAATTTGTTATTTTGAAGAACTGCTTGTTCAAGTTTTAACTCAGCCATATCGTTGATACTTGATTCATAATAAGAAAGCAAATCTTTTCTGATGTTTTCGCGAAGTTCTTCCTCAGTAGAAATTTTATCACGAGTAACTTTTTTTAAGAATTCCTCATTCAATTCCGGGTAAACGATTTTTTGAATATTTTTTATTTCAACGGAATATGAAATCTTTTTATGTTCATGCGGAACGTCATCGTGATGTTCATGCGGTTCATCAAACGAAAAAGAAAAAGTATCGCCAACATGTTTGTTTAGCGCGTTATCATAAATCTCTTTATTAATATTTTTGTTTGTGAGATTTATTTTGTAATCGGTCTCCATCTTTATTCCGGATGAAGATCCATCTTCACTGGCGGAGAAAATATCTGCCGTAATTAAATGTTTTTCGTTTTCAACAGTTTCAGCATCTTCGTAGGTTGCGTTTGCTTCTAAAAGCCGGGTTACTTCACTTTCAACTTCAACATCGGTTACCTGGAAATCAGGAACTTCAATTTCTAATCCTTTATATCCTTGCGGTTCAAGATTCGGGAATATTTCGTAACGAACTTTGAATGTCAATTTTTCATTCGGTTTAAAATCGATATCCGTTAGTGAGGGTTCGTTGATCGGTTTTAAGTTTTGTTCTTTTTCAATTTGCCAGAATAATTTGTTTGCTGCTTTTTCGGAAGCGGTATATTCAAGCGAATCGCCGTAAATTCTTTTAATAACTGCCGGGGGGACTTTTCCTTTTCTAAAACCATCGATTTGAAGTGTTTTAGTTTGTTTTTGTACTTCAGTATCAATTAAACTTTTTATTTCATCATATGCCGCAATTACTTCAAGTTCGTTTACAGATTCACTTATGACATTTATTTTTGTTTCCAAACCAACCTCTATGTTAATAAATTAGTGCGAAAGGGGGGACTCGAACCCCCACATCTTACGATACTAGATCCTAAGTCTAGCGCGGCTGCCAATTACGCCACTTTCGCAGTAAAGTTGTGATAATTCTTTTATTTGCTTAAACAAATATAATTCGGAACGAAAACTTTAGCAAATATCTTGCCAAGGCATTATCTTTTAAACACTAATTGTTGCAATTTTTTGTTAAAAAAACAGAATAAAATTTTATTACCTTTGCAATGTATTTTCTCATTTACATCCTTTAAGATATTACATGATTGTAAACTATATTTTTGCTTCACATCTCGGAAAACGAAGAGCGGTTAACGAAGATTGCGTGAATGTCTTTAACCTTGATGACGGACTTCTCTCAATTGTATGCGATGGTTTGGGTGGAAACCGTGCCGGAGACGTAGCTTCAAAAACTGCTGTGGAAACTATATATAACTATTTTCTTCAAAATCCTGATTTAGATAATCTTACTAAAATGAATGCCGCATTAACAGCGGCTCATCAAATACTTTTGGAGAAAGGGAGAGAATCTGAACATTATAAAGGAATGGCTACCACTGCCGTAGTTGTTTTTATTGCAGGCAACACAGTTTATTGGGGACATATCGGAGACTCCCGTATTTATTTTTTTACGGAAAATCAGTTACGGCAAATCACTAAAGACCATTCCCTCGTTCAAAAAATGGTTGATAATGGTTTGATCACATCCAAGCAGGCGGAAAAACATCCTCATCGAAATATTATAGTGAAAGCGTTAGGGGAAGACAACGACTGCCAGCCGGACTGCGATTATTTTTATCTTCACGATGGCCAGCAATTTAAACTGCTTCTTTGTACGGATGGTCTTTGCGGGGTTTTGAACTTTAATGAAATCTCCAAAATTTTATCGCAAGGAGAAAATTTGGAAGAAATTTCGCAAAAATTTTTCCAGCAAATTGAAGACTTTGGTTCGCCTGATAATTTTTCGTATGTAATTATTAACAACATTTAAAAAATTGATGCCGCTATGATTGGATCATTAATTGAAAACTACAAAATAGTTTCCATTCTTGGTGAAGGAGGAATGGGGATTGTGTACAAAGCTTTCGATATTAAATTGGAACGCTTTGTTGCGCTAAAAGTACTTAACCAGACCGGCGCGCTTAACACAAATTTTGTTGAAAGGTTTAAACGCGAAGCTAAAAATCAAGCTAAGTTGAATCATCGCAATATTGTTTCGGTCTATGGTTTTACTGAGCAAAATGGTATTCTCGGCATTGTGATGGAATTTGTTGAAGGCGAAACTCTTGAAAAACTTATCACAAGAAAAAATAAGTTAGACACAAAAGAAGCTTTGCAAATATTACAGCAAATGTTAGATGGGGTCGGACACGCTCACAGTAAAAGTTTTATCCATAGAGATATTAAACCTTCCAACATCATCCTCAATAAAGAAGGTGTTGTCAAAATTATGGACTTTGGTATCTCAAAAGCTTTATTTGATAAAGGGATTACGAAAACCGGAACAAAAATCGGAACGCTGCTTTATATGAGTCCCGAGCAAATCCGTGCGGAAGACCCTACAAAACAAAGCGATATTTATTCAATCGGAATAACTCTGTATGAGATGCTTGCCGGTAAAACTCCTTTTGATAAAGGAACCGAATATGAAATTATGGAAGCTCACCTTAAAAAAACTCCTCCACGGGTTTCCATAAACTCAAGCGCAATACCTCCTGAACTTGATAGAATTGTTTTCAAGGCATTGGATAAAACGATCTATAAACGCTATAAAAACTGCGAAGAATTTTCAGAAGATGTGGATCAAGTTTTACAGAAGATAGAAAAATCAAGTGTTGAAAAACCGGAAAAAGTTAAAACGAAACAGAAAACGGTTGAACCAAACAAAGAAGATAAAATGAGAAAAGTGAAAATCGCCTTCTTTGCTATTCCTGTTTTAGCAGTGCTTATTTTTATTGCTTATTTTATTTTCAATGCTATAGCAGCATATTGGCCCGGCTTAACTTCAAAACCTGTTAATCCAGCTGATACAACTGCCCATTACAACACACGTCTGCTTGTCACTTCTTCAGTTAATTGGTTGAGGATGAATTCGGAAACAAAAAACAATTTGAACGGTATTTCTTTCCCATCGGATGATTTTGGTTTTGCTTGTGGAGAAAAAGGAACAATTCTAAAATCATCCAACTACGGCGCTGATTGGGTTGAAGTCCTTCCAATACTTGATTCCTTAATTACTTTTACCGATATAAAATTTCTTTCTTCAAATTTAGGATTAGTTGTAAGTGACGACGGAAGAATCTTCAGAACAGAAGACGGCGGAAATTCATGGCAAAATATTCTTCAATTAAACGGAGAAAATTTCTTTCGCATTTATGAAAATAGAGGCGCGAGCTTTGTTTGCGGCGCAAAAGGAACCATCTTAAAATCGAATAACGGCGGATACACTTTCCGGCGTGTTAATTCCAACACTTCAAATCTTCTTTTTAATCTCTTTTTTGTTGATGGATCAACCGGATTTGCTGTTGGCTGGAACGGTACATTTTTAAAAACTACCGACCAGGGAGAAAATTGGGTCAGCCAGAATAGATTTACGGATACGTATTTACGAGATGTCTTTTTTGTAGATAAATCAAACGGAATTGTTATTGCCGGAGGTGGAGAAATTTTTAAAACCGATGACGGAGGTTCCAAATGGGAAAAAGTTTCCTCCGGTTTAGTTTCAGGATTACTTTCAATTTCTTTTACAAACAAAACGAACGGATTTATTTCCTGCAATAAAGGAGAAATTTTGGTTACGAAAGACGGCGGAATAAATTGGGAATTATCAAACTCCGGTGGATTTACCGCCTTAAACCGTTTGACAATTACTCCTTCGAAAAAAGTTTTTGCGGCTGGTGTTTTCGGTTCTATATTTTCAAGTAAATAAAAGGATTTTGTGTGGATAAATTTGTCATTCATGGCGGAAAAGAATTAAACGGAACCGTTGAGATCAGCGGTGCAAAGAATGCTACGTTAGCATTAATGCCGGCGGCTTTACTTGCGTCCGGTGAATCGGTCTTGTATAATACTCCGGAATTGAATGATGTTTTTACAATGAGCAAATTGCTCAAACAACTCGGCGCAGAAATTCAATTTGAAAATCAAGTATTAAAAATAAATTCCGCAACAGTAAACAATCAAATAGCTCCTTACGAACATGTTAAAAAAATGCGCGCTTCGGTGTATGTTCTTGGTCCTTTGCTAACGCGGTATGGATTTGCAAAAGTTTCTTTGCCCGGCGGCTGCGCCTGGGGACCGCGTCCGATCAATCTTCATCTTGAAGGATTAAAAAAACTCGGCGCTGAAATTGAATTGGATGAAGGATACATCATTGTTAAAGCTAAACGTTTGCAAGGCGCAAAAATAAATTTTGATAAATCTTCCGTTGGCGCTACGGGAAATATTTTGATGGCATCGGTTCTGGCTAAAGGAACAACCGTTATTAACAATGCCGCAATGGAACCGGAAATAACTAATCTTGTAAACTTCCTTTTGAAAATGGGAGCAAAAATATACGGGATCAATACTTCAATTTTAGAAATTGAAGGCGTTGACGAATTGCATCCGGCAGAAATTGAAACTATCCCGGATAGAATTGAAGCCGGAACGTTTTTAATTGCAGCCGCTATAACAAAAGGAAACATTCTTATCCGTGGCGGAATTGATGCGCATTTGTATGCGGTGCTTTCGAAATTGGAAGATGCCGGAATGCACATTGACGTAATTGGAAATGATATTCGCATTGATGCGCAAAATATTGAACCGAAAAGCATTGATGTTTCAACCGGAATTTTCCCGGGATTTCCGACCGATATGCAGGCGCAATGGTTAGCGTTGATGAGCGTTGCGGATAGCGTTTCTACAGTCACCGATACAATTTATACCGATAGATTTAGCCACGTTCCTGAATTGATCAGACTTGGCGCTGACATTTCCGTTCAGGAAAATAATGCGCTGATAAAAGGAGTGAAAAAATTAAAAGGAGCAAAAGTGATGTCAACTGATTTGCGTGCAAGCGCGTCATTAGTGCTTGCCGGATTAGTCGCCGAAGGTGTTACCGAAGTATTGCGTGTCTATCATTTAGACCGCGGTTATCAGCGTCTCGAAGAAAAACTTCGTCAACTCGGCGCCAATATTGACCGGGTTGCCGGACAAGAATTTTAGATTACCGTGTCAGCATTATTTAAAAAGAATCTCTTTCTTCAAATCCTTCTTTTTCTTCACGTAGTGAACAATATTTTATTGCTTACGCTTCCACTGACGAAATATTTTAGTTTTGAATTTGCTTCTCTCAACGGATTTTTTCTTGTCATCTATATTGGGTTATTTACTATCCATGAAGACAAATTCAAATCATCTGCTATTGCGGTAAAAGTTTTTCAATTCAAACTTTTAATATTTGGAGGAATATTTCTAATCCTCCCGGTTCTTCTTGCATTTCTCTTTCATCTTTTTCGAAATGATTGTTCCTTCCTTGATGGATTTAAATTTTATGTCGTGTTAACGCTTCCCGCGGTTGTTATTGGTTATTCACTCGGTTTGCTTTCCGATTTCATCAATAAAAAATATTCGTATCTCATTTTTATCGTTCTGCTTATTGTTATTGCGTTTATCCCGGTAGCGGAAATATATTTTCGTCCGCAAATATATTTTTACAATCCTCTCATTCCGTTTTTCCCCGGAACAATGTACGATGAAGATATTGATATAACTTCTGCAATTGTTTTGTACAGAATTTTTAATCTTCTCTTCTTTAGTGGAATAATATATCTGATAAGAAAGAGGGAATTAAGAGAAATAAAAATTTCGAAAATCTTGGTTTACTTTCTTGTTATTTTTACTTCAGGAAGTTTTTTATACCTTTCTCCAAAATTAGGATTCGGAACCACCGAAACTTCTTTGCATGAAGTCCTACGAAAGAAAATTGAAACGGCTAACTTCATCCTTTATCTGCCGCAGCAGTTAACAAAGGATGAGGGAAAGTATATCACACTTCTTCACGAGTTTTATTTTGAACGTCAGACAAATTTTTTTAAAGAAAAACCGGATAAAAAAATTACTTCATTTGTTTTTAGAAGCAGTGATGAAAAACGAAAATTTTTTGGCGCCGGTAATGCCGATGTTGCAAAACCGTGGGTGAACCAGATTTACTTGTCTTTGGATTCTTACGAAAAAAGTGTGAATCATGAATTAGCTCACATTTTTGCGGGAAAGTGGAGTAATAACTTTTTAAAAATTGATGCAAACTATAACCCGGCAACCATTGAAGGAATAGCGTGTGCCGCCGATCCGGTTTATGATGATTTGGACATCCACTATCCCGCATTTCTTGCTGCAAAAAATAATTTGCGTTTAAGTATTCAAAGTTTGTTTGGCGGTTTTTCATTCTTCGCTAATGTTTCTTCGCTCTCTTACATTTATTCGGGTTCGTTCTGCAAGTTTAGTATTGATAAATATGGCATTCAGAAGTTTAAAGAGTTTTATCGTACCGGCGATTTTGAAAAGAGTTACAGCAAACCATTTGCTGTCGCTGTTTCCGAATATCAAAAATTCCTGAACAATAAAAATTATACAAATCAAGTTCACACAGCGAATTATTATTTTGGAAAACAACCTCTTGTGCAGAAAGTTTGTCCCCGTTACCTAGCTAATAAAACCAATGCTATTTACCGTTTGATCGAGAGAAAGGATTTTACTGCAGCTAAAGAAGAAATACTTTCAATCAAAGATTACAATAAAAATTATTCTTTGTTAAGCGGAATGATCTTTTGCATGGAGGAAGAGAATCCACAGCAAGCAGAAACTTTACTTGAAAAGATTTTGTTGAACTATGCAAACACTCCTTATTATTATTTGCTTCAACTAAAGCTAGCGGATTTGAAAACAGTTAACGAAAAATATGATGAAGCAAAAAATATTTTGGATAGTTTGTCTGTTTGGAAACCGACGGGAAGATTGGTTTCACGTATCAACCTCCGAAAAATATTTATAGAGCATAATGAAAACGCAAAATTGTTTATCAAAGCTAAAGAAATCGACCGGTTTGCACTTTTAATAAATGAATTCGCACATAATCCTTCACCGGCGCTATTGCTTCCTCTAATCGATCTTGTTGAAAAAGAGAAAGTTAGTTATACTTCTTTTGAGAAATTAATTATGAGCAACCAAATTCAGACTTCGCAGACAGACTGGTTTCCGATGCTACAACTGGTTAGGTTTGCAATTAAGAATAATGATTTTATTTCTGCGGGAAAATTCTTAAAAATATTGGAGAACCTAATTCCTAATTATGCTTTTGAAAGTTTGCAGAATGAAAAAAATAAACTTGCATGGTTTATCAAACATGAAGAGAAAAAATAATTTTACATGATAAATTTTAGTCAAATAGAAAAATCTTACCCATTTCTAAAAAATATTGCAAATGCTGCCGCAGTGTTGCAAATGGAGATTTATATCGTCGGCGGATTTGTGCGGGACATTCTGCTTGAACGTGAAAAGAAAGAAATTGATTTTCTTGTTATTGGAGATGGAGTTGCCTTTGCAGAAAATCTTTCTAAAAAAATCGGTGTAGAAAAGGTTACAGTTTTCAAGAACTTTGGTACGGCACATTTTAGGTATAATGATTTTGACTTGGAGTTTGTCGGTGCGAGAAAAGAATCATATGATAGATCATCGCGCAAACCGGTTGTAACAAACGGTTCTTTCTTTGATGATATTTCACGCCGCGATTTTACGATCAATACGCTTGCACTTTCACTTTCACTTAACAAAAATAATTATGGTGAACTGATCGACACGTTTGGCGGGCTTGTGGACATTGAGCAAAAGCTTTTACGAACTCCGCTTAATCCAGAAGAAACATTTAGCGATGATCCGTTACGTATTATGCGCGCTTTTCGTTTTGCTTCGCAACTTAATTTTACCGTATCTGATGAAATTAAAACTGCTGCAAAAGCAATGTGCGAAAGACTGAAAATTGTTTCGCAAGAAAGAATCACCGATGAATTCTTAAAAATTCTTTCTTCACCAAAACCTTCAATCGGTTTAAAATTACTTCAAGAAACTGAAGTGATGAAAATTATTTTTCCGGAAGTTGCAAATCTTCAGGGAGTTGATCAGCGCCAAGATTATCATCATAAAGATGTTTTTTATCATACGTGCAAAGTTGTTGATAACATTGCTCCAAACACTGATAATATTTGGCTGAGATTTGCGGCGCTGGTTCACGATATTGCCAAACCTCAGACAAAACGGTTTGTTGAAAATATCGGCTGGACTTTCCATGGACATGAAGACCTTGGCGCAAGAATTATGAAAGGAATTTTTACACGGCTTAAACTTCCTTTTCATCAATTGGAATATATTCGAAAGCTTGTGCGGCTTCACCTTCGCCCCATTGCGTTGGCAAAAGAAGAAGTTACTGATTCTGCTATAAGACGTTTTATTGTTGAAGCCGGGGAAGATTTGCATGATCTCATCACCTTATGCCGCGCTGACATTACAAGCAAAAATATGGATAAGGTGAGTGAGTATCTTGCCAATTACGAACGGGTGATGAACCGTGTTTTAGAAGTAGAAGAAAAAGATAAACTGCGCGCTTTTCAGTCGCCGGTGCGAGGTGAAGAAATTATGCGGATTTGCAATTTGAAACCTTCGAAGAAAGTCGGTGAAATTAAAACGGCGATAGAAGATGCAATCCTCGATGGAATTATCCCCAACACGTATGAAGATGCGCTGAGTTATTTGTACCAAATAAAAGATCAGCATTTGTGATGGAATTTCCTAAACTGGCATAGCCACAATCCCCACATTGGAAATAAGGATTAAAGAATCCACTTTCTAAGAAAGTGGATTCTTTAATTTTCCATTTAAAATTTTAAAGAAATCGATTAAGAAATAATCTCTGACTTTTGCTTTTAGCTAAATTTAATCACTACTGTCCGGTTATAAGTTGAATAAATTCAGTTGGTTAGCAGGAACAGAGTTAATAAAAGAGTAGTCGATCCCATTTACAAGTTGTAAAATAGGGGTTTTCTCAAAAATCGACACACT
>Ga0172379_10005914_pt1 | contig 16772 bp, 15 predicted proteins | sample GrowelOW334metaG_FD_119756 | JGI IMG/M metagenome (GOLD analysis project Ga0172379, IMG submission 119756) | Groundwater microbial communities from an aquifer near a municipal landfill in Southern Ontario, Canada - Groundwater well OW334 metaG | ecosystem: Environmental > Aquatic > Deep... | reverse complement strand
GTCTCAACTACTCAACGACTCAAATACTCCAAAGTTTTCTTACAGCGCCGCTCCAATATCCAAAATTAATTCGCCTTTAGAAAGATTTTTTCCGTATGTAATTCCGAATTCAACTCGAATGACTACGCTGTATGCCAATAAAAAATGCAGACCTACGCCATAACCTGAATATACATTATCAAGCGATACTGATTTCGCTCTCATCCATGTCGTGCCCGCATCGGCAAATGCGGCAATATTCACTCCATACCGAATATCGCGGAACTGTTCAAACGGAATAAAATCAAACCGCACGTACCGCGGTGTAACGATCGGGTAATGCGTTTCAATGGTAGAACCAATGATCTGCTCACCTTCAAGAATCGTATTAAAATAACCGCGGATCCGTTCATTGTATCCGAAAAACGTATGTCCGTAATTCGGTACAACGCCGCCAAAGGCGAGATTTCCAAATACCCGACCTGCAATAGCTGCATTTTCTACGAAGGAAAAATATTGCCGCAGATCAAATCCGAACCGCTGATAATCAACATGTTTTTCTCCTATTCCATATTTTGAAATAGCGAGTCCAATATAACTGCCGGCATTGGCATACTCCCGAAAATCGCGCGAGTCGTAGAGATATGATGCTTGAAGAGAAAAGAATTCATCGCGCCCGGATGGAGATAATGTTCTTCCGGCAAGATTGTTAGAAACTTGCAGGTTCAAATATTCTGCAGAAAGTGAAGCGAGCGTAAATAATGAGAATCGTTTACCGATAGTGATAAGTCCGCCGGAACGTTTTTCATCAAAGTTTGGCGCACCGGCCAACGAGATCAGACTGCGATTCCGCTGCTCGGTGTAGTACGCACGCAGAGAAAGAAATATCTGATGTTCGTAATCAACGTATGGATCATAGTAATTAATTGATGCGAACGGATCATAGCCGACAGCGAAGGCGCCGTAGACCTGCACATTGTTTCCTCCGACATTATTGTGAGCAAGCCCCAAGCCGTAATAGATCTTTGAAAAATCTCTATCCTTTATTCCTCCAACAGGGAAAGGATAAAAATACCAACGCTCATTCACCATAACGATCAATGATGCAGTCTCTCCAGAATCCGGAACGACATCAATATCCACCTTGGTGAACAACCGAAGACTGTACACTCTATTGATATCGTATTGCACTGCTTCGCGAGTGATCAGCGAACCTTTTGTGAGGGAAATTTCCTGCTCAATAATTTCATTCTTCGTTTTTTCATTACCGACAATGACGATTCGACCAACGTAATACGTAGAATCGGGAAATACCAATTTCGGCACTGTCACTTCCTGAGCAAAGAGAAACGAGGAAATCAATACCAAAAAAAATATGTTGCTACATTTAGTGAACACGTATTCCCCGATATTTTTTGAAAACGTATGGCGGAACTCCAGTTCCGCCTTATTACACTGACCGGAGGTCAGCGATACACTACAATTAAATATACAAAAAATAAAAAGGCATCCCCACTTGAGATGCCTTTACCTTTTTCAGAACAAATCATTTACCGCATTAACGCACGGTGCTCAACTGCAATACAACGATCCATCACCACAGATAATCCGGCTCTTTCTGCTGTTGTTGCAGCATTGGTATTCACTACTCCCAACTGCATCCACACAGATTTTGCTCCAATTGCAATCGCTTCATCGATCACCGGTCCGACTTCATCAGGATTCCGAAAGATATCAACCATGTCAATCTTTTCAGGAATTGACTTTAGATCGGGATAACATTTCATTCCCAATACCTCTTGATACTGCGGATTCACCGGAAATACTTTGTATCCTTTTTGACGGAGATACTCCGCAATCGCTCCGCTGTCGCGCCACGGTTTCGGCGATGCGCCGACAACGGCGATTGATTTTGTTTCGGTTAAAAGTTTTTTTAGTTCTTCGTCTTTTGTTAGCATAAATAATTACAAGATTACATGATTTTCAAGATTGCAAGATTGTAAATTTTGAAACCGTGCAATCTTGTAATCTTGATAATATAAAATCATTTTTTATACATACTCTTCCACCGGCGGACAAATACAGATCAACTGTCTATCACCATGCGTATCATTAATGCGTCCAATGCTCGGCCAGAACTTATGTGCACGAACCCATTGTGTTGGGAATGCTGCTTTTTCGCGAGAATAGACATGATGCCATTCATTTTCCATGATGATGCTTGCTGTATGTGGAGCATTCTTTAAGACGTTGTCATCTTTTGCAAATTGACCTTTTTCAATCTCTTCAATTTCTTTTCTGATATGAAGAAGAGCATCGCAGAAGCGGTCAAGTTCACCTTTCGGTTCACTTTCCGTTGGTTCAATCATTAATGTACCGGCAACGGGGAAAGAAACCGTCGGCGCGTGGAAACCATAATCCATCAATCGTTTTGCAATATCGGTTACTTCAATTCCCGCGGACGCTTTGAACTTCCTCATGTCGATAATCATTTCGTGCGCACATCGTCCGTTCTTACCAACATACAGAACGTCGTACACTTTTTCTAATTTTGCTTTAATGTAGTTCGCATTCAGGATTGCATATTTCGTCGCATTCGTCAGACCTGTTGCTCCCATCAATTTAATGTACACAAATGAGATAAGGAGAACGCTTGCGCTACCCCAAGGAGCGGCAGAAACTGCAGACATTGATTTTTCATCACCAATTTCAACAACCGCATGTCCCGGAAGGAATGGAACAAGATGTTTTGCAACGCAGATCGGTCCCATTCCCGGACCGCCGCCGCCATGCGGAATGGCAAATGTCTTGTGCAGATTCAAATGGCAAACATCTGCGCCGATGCGCGCTGGACTTGTCAATCCAACTTGCGCGTTCATATTCGAACCATCCATATACACTTGTCCGCCGTTCTTATGAACGATTGCGCACATTTCCTGAATACTTTCTTCGAATACACCGTGTGTTGATGGATATGTCACCATCAAGCATGCAAGATTCGCTTTATGCTGTTCTGCTTTTGCTTTCAAATCTTCAACTTCAACATTTCCACGCTCATCGCATTTTACAACAACAACCTGCAATCCCGCCATTACCGCGCTTGCAGGATTTGTTCCGTGAGCTGAGGAAGGAATCAATGCAATGTTGCGGTGAGATTCATTGTTGTGTTTGAAATATTCACGAATCACAAGCAGTCCGGTATATTCACCTTGCGCTCCCGCGTTCGGCTGCAGCGACACTCCGGCAAATCCGGTGATCTCTTTCAGATCGTTGGAAAGTTCTTCGAAGATCTGTGTATATCCCATCGCCTGTTCCCGCGGTGCAAACGGATGAAGCGAAGCAAATTCCGGCATTGTTATCGGAAGCATTTCTGTGGTTGCATTCAATTTCATTGTGCAGGAACCAAGCGGAATCATTGAGAAGTTCAGCGAAAGATCTTTCATTTCCAACGCGTGAATGTACCGAAGCATTTCATGTTCATTATGATGCGAATTGAAAACCGGATGCATCATAAAATTACTGGTGCGGATGAATTTCTTATCCCATTCCATTTGCAGATTCTTCGACAATTCTGCAACCGACACAACTTTGCTCTTCACCGATGCAAAAACAGAAAGAAGCGTTTCAACTTCCTTCAATGTTGTTGTTTCATCAACGGAAATTCCGACCGATGTTTCATTGATCATTCGCAGATTCATCAACGCACCTGCCGCGCGGTTAATCACTGATGCTGTTGCCGTTCCTGTTTCAACTTTCAGCGTATCAAAAAATGTTTCGTTGGATTGTTCAAAGCCGAGTTTCTTCAATCCTTTGTCCAATATTTTTGCAAGACCATGCACGCGATACGCAATCTTTTTTAATCCTTCGGCGCCATGATACACGCCGTACATACTTGCCAATACTGCAAGTAGCACCTGCGATGTACAGATGTTGCTTGTCGCTTTTTCGCGGCGGATATGCTGTTCGCGAGTCTGTAATGCCATGCGATATGCTTTATTTCCGTGCGCATCAATCGAAACGCCGATAATACGTCCCGGCGTTACTCGTTTATATTCATCCTTTGTTGCAAGAAATGCTGCGTGCGGTCCGCCGTAGCCCATTGGCACGCCGAAACGCTGCGAACTTCCCACAACGATATCAGCACCGAATTCTGCCGGAGGAGTAAGGATTGTTAATGCAAGAATATCTGCCGCTACGGTAACAAGAACGTTGTTTGATTTTGCCGCCGCACAAAAATCTTTGTAGTCATAAATTGCGCCGGTGCCTGCGGGATATTGAATCAGTGCGCCGAAAATTTTATCGGTGAATTTAAATGTGCGATGATCGCCGATGATAATTTCTATTCCGTGCGGAACTGCGCGGGTCTTTAACACGTCAATCGTCTGCGGAAAAACTTCTTCCGATACAAAAAACTGATTTCCTTTTTTCTCGTGGTTCACCGAGTACATCATGAACATCGCTTCCGCAGCCGCAGTTGCTTCATCCAGCAATGATGCATTAGCAATTTGCATTCCGGTAAGATCAATGATCATTGTCTGATAATTGAGGAGCGCTTCAAGTCTTCCCTGTGCAATTTCCGCCTGATACGGAGTGTATGCGGTGTACCATCCCGGATTCTCCAAAATATTCCGTTGGATCACCTGCGGAACGATTGTTCCATAATATCCCATTCCGATGAATGATTGGTAAACTTTATTTCGTGCAGCAATGCCGCGAACGTAGTTGGTCACTTCAAATTCAGACATCGGCTTGGCAAGCTTCATCGGCGATTCAAGACGAATGTTTGCGGGAACAGTCTGATCGATCAATGCATCCAGCGATGCAACGCCGATTGTTTGAAGCATCTGTTTGGTATCTTCTTCGTTCGGACCAATATGTCGTGGTTCAAAAATATCTGTCGGGTTTATGTTAAGAGTCATGGCTTTTGTTAGTAGTAAATGAGTGTAAATTCTGTTTAGAGTTTTGTGTTTTGTGTTTTGAGTTTCGTGCTTTGAGTTTCCTGTTTAGAGTTTTGAGCCTCAAACCTCAAAACTCGAATCTTCTATGGATTTTTCAAACGCTCCACCGCTTCTTCCGCCGCTCCCTGTTCCGCTTCTTTCTTATTCTTTCCGACACCGATGCCAAAAATTTCTGAGCCGAGCATTACTTGCACTGTAAACGTGCGGTCGTGATCGGGACCTTCTTCTTTCACTGTTTGATAGCGGGGAATTCCCGAGCCGCGTGCCTGCGAAAGTTCCAGCAGTTCGCTTTTATAATTGTGATCGCTTGTTGTCAGATAATCATTGTTCAATGCGGAGGTAAGCTGCGTAAGAATAAATTTCTTCGCCTGCTCGAATCCACCGTCAAGATAGATTGCTGCGATGACCGCTTCATACGCATCGGAAAGGATGGTATCGAATCCTTTTTCCTGCACGCCGGCAGAGTTAGTATGCGTAAGCAAAAACTGACGAAGATTAATCTCTTTTGCGCTGTATGCCAATGCTTTTCTGTTCACTAACCGAGCACGGAGAATCGTTAATTCCCCTTCTTCTTTTTCCGGATGATGTGCAAAGAGATATTCTGCAACAACAAAATTCAGGATCGAATCTCCTAAAAACTCCAACCGTTCGTTCGATGCCAATCCGTTAAAATGGGCAACGGGGATAAATGACCGATGAACAAGCGCGCTGATGAAATAATCTTTATTGCGAATAGTATACCGTAGAGCCAATTCTAATTGGTTCCAGTCAACGCGGGGATAGAGTGCGTGGAGTTCTCGGACCTGAGTGCCGAAAAGCGATGATAAGTAATGACGAAATCGCGATAGAACCACAATCTGCAAGTATTGGTGGAGATTTAATTAATTGCTAAAATATACGGAAATTTGGGGAGAGATGCCTCTCTTGTTAGGGAAGGAAATGTAATTCCTATAATACGGTATTTTCCACCACCCCTAATTGGCATTGGCAAAATTTTCTTGAGCATTGGTTTCCCCTCCTCAACGAGGAGGGGAGTAAAATGGGTGGTGCAAAATATGTTATACAACTTGTTCCAAAACTCTGTTTGGGAACATTGCTTTGCAAAACTCCGCTTTATTATTCTTTGCGAAACTAAGTTTCGTAGCACTTACGTTCCCAACGGGACGTTGAGAACGAGATGAAACACAGTGATATCATACGTTATTTATTTTCCCCTAATAATCTTTGACACCGTTCTTAAGAAATAATTTCTCTTAATTCTATAAACTTATACTTTCTTCTTTTTCTGATTCTGGGATAATATTTGATGATGGTTTTACAATTCCACTTGTTTCAAATCGAAGACCTTTAGATCCAATCAAAAGTTCTGGGCTAATTTTTTCCAAATCCGCTTCCAATCCTCCAACTTTAAGTTTTGTCAATTGAGGCAAGAGAAAACTTATCAATGTAAAAGCAAATAATAATGGGGCTAGAATTATAAATGTGCTATCCTTAATAATCTCCTTTGAATAAATTAAACCTCCGATATATAACACCCATAAACAAAGCATTTGAATAACTCCGAATATTGCGACAAATAACCCTATTTTCCCTAAGGTCTTTGCCCTTCCCCCAAACAAGGAGGATTGTAATCGTTCTAAGTTACGCTTTGCTGAAAAATGATTTTTATTTAGATTAATACATCGTTCAAAATCTTTTACAGCAATTTCATATTGTTTTCTATAGCATTGTATAACTCCTCGTTTGAAAAGCAAATCAGATTTTTTTGACTCCGGTGCCCCAGACAAAGCCTTGTCTATTGAAATAATAGCTTCATCGTAATACATTTCATCACCACGTTTTTCTCCCCATCGAGTGTAAAGATCGCAAAGAGTATCACTAACAATCCACATATCTTTTTCATCAAGATTAGGTTGAGATTTATATTCTAATAATGATCGCAATTGATTTTCACCCTCTTCAAAACGTTCTAAGGCAATTAAACTTATTGATAGACCTTGTTGGGCTGCAATATTGCCCGGATTTATTCGAACTGCATTACGATATCTAAAAAGTCCTTCCTCATACTTTTTTTGCACATAAAAAAGTCTACCAAGTTCATTCAATGTTCCGTCATCATTAGGATCTAACTGCAAAGCTTGTTCAAGTATTGCCTTCCCCTCTTCAAATCGCTCCAAATAAATCAATAGCGAGCCAAGATTTTGACAAGCATCGGGGTGGCCTTCACTTAAGGTAACAGCTTTTCTAAATAATTGTTCGGCCTCAACAATTCTTTTTTCCCTTAATCTTACTTTCCCCACATTTATAATTGATTCATCATTATTTGGATTAATTGAATAAGCTTTTTCAAATTGCTTTCTTGCTTCATCATATTTTTTTTCTTTAAGAAACACCTCCCCCAGTCCATTATAAGAACCAACATAATTTTCATCTATCTCAATGGCTTTACAATAATATTTACCCGCTTCTTCATAACGGTTAACATTTTGCAATGTTACACCAATGTTGTGGACGTATGCTGGTTCTTTGGGATCAAGATTAGATGCTTTAAAGAAATAACTTTCCGCATCTTCATAACGTTCTTGCCTTGTTGCTATTCGACCTAACGAATTAATTGCTGATGCATTCTCGGGATTTATGGAAATGGCTTTTTCAAATTCAATTTTTGCATCAACATACTTTTTTTGCTCATACAATAATTCACCAAGGCCGTTATAAGAATTAAAATATTCATTGTCTGCCTCAATTGCCTTACGATAATATTTTTCAGCTTCATCAAATTGTTTTACAAGCTTAAGTGTGTATGCAATATTATGAAGGTACACGGGTGATTTTGGATCCAGAGCAGAAGCTTTACGAAAGTAATTTTCTGCATTAACATAATTTTTTTTCCTTAATTCAATTCTACCCAGCCAATTAATTATACCTGTTTCGTCAGGATTAACTGAAAGAGCTTTTTCAAATTCAATGCTTGCCTCATCAAATTTATTTTGATCAAATAGTAACTCACCAAGTCCATTGTACGCTCGATAATAATCTTTTTTGAGATTAATTACATTGCGATAATATTTTTCAGCTTCATCATAGCGCAAAACTTTATGTAGAGATAAAGCGAGATTATAAATATATGCTGGTTCTTTTGGAGTTAAATTAGAAGCCTTACTGAAATAGTTTTCAGCTTCCGCATAACGTTTTTGTATTAGCGCAATTCTACCTAATGAATTTTGGATTTCTGGATCATTCGGTTTAGCTAATAAACATTTTTCAAATTCAATTTTTGCTTCATTGTATTTTTTTTGATTAAAATATTCGTTCCCCATTTTCAATGAATTTTCTATTTCTTTACTATCTTTCATTTGGCATTTTCCTTAATGTAAACGAGTGAAGTTTTCCATCCTAGGTCTTACAAATATTTTTAATTGTACAATCTATTCTTCGGTCACCCTAAAATCAACATCTGCATTTAACCATTTTTATAAAATAGCTCGCAATCTTATTTATTAGTCCAAACTTTTATCTCTTTTATCAAAGCCGTAGAATATTGTTCAAACATTCATCGAATTAACGCAGTTCAATTTCATCTGATTAAAGTCATTATTTGTTTTGTCAAAATTACTCCTTGTTGTCCTAACGAATTTATCTTCTCTTTCAATTGTGAAAGATTTTCATTTCTCCGAGTTGCATCATTTACAATTCTGATCAACTCATCATACAAAACAGCGTCGTTTATTTTTGGGCGAAGCTGTTCCCAATCAATTGAGGTGTTTAATAATAATTGGAACTCATCATCAGCAAGGTTTTGATTCGTCTCTTCAAACGTTTCATTTCCAGGTGTCGCCATTCTCCCGGGTTTTCTATTCGTCATACACACCTCAGAATTTTATTTGGTTTTAGTATATGCTTCGATTTGAGAAGTTAAATCCTTAATGTCTTTATCTTGTTCACGTATTTTGTCAAATTCTTTGTTTGCTCTTGCCGATGCATTTGATAATGTGCTCGTGATATTATTACGGAGATTATTAATACTCAAGACTTTAAAAGCATCATCTTCTATTTCCTGTACCTTTCGCAAACTATTTAGATGAGAAGTTATCGTAGAATTTGCTCGAATGACTTGTTGAAAAGCCATATCAACATTTTCACGAAGCATTTTTTCTTCATGATTCAATGATTGTAATAGTGAGTCCTCCTTAACTTCACGCGCATACAAAGCATAAGTTATCCAGTCATTCAATGTTTGGAAAGATTCTTCAGAATTTGCATTGCCTGGATTTGCAATAAGTTTTCCTTCTGTAACTGACCATATTTTCTCACCTTTTGCAATTGCACCTAATTCACCTTTCCTCATCCAACTTTTTAAGAATTTTGGGTACCATACATCTTCTATATATGCTATTCGCTCTTGACGCATTTTTTCATAATATTCTTGAATCAATTTATCATATGATTTGTATAATGCAGCAATATCTTCACCGGTTTTATATGAAAGTTCTACAACTTCTTTAGGCACTGATGCACATTCAATGGCAAAAAAACTTAAAAGAAGGATACAAGTTTTGCTGATTACAAATTTCATTAAATGATTCCTTTCTTCTTGCAGGTCGTATTACTCATTTTTGTTCTGTGCACAATCTATCCTTCCCTTTCCCCAATATCAATGCCTTAATTAAGGTATTTTTACGGGCGGATGATGTCTGCTTGCAACACTCATCCCTCGCAAGACATCAGATATTGCCAAAAAAACTTATTTAATAACTATTTGAGAATTTTTATTCCCAAAACCATCATCCACAATATTGGTATTTGCAGGATCAACGATCCAGGTACCGTCAACAATATATTTGTATTGGTATGTGCCGGGGGCAAGATCAACTTTGCACGCCCATTTTCCGTTCACCTTAAACATCGGTTTTGCTCCCCAGCGATTGAACGAGCCGGCAATCGCCACACTTTTTGCATTCTCCTGAACGACAGAGAACACCGTCCCTTTGGATTGCGCAAAAGCCTCAGCCGCATTTTTGGGTTCACCTAAATATTTCACCAACGTTGAGTACAGAAAAGTACTTTGAAACATCGTCATTTTTATTTTTCCCGCAGAGTCTTTCCAAAATGACAGAGGGAACACGGCAATTTTTCCATTCTTGTCGATCAAATAATTCGATGGAAACATTCCTACACCGTACAGATTCGTAACAGTATTCTTGGAATCATCTCCCAGTAATTCAGAAATGTTCGTCCATTTCATTCCGGCGGAATCGACAAATGATTTTATATCTTTTCCCTTTCGCTCAGCGCTGATACTGACAATCTCCAAATCCTTATCGCCATACAGCGCTTGAATTTCTCTCAGATCCGGTATCTCATTAATGCACGGCATACACCACGTTCCCCAAAAATTCAGAAGAATATATTTCCCTTTATGTTCGGAAAGTTTAAACGGTTTACCATCCACAGTCATAGCCGTAAAATCCGGTGGGGTATCGCCGACTGTTAACTGCTTTTCTTCCAATTGTGCAAACAGTAAAGAGGTTGATACCAAAGAGATCAAGATGATCAATTTTTTCAACATGGAAATGTTCCTTCTTAATGATGGAATGAATTGTTTCAGAGAGTTCTTCGGCTGGAAACGTAGAGAATTTGTTGTGGGAATGCAATACCGCCGATTAGGTATTTTTCCACCACCCCTGACGCTGCGCGTCTTCCCCTCCTCACAGAGGAGGGGAAATTGAAACTCAAGAGTGTACTGACAATCGCAAATAGGGGTGGTGTAAAGTTTGCAATGCAAAATTGAGCAATTGACCACGCAGCATTAATGAATCATCAAAAAACGAATTAATGCTGAACCAAATGCGAACAACAAACCTCCCCAAAACGTTGATAATGTGGACGCATACTGTTGTTTCCCTCTTCGATATGCTCCCCATTTCATCATCACATACCCCACAATAACAGGCGATACGATCAGACTCAATCCTTCGATACCTTTTACAGGAAATATTCTGCCGCTGAATATTTTTGTCAATGCAAAACCTAATATCAATCCAAAGAAGAAACATCCAAGCAATGCGATCGGTTTATTTACCGAATCTTGTCGTTTGAATGAACTCATTATACTCCCTAACCCAAATTCAATCAATACTTCGCCAAAGATCTGAAGTAATGCTTCTCCAACAATGTCGAATAATATTTCTGCTATGATTTCCATTTTGATATTTTCCACCACCCCTGACGCTGCGCGTCTTCCCCTCCTCACAGAGGAGGGGAAACCGATACTCTAGAGTGTGCCGAAAATAGTGAATAGGGGCGGTGTAAAACTTGCAATGCTCACCTTGTTAGAGAACAGAACTATCGTTTAAGAGTTCCGCCTGCATAAAATTCTTTTCTGGTTTGATGACCAAGAGAATCCCATTCAAACCATTTTCCGTTCCGCTTTCCACCGTCGTTCATTTCAGTCTCTTCTTTCTTTTGGCCGTTCTGATACCACCGTGTGATCTTCATAATTTGCGAGTGCGGACTGAAATACTCCGCCTCTTTCATCCCCGTCTCATACCAATCCTCTTCAATATGCGTGTTTCCAGAATATTGTGATTTGATCTTTCCATTGGGATAATATTTATATCCTGAAACCAGCTCATCCAAATTGCTTTGCGTTGTATTGATCTCTTTCAGATCGCCGGAAGGATAAAATTCTATATAGTGTGCAATCACAACCGTGTCCGACATTTGCCAATACGCTTCGTAAAATGGTTTCCCGTCCTGATAGTAACCGAGTTCTTTAATTCGTTTCCCGTTCCGCATGTAGATCTCATTTCTCACATCGGAAACATCCCCCTTCGCTGAGATCACGGTTTGATGCGTAACACCTTCGCCTAATTGTTCCTCGGTCTGGCAGCCTATCATCACCACCGTGAAAAATAATCCCAAAATGAATTTCATTTGTCGCTCCTATATTGTGTGTGAATTTGTACACCTAACTCGTAATTATGCAACTCATAGTCTGATAGGCGGCTCTTCTGTATAATAATAGACTACTAGGTCGGCTGGAAACGTAGAAAATTTGGTGAGGGAATGCAAGTGCTGAGTTTGGGTATTTTTCCACCACCCCTTAGTCCCCTCCTCGTTGAGCCCCAAAGGGGCAGGAAGGGGAAACCAATACTCAAGAGTGTGCCGACAATAATGAATAGGGGTGGTGCAAAGCGACACATATAAAACGTTTCCCATTCTCCCAACGCTAAATGTCAGACACGGAAAGTCGTGTCAGACATTATCCCCCGCAAAACGTCAGATATCTAGCAAGGGCAACACAAATCAAATTACATTTTCATCTGTTATGACATCATAATGCTGGGAGCGCGCATCAAACCTTGAGAGCAATGTTCTCGCTTTTGTAGGAACAACTGCAATTTCATAATCTTCTCCGGCAAAACTTCGAATTGCTTCAATTGAATCAAACCACATTATTGTTATAAACTCAACTTCAGTATGGAGATCACGTCGAAAAAGTTGAATTCCTTTATAACCAACAATCTGTCGGCTTTGGATACCGGTAAAGATTTCTGTCTTTAGAAGTGCTTCATAGCTATCTGCATTTGCAGGTATTGTGTACCCATGCCAAATTCGACTTATCATATACTCACCACTTTATTCAATTATAATTTGAGCCAAACTATTACGTTACTACAAAAAGTCTGAAACTAATCCCTTATGAGTGGTATCAGGCTTTTATTGGCAGGAAACGTAGAAAATTTGTTACGGGAATGCAATAGCTGAGTTTGGGTATTTTTCCACTACCCCTAATTGGCATTGGCAAAATTCTCTTGAGCATCCATTTCCCCTTCCTGTCCCTTTGGGGCTCAATGAGGAGGGGAACAAAAGGGGTGGTGTAATATTTGCAACGCTCGCTCGTCCTAAATGTCTGGTATTGCCCCTCCTCAAAAAAAATGACGGCTGTTGTTCGCATCTTTGTCTATTTTATGCCGCGCACTCCCCAAGCCCTTGCGGTCAAACGAATATATCCGTCTTCTGCAATTGGAAGTCTATTACGGATATGGTCACGAAGCTCATTTCGTTTTTCTTGAGTCAGTGACATTGCATAACTCGGAGCAGGTCCTTGTCCTCCCAAAAACGGATTCCAATAATCCTCGAACGAGGAAAAGATTGTGTCAACATCAATCGCTCGTACTTCAACATTGCGCAAACCCGCGGATGAAAATAATTTTTCCAGAGGTTGTGATTGGCAAAGCGGAAAGCGCCGCCCTTCATCCAGTTCCAAAGCGGTTCGATCAAGTGAAATGGCTGCATCCCAGAAATATCGCATAAGTTCCATCTTGCCGGCATAATCCCAAAGATACGTGGCAACAACACCGCCTGAGACAGTCACTCGCCGCATTTCAGCGACCGCTTTCTCTGGGTGTGGAACGAAGTTCAGAACAAGTCCCGATACTGCCGCATCGAAGATTCCATCGGAAAGCTCCAATTTCTCAGCAGACCCAACATTGAACGTAATTCTGTTGCCTGTGATCTTTTGGCGAGCGAAATTAATATACGCCTGAGAGTGATCAATTCCGGTCACCGTTGCAGGAGAAGCGGTGTGAAGAATCGTTTCTGAGAGTGCACCGGTGCCGCAGCCAACATCGAGCCATCGGCTATTGATGGGAACTGAAAGCCAGTCAAGGAATTCTGCGGCTACAAGCCGACTCCAACGACCAACGTACGGCTCATAACGTTCACCGCTTGCCCAGTTGTCAGGGATCTTTGAAAGATTCTCATCACGTTTCAAATTTAAAGACTCCAAATTTCTTCTTAAAAATTATCAGGTCATTCATCTTTTGAAATGGTAGAAAATTTGTCGAGAGAATGCACGTGCTGAGTTTAGGTATTTTTCTGCCATTTCAGTTTGGCTGCATCAAAATTCTCTTGAGCATCCGTTTCCCTTCCGCTAAGTGTAGGGGGGAATATAAAAGATGGTGTGCAATACTATTTCCAGTGTGTAAGAATAAGAGAAGCGATCAATAACGAAAAGAAATGATATCCAGCATCAATGCCAAAAATCTTCCACGATTTTTTCTCCCATGCAACGCCGCTCAGATGAACTGGAACGTAGAAGCCGAGCCAGAGAAAGAAGGAGGAATTCATGGCATTCATCAACGGGCTAATTTTCTCTGCACCCGGAATGAACTGCCATCCGGCTAAGGTCCACGCAAGAACCCAGGCTAGAAGAAAGTTTCCAATCGCTGCAAAAGACAATCCTTTGATCATCGTTTGACTGTCCGGTTTCACATTGGGATCGTGGCCCATTTCTTTTCCCCATATTTTTCCAAACAGAGGGGTATACCAAACAAATCCGAAAATGAAATTGACTACGACAGCAGCCAATACAGCGGCAAAGTTTATGCTGAATTCCATGGTGATCTCCTTTGGTCATTTCCTACTCGTATGGATTTTCGGTTCGTCCCGTTTTTTAAAGTGATCGCTGCTTCACTGGTTGTCGGCTGGAAACCTAAATAATTTGGTGAGAGAATGCAATACCTCGTGATAAATTATTTTGAGGATCTCGTCATCCCGAACTTGGTTCGGGATCTATTATAGATGCTGAACCAAGTTCAGCATGACATGATTGTTTAGTGTAGCAAAGAATATTCGTCCCACACCACTTTGGCAAAATCCGCAATAATTTCTTCCCGTACTTTTTCTTCCGCATCGGAATCAGAGACAAAAACGGTGATAACAACTGGCGTATTGTTTGGAAGGATGACGATTCCCGCATCATTAGTAGCAGCGGTAATTCCTTGTTCGTTTGTTCCGGATGATCCGGTCTTATGTCCAATAATGGTTCCTGCCGGAAGTTTTCCTTTCAGCCGTTTTGCTCCGGTGGTGGTATTCACCATTATCTGCCAGAGATAATCTCTGCTTTTTTGTGAGAGAACGGAGTCTTGATAAAATTTGGCAAGCAACTTCGCCATTGCGTACGGAGAACTGTAATTGCGGAATTGAACATTCCATTCTGCATGCATTTCTTCTTCGGTCGCAACAATGGCAATTCCATCAACTCCAAGAGAATGAATATAGTGGTCAACCATTTTCGGACCGCCGAGCAATCGAAAAAGAATATCGCATCCGTTGTTGTCGCTCCACGCTACAGTTGATGTCAGCAATTCATCAATCGTAACGTCAACATTACCGTTCGGATATTTCTCCCGCAATGGACTCCACGTATTTGGAAGCAAGTCAGCTTTGTTTATATGGATCTTTTGATCGAGTGATAATTTCCCTTTATCCACTTCATTGAGAACTGCAACGGCCAACGGGAATTTGAACACACTTTGCATCGGAAATTTGTCATTTCCGTTCACTGTCAGCGTGTCACGGGTTTTTAAATTAATCACCGCAACGCCAATATGTCCTGTAGTTTTTTGCACAATGCGTCCGATCTTGTTCCGTAACGAATCCGATTGACAGAATGACCGTACGGGACAAAGCAGGAAAAGGATCAATAAAATAACGATGCTATTTTTATAAGGTTTCATATGAAGGACTTTCTTTTTGTCGGCAGAAGTGAAGCAGCATGAATTTAAATGATTTCGTACAGTTCGTTAATCCGTTGTATCTGGTAGGTCGGCGTTAGTGCTGTGGTGTTCTCTATCTTTTTCGGATTGAACCAGCACGTATCAATCCCGAAATTCACTCCGCCTTGAATATCGGATGTTAACGAATCTCCGATCATTAGTACACTCTTCTTATCGGTATGGTTTAGTTTCTTCAGCGCAAATTCAAAGATGCGCGGATCAGGTTTGCTTGCGCCAACCTCTTCCGAAATGATGATATCGGAAATATATTCTTTGATGGAGGATCGTTTCAATCGTGATAACTGTACTTCTTTGATGCCATTTGTTACAATCACAAGAGTGTATTTGCCGCTCAAGTATTTACATAACTCCTCTGCATCTTCCAACAGAAACGCCCCTTCGCTCAAATGCTTAATGAACAGTTCTGCAAATTCATCGGGAGAAAATTGCACATCGTGGTCATGAAATAACCGCCGGAATCGTTCAACACGAACATGGCTGCTGGTCAACAATCCCTTTTCAACATCATTCCACAGCAGCTTATTAATGATCTTATATTTTTCCATCATTCGGTGTATATCAAGATCATGCGTTAAATCTGAAAATGACCGTTCGAAAGCAGCGCGTTCCGCTTTTTCAAAATCAAAAAGGGTGTCGTCGGCATCGGCTAAAATTAGTTTATACAATTGCTACTCCATGATACAGTCTTAAATAAAAAAGGACGGACTTCCGTCCGTCCCTGCATTATATTCTCCGCGTCTTTGCGATTTAGCGAGATGTTTTTTTCTCTTTACTCTGAAAATTTCTTGAACGCAAGTGTCGCATTATGTCCGCCGAAACCGAATGCGTTACAGATTGCCGCATTCACCGTTTTTTTAATCGCTTTGTTCGGCACATAATTCAGATCACATTCCGGATCAGGTGTTTCGTAATTGATCGTCGGATGGATCTCGTCGGTTACAACGCTCATCACTGTTGCAATTGCACCCATTACTCCTGCAGCGCCAAGCAAATGGCCAATCATGGATTTGGTGGAGTTCACAGCAAGTTTTTGTGCGTGATCGCCAAATACCATTTTGATCGCATTGGTCTCGTACTTGTCATTGTAATAAGTAGACGTTCCGTGCGCATTCACATAATCAATTTCCGTCGGATTCAATCCGGCATCGTTCAACGCCATTTTGATGGAACGTTGAGCACCTTCGCCTCCGGGCGACGGCTCGGTGATATGATGCGCATCTCCGGTAAATCCCATTCCTGCCAGTTCAGC
>Ga0172379_10005913_pt1 | contig 16774 bp, 16 predicted proteins | sample GrowelOW334metaG_FD_119756 | JGI IMG/M metagenome (GOLD analysis project Ga0172379, IMG submission 119756) | Groundwater microbial communities from an aquifer near a municipal landfill in Southern Ontario, Canada - Groundwater well OW334 metaG | ecosystem: Environmental > Aquatic > Deep... | reverse complement strand
CCAACAATTATGTCTGTGGAAATGGCAATGTGCGGTATTTTTTCTCTTAATTTTTTTATTTTTTCTTTATATTCCTTAACAGTATAATGACGGTTCATTGATTTTAAAACTTTGTCATCGCCAGACTGTATTGGCAAGTTTAAATATGGCGTAATCTTGCTTTGCTCCGCCGAAGCCTTTAGCGAAGGCGAGTCGCCAATAGCCAAAGCATTTATAACTTCTTGTGTAAAATCTTTTGGGTGAGAAGAGGTAAATCTTATCCAAAATTCGCCAGGAATATTGTTTACTAATTTTAGAAGTTCTGGAAAATTTGTTTTTCCGTCATTATAGCTGTTTACGTTTTGGCCGAGAAGCCAAATTTCCCTTGCCCCGCGGAGCCTTGGCGAAGTGGGGTTTGTTAGATTCTTTATCTCGTGCAAAATATCTTTTGCTGGGCGTGAAACCTCTCTTTCTCTGGCGTAGGGGACAACGCAGTACGCGCAAAAGTTGTTGCACCCGGTCATTATTGGCACCGAGGCCGAAAATTTTGAAGAGTATTTTGGAGTAATGCTCAAATAGTCGCTCGACAGCAGTTCTTTTCGAATCTGCTGTCTCGCTAGTAGGCTGGGCAGTTGTTTGATTTCTCGTATGTCCACCACAAAATCAAAGCCATTTACAAAAACTTTTTTGTCAGTTTTGAGAACACACCCGGTAAGGATTGTGGCGGGTTTTTTGCGAAGTTTTTTAAACTTTTCTACGAGCCAGTGGACGCGATCAACAGCTGACTGGCGGATAGAACACATCACAACCGCAATCAAGTCAGCCTTGTTTATATCTGTTGTTGCCTTGTATCCTGCAGACTCCAAAACAGCCGCAACTCTCTCTGCGTCAGAAATATTCATTTGGCAACCAAAAGCTATAATATGGTAGTGTTTATCTTTCATATATTCATTCCTCGCCAGGCCGTAGCTTTATGCGAAGGCTGGTGGCATCCAAAAGCTATTAAGTGATATTTCATAATGTTTATAATATACAATAAAAAAGCGATTCCGTAAAGAAACCGCTCTCTTGGCGCCTATTATTGAGGGACACAATTAATGTGGCATTTACCCTGTATGCACCTTGTAACATAGCCACACAATGTCTGTTTTGTTGTTTTGGAGAATGATTGAGGGCAATCTTCATCCTTGGCGCAAGAATTTACGCATTCGCCGTCGTAAAACACGGGAATTTTGGCCTCTTTTGCAACGCAATCATTGCTGTATGTTTTTTCATCATTCCCGCACACCGGCTCATATTGCGCCGTGCACATTGTTTGGTTTTCTGAATCGGTCGACAGGTTTTCTGAAGGCTGATTTTTGTTTATATTTTGCACAACAAGAAATATTATTCCAGCCAGTAAAATTATTATAAATATTGATGCGTATAAAATATTTTTATTCATAATTTTTATATGTTAATTATTTTATTAACGGATTTCCTCCTTTTTCTCTTTAATAAAATACCTCCATTTTTCTAAAAATTCTACGAAAACTGAAAAAGGTATATCAACCAAGGCGTTGAAGAATGCAGCCAGGGCATTATATTTTTTCCATTTGTTGGACATCCATCCGCCAAGCCCTGCAACCGGCAGGAAAAGCATATCTGACACAAAGCTCAAAAAGCCCTCGGAGTCTTCTTCTATGGTTAATTCTTGAGCCCTTTTTCTAATTGCCATTCCTGCAAAAACTATCAATGTTATAAAAATGATGTTGATAATAATAGATGTGATGGGGAAGCCGAAAAACTTGAAAATCCAGTATATGAGCCCGAAAGATACAAAAGCTCCTAATGTGTAAAAAAATGCAATAATCAGCCTTGTTACAATGCCTTTCTTTCGCGGAAATTTTATATCATACAGGTCAGGCTCCTCTTTTTTGTAGGCGATTCTCATTGTTTCCATAACAGCTATTGTTAAATTTTTGTCAGAGGGGGATTGCGTGGTAATCACAAAAAGGAACATAAGAATAGTGGGAATTAACACGTCTGCCGCCAATATTACAAAGTTGATGTGGCCCGTAAGCATTTCAGACAGGAATATTTCAAGAATAACCAAGGAAAGCATCTTTGTTATAAAAATTGATAAAGTGGAATAAACAGCTGCTCTGAAAAGCCTTTCTTTCAATGTTGAAAGCCTTTTATTATAAGCAGATCTTACATGGCCTTCCAGCGCGGCCGGGTTTAAAATTTCTTTCTTGGTTTTTAAAACATCCCCTTGCGACAAAATATCTCCCAACAGCAGGTAGGGGGTGTCGTATTTTTCACATATGGCGTAAAACTTTTTGGAAAGCGGATGAGATAGGTCTTGTTCTATTCTGTTCCAAATTTTAAATATATCCTGGGATATTTTTAAAACCAAGTCTTCTGAAGCGTTTTCCCATTCCGGGTATTTATATTTTATAAGGTTATAGCTGATGATGGGCCTGTCCAGCTTTAAAAGAGCCTGCTGTACAGCTATATAAATTTGGATGTCTTTTTCATCTTTGCGGAGAAGATTTTTTTCATAAAAGCTTTCGCTCACTCTAATTTTTTCTTTCATCAAGCCGAACATATAATCAATCAGCGCCATTTCTTTTATTGCCGGGGCCAGCGTTTCTTCTATTTCGCATGCTGCAATTTCAAGAAGCCAGTTGTAAAATTGCAATCCGGCCTTGCCCTTTCTGTTTTCGGGGCTGTTTTTTAAAATAAAGATGTATTTATCTACATTTTTTTTAACATCATTTATTTTTGATTCTTCTATTGTGTCGTTTGGGAAATGCCCCCCTCTTATCAATTCAAAAACCAAAGGCTCGGCTATTTCCTCGCCCGATGAAAATTCATTCAGTTCTAAATTCAAAAACCTTCTTTTAAGCTTTCTAATAATGGCAGACCTGCGCATTAAGTGCTCTTCTTTCCAGTCTACAATTGTTCTTATCTGTTCGTAAAAAGCAGCCACTCTTAAAGCAACTTCATCAACGTGTATGGTTGGCACTTCTTTTTTTGGTTTTAGAGACTGCTGCCAAAAAAGATATTTTTCAATTAACTTCTGCGTGGCTTGAGAAAGTTCTTGCATAAGCAAAATTATTTTTTATCCTTGATTTCTGTTTTTATTTTTTCAATAAACTTGCTTAATTCCATGGCTCCCGCATCTCCTTTTGACCTTTCTCTTACAGACACTGATTTAGCCGAAATTTCTTTGTCGCCCATAATTAACAGGTAGGGGATTTTCTGCATTTCCGCTCCGCGGATTTTTTTGCCCAAAGTTTCATTCTCATTTTTTACTTCAACGCGGATGCCATTTTCTTTTAGTTCTTTTTCCACCTGTTTTGCGTAATCCAAATGTTTTTCAGAAATTGGAATTATGGCAGCCTGAACAGGGGACATCCAAACAGGGAAAGCTCCGGCATAGTGCTCAATCAAAATTCCAAAAAATCTTTCTGGAGAGCCAACAATTGCTCTATGAATCATAACAGGGGTTTTTTCTTTTCCGTCAGAATCAATATACGTTAGTTTGAATCTTTCCGGCATTATAAAGTCCAGCTGGATAGTTGAAATTTGCCATTCTCTTCCCAACGAATCTCTAGATATCAAATCCATTTTTGGCCCATAAATTGCAGCTTCGCCAACTGCTTTGAAATATTCTATTTTGTTTTCAACTAAAATTTCTTCCAGCAAGGCTTGCGCTTTTGTCCAAACCTTTTTATCTCCCAAATATTTTTCAGGCTGTTTTGGATCCCAAAGCGATAGGCGAATTTTATAATTCATTCCGTAGGTTTTCATGGCTTTTTCAATTGCAGACAAAACGGCTTTGAATTCATCTTTAATCTGGTCTTCCCTGCAGAAACAATGCCCGTCATCTTGGGAAAATCCTCGGAGTCTGGCAAGGCCAGAAAGTTCTCCGGTTTTTTCGTCTCTGTATAGCTGGGCGAAATCGGCAATTCTTATCGGCAAATCTTTGTAGCTTCTTGGTTTTGAGGCAAAAATTTGAGTGTGTTGTGGGCAATTCATCGGTTTTAGAAAGTATTCTTCTTTGGTGTAGTGCGAATGAACCGAAAACATATCGTCTTTATACTTGTCATAGTGTCCGGAAACTTTGAACAATTCGCCCCGGTTCATATTTGGGGTTTGTACTTCTTGGTAGCCGATTGCCTGTTGAAGCTCGTTTGAGTAATTTTTTATTTCTTTCAAAACAACGGTTCCTTTAAATGTATAGAGGGGGAGTCCAGGACCTACTAATTCAGAAATAACAAACAAGTCCAGTTCTTTGCCAAGTTTTCTGTGATCGCGTTTTTCTGCCTCTTGAACCATGTTTAAATAATCCATCAGTTCTTTTTCTGTTTCAAAGGCAACTCCGTAAATACGGGTAAGCATTTTATTTTTTTCGTCTCCTTTCCAGTAGGCTCCGGCAATTTTTGTCAGCTGAAAGGCATTAGGATTAATTTCCTTGGTTGACTTAACATGAGGGCCCGCGCAAAGGTTGTCAAAATCTCCAGATTTATAAAAGCTCACATTTTTTTCACCCTTCTTTTTTAAATCCTTTATTAGCTCTGTTTTATATTTGTCTTTTTTATAAAAAGCCAGGGCTTTTGCAAAAGTAACATTACGCTGTTCAAATTTTATTTCTTGTTTTATCAGTTCGCGCATTCTGCCTTCAATTTTTTCAAGCATTTCCGGAGTAATTGGTTTTGGGGTGTCATAATCTTGGTAAAATCCGTTTTCAATTGTTGGCCCAACGCCAAGCCCGGCCTTTGGATAAATTTCCAAAATAGCCATAGTCATTAAGTGCGATAGGGAATGCCGTATTTTTTCTATATTTTTCACGGTCTTGTGAGCGAAGCGAACAAGATTGCCTCGAAAATTAGGCTATGATATATCGAATACTTCTAGGCCTAATTTTCGCTGGATACCTTATTCGTCGTCTTAATAAATTTATATGTTAAATAATCTTACCACCTTTATTTGCTCTTATAAAGTATTGACAATAAATAAATTATATGCAATACTATGACTATTACGAGGCAATTTTTTGTCGCCTTAGAGGAGGAAAAACATGTCCGCGGTCCACGCTGAAGTCGAGCCGTTGTTCAACGTTCGCAGCAACAACGCTCGGTTGTTTGAAAAGGAGGTCAGACACTTGCGGGAGCAAGGATACGCCCTTGCGACCCAGGAAGAGAAAGACGGGTTCTATCTCGCAGTCTTGGTTCGGAAGAAGTAGAGAAGCGTAAAAAAGCAAAAGTTTGTAGAGGCTCTTAAAAACACGACGGCAACGAATTAGTTGCCCGGTAGGGGACGCAAGTCTCGATATTTTACCGCCATGAACACTTTGATGTCAGGCGGTTTTTTTATTGCAAATTATCCATTGGAGAGAAGGATTATAGAGATGACGGCAAAAACTATGCCAATAATTCCTGTTAAGCTTAAATTTTCTTTGAAGATTAAAACGCCAATCAAAACAGTTGTCAGCAAACTTAACACAGACCACATTGTGCCAACAATAGAAAGTTGGTTTTTTTGCAATATGGCCGGCAGCCAAAACAGCACGCCAACAGAATAAGTTAAAAGAATAATTATTACTAATGTGGTGTTTGGATTAAGCGCAAATTTTTTGGATAAAAATTCCCCGATTGCAAAAAACACCGCTGATAAAACAAGCCAAACGATATAATTTATAGAAGATAGATTCATATTTTTAAAGAATAAAAATATTATTCACTAATTTTACTATTTTTATTTGCTCTTATAAAGTATTGACATTATGTAAAAAATATGATTAAATAATATCAGAACATTCCAGGTTTTTCTTTTGCCGAGCCCGTCGCAGAGCAAGAAAAAACCAAGATTTGAGGAGAACCAAACATGCGTTATCTTCCTGCAACAATGGTTGCTATCGGCGTTTCTGTGGCAACAGTATTTGCCTTGTATCTCACAAAAGATGTACACGCTCTTTGGGGGTTTCTTGGGTTTTTTCTTGTCTATCGAACCATGCCTTTCCAAAAAGATGAACGCTAAGGCGCAATAGAAGACCAAGCAGACCGACAGTATTTGCCATATTCAGAAGGAGAAGTCCATGAAGATTGCCTTTGTTGAACCTGGGATGGGGCGCAGTGAAGCCCAAGGAAAGATTTTTCCTGTGTCGTCGAACGTTCAAACCCCCGAGGACGCCAAAGGAGAACTCGCCGGCCTCATGAATGGCGACGAACACGTCGAGGAAATCTTGGAGATTGACGCAGATAAGTTGTCTGAAGAGGATGTGGCAATCATCCAGGGGCTTGGCCCCGGATTGCGTGACGTAGTTGCGCGATACGCGCACGCAGTGTACTGGCGTGGCCGGGACGAGGGGTACGACCAGTGTATGGATGATCATTGAAATATCGATTAGCCTTTAAAGGGGTAAGCAGCCTTTCTGCTTCCGCATAGAGATATGCGGTTTTCTTTTGCATTAAAGAGTTGACATTGTATTTGCTATGTTGTAATATTTATCCAGTACATTTTTTGAAACTCGAAGAAGGAGGTAAGGAACATGAGTAGTGTAGTCGCTACAAATTCTTTTAGTGATATAAGAAAGACAAGGTTAGAAATTCTTGCTGACACCCAGGAACAGCTGGAAGCCTTAGGCCGCGAAGAAGCAAAATTGGCCAAAAGGCTGATTGAAGCGGCTCCTCGAAATTTGAGAAGCTTTCTAAAAAAAGACGTAATCCAAAAGCTATTTCGCGTTGGCACCTCTTATAGCACAATTTACTACGGCCTTGGAGCAAAAAAAGCATTTTATAATTTTGCCAATGTAAAAAAAATCTTCACCGATCTCGAAACGGCCTGGAATGGTGCTGTAAGAGTTTCTTTTGGGCAGTTTTCTGGGTTCGTTAAAGTTACCATTACAGCAACATGAAACGAACATTATACCGCGCGATTGCTCACGCGGTTTTTTTATGCTTCTTTTGGAACTATTATTTCTTGAGCGTCATCGGCGACAATTTTAATTTCGCCGTTGCGGTCGTCAACCCGGCCGGCAACGAAAACTATTTTATTTTCCTGCAAAGCATTTGGATTTTTTTCCAATAAGTTGGGGAAAATTACAACCTCGGTTTTTCCGGTTAAATCTTCAAGTTTCATAAACAGCATTGGCTGTCCTTTTTTTGTGATTATTTTTTTAACCGAAGAAATCAATCCGCCAACAATGATTTTTTTATTTACAAACGTTTTGTCTATTTTAATTATCGGAGTTGTTCTTGCCTCAAAAAGTTTTTTAAAGCTGTACAAAGGATGCGAGCTTACATAAAGGCCAAGCAGTTCTTTTTCCCAGCCCAGTTTTTCAAAATTTGTTGCCGGAGTTGCCGGTTCTAATTTTATTTCATTGCTGTTTATTTGTATGCTTGCAAAAAGCCCCATTTGGTTTGTGTTTTTATTTTTGCTGTCTTCTCTGGCAATCTCAAGCATTTTTTCAAGGTTTTGCAGAAGCTTGTTTCTTTCTTCAAATTGGTCAAAAGCCCCGGCTTTTATCAAGGCTTCCATTGATTTTTTATTTAAATCTTTAACAGGTATTCTGTGTATAAAGTCGCCGATTGATTTAAAAGGCCCTTTGTTTTTTCTTTCTTCAACAGTTGAGTCAACTATATTAACTCCAACATTTTTGATTGCCAGCAAACCAAAACGAATCTGATTTCTTTCAGGCACAACAGTAAAGTTTTTTAAAGATTCGTTTATGTTTGGAGCCAAAACCTCAACGTCCATTTTTTTGCATTCATCAATTAAAAAGGAAATTCTTTCAACATCAGCTCTTTCAGAAGTTAAAACAGAAGCCATAAACTCAACAGGGTAGTGGGATTTTAAATAAGCCGTTTGATAGGCGATTGTGGCGTAAGCTGCGCTGTGAGACTTATTAAACCCATAACTGGCGAACGGCAAAATCCATTGCCACAGTTCTTGGGCAACTTTTTTTGAAGCGCCGTTTTTAACTGCGCCGTCAATAAACTTTGATTTTTGCGCATCAAGCAGTTCTTTGATTTTTTTACCAACAGCTTTTCTTAAAACATCGGCTTCGCCCAAAGTGAAACCGCAAATTTCCTGGGCAATTTTCATCAACTGCTCCTGGTAAATGCAAATGCCCTGCGTGTCTTTCAAAATTGGTTCAAGCTTTGGATGCAGATATTCAATTTTTTGCCTGCCGTGTTTTCTTTCAATATAATCGGGGATAAATTGCATTGGGCCCGGGCGGTACAAAGCAACCATGGCGGTGATATCTTCAAAAGTGCTGGGTTTCAATTCTTTCAGATATCTTTTCATTCCGTCGGATTCAAGCTGGAACACAGAAGTTGTCAGCGCATCCTGCAAAAGTTTGAAAGTTTTTTCATCGTCTTCTGGAATATTGTCTAAATCAATTTTCAAATTATTATGCAAAACATAAATACGCGCCAGAGTGTCTTCTATTATAGTAAGGTTTTTCAAACCCAAAAAGTCCATTTTTAAAAGCCCCAAATCTTCAATGCTGTGGCCTTCAAATTGTGTGATAACTCCAACTTCAGAATCCCTTGGCCTTTGCAAAGGCACAGAGTTTGTCAGGGGATCGGCTGAAATCACAACTCCGCAGGCGTGAGTTGAAGCATGGCGGGCAACTCCTTCAAGCTTTTTTCCAAGGTCAATCAGTTTTTTGGCCATGGGGTCTATGTCGTATTTTTCTTTGAACTCGTCAACTTTTTCCAAGGTTTCAGCCAAATCCATTCCCATGGGGATTAGCTTTGCCATTTGGTCGCAGTACGAATATGTGTATTGCAAGGCTCTGCCAACGTCGCGAATAACTGCTCTGGCCGCCATTGTTCCAAAAGTAATAATTTGAGCAACGTGGTCTTGGCCGTATTTATCAGCAACATATTTTATAACCTCGTCTCTTCTTCTGTCGGCAAAGTCCATATCAATATCTGGCATGGAAATTCTTTCAGGGTTTAAAAATCTTTCAAACAGCAAATTGTGTTTTAATGGATCAACGTTTGTGATTCCGGAGAGGTATGCAACAATAGAGCCTCCGGCCGAACCTCTGCCAGGGCCCACAACAATTCTGTTTTGCTTTGCCCAGTTTACAAAGTCTTGCACAATCAAAAAGTATCCGGCAAATCCGGTTTTGGCAATTACCGAGAGTTCATATTTTAATCTTTCTGAAACCGCCGGGTCTGGAGTTTTTCCGTATCTTGCCTCAACTCCTTTCCAGCACAGTTCTTCCAAAAATTGCATATCTGTTTTTCCTTCAGGCAACGGGAAAACCGGCAATTTTGTTTTGCCGAGTTCTATGGTTAAGTTGCAGGCGTCTGCGATTTTTTGAGTGTTTTCCAAAGCCTCGGGAAAATCTTTAAATTCTTCGGCCATTTGCTGGGGGCTTTTCATTGAAAAGTCGTCTTGCGTCATGGACAATCTTTCAGGGTCGTTAATATCGGCTCCTGTGTTTATCAACATTAAAATATCCTGGGCCTCTGCATCTTCTTTTCTTAAATAATGGATATCATTTGTGCAAACCAAAGAAATGCCGGTTTTTTTTGAAAGCGCAACCAGCTTTTTGTTGGCTGAAATTTGTTCTGGAATTGAAGCGTGGTGCTGAATTTCCAAATAAAAATTTCCTTTGCCAAACCAGGATTCATATTTTTTTGCCAAGGCCTCGGCCTCATCAAGTTTGTTTGATAAAAGCAATCTTGGAATTTTTCCTTGTATGCAGGCGGTTAAACAAATCAAACCCTCGGCATATTTTTCTAAAATTTCGTCATCAATTCTAGGCTTGTAATAAAAACCGTCCAAATGGGCGATTGAAACAAGCTTTACTAGGTTTTTATAACCCTGCTCGTTTTTTGCCAGCAGAATCATGTGGTATCTTGGCGCATCAACTCCGGGGCGTTTGTCGGTATGCTTTTCAAAAGCACAATAAACTTCACATCCAATGATTGGTTTTATTCCCTTGGCCTTTGCTTTTTTATAAAATTCAATTGCGCCATACATAACTCCGTGATCGGTGATTGCAACAGAAGTCATTCCCAATTCTTTTACGTAATCTAAAAGCTCGTCAATTTTTGGCAAGCCGTCTAAGAGGGAGTAGTGCGAGTGAACGTGAAGATGTGTGAATTTTGGCATATGTTTTATCACTCATTTTACTTTTTCTGTATGTTTTAATCAACTATTGACATCGTGTTTTAAATATGCTATAATTAAAATATAGTGAATCAATATTCGTCGCCATGGGGCGGCGCAACAGGACGGCCGGTAGAGCAAGGCGAGAGTGGTCAGATGACTGCTCCTCCGCTGGTTTGCCAATTGGCGAACCGCGTTTCTGCCTCCAAGGCTTTTTTTGCCTTGTTGAGGCGGTATGAGTAAGCCTTGTTCCAGGCTGTCGGGCCGTGTTGAGCGCGAACTCTGCAAAATTGCGGAAGATTCGCGCTCCACGGCCTTTTTTATTATTCACCTTTTTGAAAGCGCAAAAACCCTTGACAGGTGTTTTTGATAGTTGTACGCTTAACTTGTAGGAGCATTCCGCTCCAGTTCTTTCTAAACTCTCCATTCGGAGCTTTGACTGTTATGAACATTCCCAGAATCTTGGCGATTCTACTCGCCATCATGATCTTCGTTTTCGTCACACCGGCGAATCCGAAGAGCAGTAAGCCCAACCTTGGGCTTACCAACCAAATCGCCGAAAATTCGGCGCCCACCCAATCGGCCCCGCCGATTTATTGTGACGAGCTCCCTATGCGGAGGTAAAGGCGTTCTATTGCACGGACGCCTTTTTGTTTGCTAAGATAACCAAATGAAACCGAATTTTAGCGAAGAAAAAAAGTTGTGGAAACAGGGCTACAAACTTGTTGCAGGATTAGACGAAGCAGGCAGGGGGCCATTGGCCGGGCCGGTTGTTGCCGGCGCTGTGCTGCTGTTAAACCAAAAATTAAAAATTAAAGATTTGGGAGTTGATGATTCCAAGAAACTTTCAGCAGAAAAACGGGAAGAGATTTATAATATTATTACCAAACACAAAGATATCAAGTGGGGAGCTGGAATTGTTTCAGAAAAAGTGATAGACAAAATAAACATTCTGCAGGCGTCAAAATTGGCAATGCAAAAAGCTGTTGAGAGTTTGGGCGTTGAGCCGGATTCTCTGCTTATAGACGGCAATTTTAAAATTTATTGTGCGACAAATCAGAAGTCTGTTGTTAAGGGTGACGCAAAAGTTTTTTCAATTGCAGCTGCCTCAATAATTGCAAAAGTAACAAGGGATAGGCTGATGCAAAAATATCATAAAAAATATCCGCAGTTTGGCTTTGATAAACATAAAGGCTATCCAACCGCCTTGCATGTCAGCAATCTGCAAAAATTCGGGCCGTGTAAAATACACAGGAAAACATTTTACCCGGTCAGTAATTTTGTATAAACAGTTATATATTTAAAAAATAAAATTATGGCGAAGGAAAGACACAAAATAGTTCCGGCTTCATATTTAGTTTTGATTAAGGAAAACAAGATACTAATGCAAAGGAGGTTTAACACCGGTTATGAAGACGGCAAATACAGTTTGGTTGCCGGGCACGTGGAATCGGGAGAAAATTTTACTAACGCGATTATAAGAGAAGCAAAAGAAGAATCTGGCGTGGAATTGAAAGCAGAAGACCTGAAAGTTATTCATGTTATGCAAAGGGATTCTGGCACCGGAGAAAATAACGAAAGAGTTGACGTTTTTTTGTTGGCTGAAAAATGGGGCGGTAATATAGAAAATAAAGAACCTCACAAGTGCGATGATTTGTCTTGGTTTGATTTAGATGGTTTGCCGGATAATGTCATTCCGTATGTTAAACACGCTATTGACTGCATAAAAAATAAAATATTTTACAGCGAATATGGTTTTGAATAAAAAGTTTTGGTTGAAAATGAAAGCCGGGACAACGCCGTCTTCAACCGAAATAGACAATGATTTTTGGAAGTATTTCAAACCAGGTGATAAAATGCTTGATGTTGGTTGCGGCTGGGGCAGGGCTGTCAAAGAATGCCTGAAAAGAGGCATTAAGGTGGTTGGAATTGATATCAACAAAAATGAGATAAAGGCGCTGAAAGAGCAGAATTTGAAGGGCGCCGAAATAAAATGCGGAGATATTTTAAAGATTAAATTTAAAGAGAAATTTAACGGGGTTTTGATGCTGGGAGTTTTGTGCACAATGGAAAAGAAAGAAAGACAGGCATGCCTTAAAAAAGTTAATTTTCTTTTGAAAGACAAAGGATATGTTTTTATTTCAGAGTTTGAAACAAGCGATAAATTTAAAGAAAGGTATGAAAATGATTTTAAAATAACAAAAGAATACGGAACATTATCGGTTAAAGACGCAGGAAAGGAGGTTTTCAGAAGCCACAACTTCACGAAAGAAGAAATTTATGATTTACTAAATAGTAGCGGGTTCAAAATCGTTAAATTTAAAAGAGCTGAATTCACATCTTATCACAGGGACAAAAAACCCGGGATGATGATAACAGCTCAAAAAATATGAACGAAAAATGTTCTACAAAAGGATGCGAAAATGAAATTGAATTTGTAGAGAACTTTTTTGGAATAGAATACTGTCAAGAATGCGAAAGATTGCTTATGCTGGCCAGCAAGAACAAGATAGACGTTTCTTTGTGCAAGGACAAAAAAGAACTGCTGGAAATGCTAAAAGATAAAAATTGAAACTTGACGGTTAGTTTTGCAAATGGTAAGATAAATTATCATTGAAAATTATAAAACCGTTGATTCGGGTCCCGGGAAATCCGGGGTGGGCCCGATGAGGTGGCTTGTGCATTAGTGCAAGCCCGGCTTCCTCCGTAACCATAGGATAATCGCTAAAGCCCGAAAGGGTAGAGTCGATGAAAGCGTCCCCGCTAAGCGGGGGAACAAGGGTGGTACCGCGAGAATTCCTCGTCCTTTGAGCATAATTATATTTATGCCTGAAGGACGGGGATTTTTTATTGCAAAAATATGAAAATTATAAGAATAAAATTTTATATAAAAAATAAAGGAAGAGAATTCTGGCGATTTTAAATTGTGTGAATATAAACTTAACTAACAAAAATATGCCTATAATAAATTTATTACAAAAAGAAATACCTACGCATTACTACAATATTATTCCTGATTTGCCAAAACCATTGGATCCTCCATTGCATCCTGCAACAAAAAAGCCAATTGGGCCAGAAGATTTGTCGGCGATTTTCCCAATGGAGTTGATTAAGCAAGAAATGTCGCAAGAAAGATTTATAGAAATTCCAGAAGAAGTCAGAAAAGCATATATGTTGTATAGGCCGAGTCCGTTAATAAGAGCAGTTGCTTTGGAAAAAGAGTTGGGAACTCCGGCGAAAATTTACTACAAATATGAAGGAGTAAGCCCTGTTGGCAGTCACAAACTAAATACTGCTCTGGCTCAAGCATATTACAATAAAAAAGAAGGAATAAAACGACTCACCACGGAAACCGGGGCTGGCCAGTGGGGCTCGGCCATGAGTTTTGCTTGTCAGCACTTTGGCTTAGAGGCTATGATTTATATGGTTAAAAACAGCTATGACACAAAACCATATAGAAAAGTTATGATGAAACTATTTGGCGGAGAGGTAGTTGCAAGTCCAAGCACTAAAACAAAATTTGGACAAAAGTATTTGGCTGAAAACCCAAATACTCCAGGAAGTCTTGGCATAGCAATTTCAGAGGCTGTTGAAGACGCGGCCTTAAGAAAAGATACAAATTATTGTCTTGGTTCAGTTTTAAACCATGTTTTGCTGCACCAAACAATAATCGGCCAAGAGGCTCAAAAGCAAATGGAAATAGCGGGGGATTATCCTGATATTATAATTGGTTGTCATGGAGGCGGAAGCAATTTTGCAGGGTTGGCGTTTCCGTTTTTACGCGACAAGCTTTCAGGTAAAAAACCAACTCTACGGGCAGTGGCAGTTGAACCAGCCTCCTGTGCTTCATTGACAAAGGGAAAACTGGAATATGACTTTGGTGATACGGCCGGAATGACTCCATTATTGCTAATGTATACAATGGGACACGATTTTATACCTTCGCCAATTCACGCTGGAGGTTTGAGGTATCACGGCTCGTCTCCAATTGTAAGTTTACTTTTAAAAGAAAAAGTAATTGAAGCAAAAGCATATGAACAAAAAGAAGTTTTTGAAGCAGCTGTAAGGTTTGCAAAAAACCAGGGGATTGTTCCAGCCCCAGAATCAGCCCACGCCTTAAAAGCAGTTTTTGATGAAGCCGAAGAATGCAGGAAAACGGGGGAGTCCAAAACAATTTTGTTTAACCTTTCCGGCCATGGACTATTCGATATGCAAGCCTACGACGATTTCCTATCAGGAAAAATAAAATAAACGCTTCGCCTCAAAAACCCGGGCGAGAGCTCGGGTTTTTGTTTTGGGGCTTGACAAGGTTTTATAATCTGCTATACTTACTTTAGTTAAGTAAAGTAATATGATTTCTACAAAAAACAACAAAAAAATATTGGAACTGGCTGACGCTATTTTGGCGCTGAAGACTCGCAATGAGGCGAAGAGGTTTTTGCGTGATTTGCTTACAGAAAAAGAACTGATTGAATTCGGCAACAGGTGGAAGGCCGCCAGGATGCTCGCAGACGGAATTATATACACAGAAATAGAGAAAGAAACCAAACTTAGTTCCACAACAGTAGCCCGCGTCTCAAAATGGCTCAACACCGGCAAAGGCGGCTACAAACTAATGCTACAAAAATTAAACCATCATCACAACCTTTCTTTCGAGAAGAGACTGGCTGTGTTTGAGTAATTTTTAGAATAACGTCTAACACAATCAATCCCTTCTCAAAAGGGATTTTTTTCTTGCTTGACGAAGGTTTGTTCTTTAAGGAGGGAAGTATGAAAAGAGGTTTTACTCGCTTGCACCGAAAAGCGGGCGGATTGCCCAGTCACCTTTAACCGGGTGAACAAACGGCTGGGAGAGATAGTCTCTCCCAGCCACATTATGGTCGTCATAGCTCAACTGGCAGAGCGTTCCCCTGTGAAGGGAATGGTTGCGGGTTCAAATCCCGTTGGCGACCCAAAATTCATTTAATTATGAGTTACAAAAATAGAAAAAATAAAAGGTCGAAACTTAGGCGGATAAAAATTTATTTGAGTAAATTTTTAGTTAAGTTCTTTTACAATTTCACGAGGAAGGAGGCGACTATGGGGTCAATTTATGTAACAAACGTAATGGCCGACTTGAGAGCTAAGGCGAGGATTGTAAGACCGAATAATCTAAAAATTAGTGATTGGGTTGAAAAGTATCTGACAGAATGTTTTTTACAGGGCCGACCGGTCAATATTTTAACCCAGTATTGCTTATCAAAGGCTCTCGAGAAAAGATTTTCAGAGCAAGGAGGTAAATTTGTTCCAACAAAAAAAGAAAGGAAGGTTTTACAAGAGGAAATTCCTTTCATAACATCCATTTTCACTAAAAATGGATTTAGGATTAATTGGTGGATAACCTTCAATAAATCTTTTGTGGAAGAGGGATTGTTAGCCGGAAGCGTCGAAAAAGAGTATAAAGCAACAGTGCAAAGATTAGTAGATAGCTCCACGAAGGAAAATATTATGTTTGCCGATTGGGAGGACGATATTCTTTTGGGAAAGGTAAAACCCGACTTGTTTGTTTTAGATAATTTTTATGATTTTGTTGCAAAGGGTGCTTTTGACAAGAGATTGCAAGAGCTGAAAATGCGCAAAAATGAGGAAACCGGCTGGCAAAAAACAGACGAGGAATTGGGAGAATATATAAGATATGGAGCGGCTTGCGAAGCTAACGAAGCGAAATTGCTCTCTGGAGAAAACCCTATTTTTGGTAAGGAAGATTTTATGATGATTCCTTTGGAGAGTAGCGAAAGATACGATAATTTCACGGTATTTTTTCCCGATTTTAAGAAAAGAATCGTCGCAGTCCTTACCCCCTATCCCTGGCGATTAAAAATATAGTGTAAATAAAAAAAGCCCTCCTGGCTTAAAGCTGGGAGGGTTATTTGTTTCTAAAGGGCTAGTTGCGACGGGAGAATACGAAGCGAGCGCTGGGGCTCCAAACGCAGGCGGGCGAGGCAGAATAGCCGGAGAGCAGAAATGTGGAATTTTCCCGTATCAACTTGAACAGCGATAAATAGCCCATCGAACCGGCAATCGGATCCATAGCGATGAACAATTCGTCATTGTTGGGCTGGTCTCTGTATTGCAGACGCAATTGAGGACCGGCTTCGGCGGGACAGAGGGTCAGACCCCACTCCTTAGCTCGTGCGAATATTTGTTCGCGGGTAGCTCCCTTTTTGAAGCCGAGCTCAGCAACTCTGACGACGATAAGATTTAACACAGTTTCCCTGGGGGCTACCGTGAAAGCGGGCTTAGAGATAATGTCGCTGGCATAAATATCAATGTTCAATCTATTATTCCTAAAGTATTTATAGAAATCCTCGGCAGTCTTCAAACCAGTGCCGAGCTTAATAGTCCTCCAAACCTTGAACTCGGGAATGGGGATGTCGGGAACCGGAGGACAAAGGTCCAGGAGAAATTTTTGAAGTGCCTTGGGATCTTTAATCCAGCCCTGCATAACATCAGACGACATTTCAGGCAGATTTTGCGCGACTGCGGCGATAAATTGAGCAGTCTGATCGTGAAAACTGGACATGGCGCTTTCTCCTTTTCAGGTATTCGCCGTTGTTCTGCTTGACCTACCGAAGTGGCAGTCATAGCCAATAAACACCAATATATTAATTAGTATCTTTTGGCTACGACTGCT
>Ga0172379_10005912_pt1 | contig 16774 bp, 16 predicted proteins | sample GrowelOW334metaG_FD_119756 | JGI IMG/M metagenome (GOLD analysis project Ga0172379, IMG submission 119756) | Groundwater microbial communities from an aquifer near a municipal landfill in Southern Ontario, Canada - Groundwater well OW334 metaG | ecosystem: Environmental > Aquatic > Deep... | reverse complement strand
CGACCGCATTCGAGTTTGCAGTACGCAACCCCGGCGGAATTCCGCCGGGGTTGCGAAGTCAGTTCAACAACCGGGGCCACGAATCTCTAGATCGAATTGGTCCGATAAAACCAGTCAGGTCACTGCCCGCGGCTTTTTCGCGCGATCAGGGCAAGTTATCTCCAAGCACTCGCACCGATCAGGGATCCGGTTGGCGACAAATCGTCAGCGCAACGCTGGTGCGACAGTCAATACTGACTGCACAGCATCATTCAGATCCACATCGCGCGCATTCGTGCCGCCAGATCCACTGCCTTCCTGCTTGACTCCGAACTTCCTTGCACAGGGTCTTCTGGCAGCGGCCATGAGACTTGATCGAAGTGCGTCAGCAGAGCGTTAGGTATGAAGCGGGTTCGGCTGGCATACACATGGCGATCCCCCATGCCCGACTGCCCGGATACGTAAAAGCGCTGGGGCACCATGATGTCCAGGTAATCCCTGGCTCGCGTCATGGCGACATACAGGAGCCGGCGTTCTTCTTCGATCTCCGCCGGTGATCCTGTCGCCATGTCTGAAGGCAAGCACCCATCCACCGCATTCAGCAAGGTCACCGCTGTCCATTCCTGGCCTTTGGCCGAATGAATTGTCGAGAGAATCAGGTAGTCTTCATCCAGGAACGGAACGCCGGATTCATCGCTGGTGGCATCGGGGGGATCAAGGGTGAATTCGGTAAGAAATCTTTCCTGGTTGGGATAGGTCGCCGCGATCCGGGCAAGTTGCTCGATATCTGGTTGGCGAACCACGGCATCTTCATACAGGCGGTCCATCTGGGCCTGGTACCAGTCAGATGCCCGCTCGAAGGTCCCCGGCCAGGGAGCGCCTGCCAGACCAAACGCCTCGACAAGTCCGGCGAACTCTCCCCATGCAATTCTTGCGGACTCAGGCACAGGCTGCTCTGCGAGCAGTTCACGGCCTGGACTTGCGGCCGCGACGTTGTCCAGAATCCGGCCTGCCGTTTTGGGACCGATTCCCGGGAGGAGTTGTAATGCGCGGAAACCCGATACCCGATCGCGCAGGTTTTGTGCCCAGCGCACCACCGCCAGCAGGTCCTTGACGTGTGCGGCTTCAAGAAACTTGAGCCCGCCGAACTTGACGAACGGAATATTGCGTCGGGTGAGTTCGACTTCCAGCCGGGCGCTGTGATGACCGGTTCGAAACAGTACCGCCTGAGACTTTAGTTTCACCCCTTCCTCGCGTCGCGCAAGTATCTGCTCGACGATACAGATTGCCTGATCCGCGTCATCCCGTATTGCGACCAGTCGCGGCTTGGAAGACGAGATGCGTTCGGACCACAAGTTCTTGGTGAACCTCTCACTGGCCAATGCGATCACCGCGTTGGCGGCATCAAGAATCGGCTGGGTGGAGCGGTAGTTGCGATCCAGCGTTATCTGCACGGCAGCCGGCGTGAAGTGCGCGGGAAAATCGAGAATGTTGCGCACCGTGGCGCCGCGAAACGCGTAGATCGACTGGGCATCATCTCCGACCACCGTAAGCCCGTGGCCGTCCGGCTTCATTGCCAGCACGAGCGCCGACTGCAGGCGGTTGGTGTCCTGGTATTCGTCGATCAGAATATGGCTGAAACGATCGCCTATCTCGAGGGCAAGGTCGGGATCTGCCACCATGTGCGACCAGTAAAGCAGGAGATCGTCGTAGTCGAGCACCTGCTGGTGCTGTTTGGCCCCGACGTAGTTCAGGAAAAGCTGTTTCAGTTCGGCTTCCCATTGCACACACCACGGATAGGTGGCTTGCAGCACCTCGTTCAGCGGCGCCTGAGTGTTGATCGCGGCGGAATAGATACCCAGGCAGGTGGATTTCATCGGAAAGCGCTTGTCCTTTGCCGAGTAACCCAGTTCGTGCCTGACCAGGTTCAGTAGATCTGCCGAGTCCTCTCGGTCGTGGATGGTGAATCCGGGGGCAAGACCAATCCGGCCGGCATATTCCCGCAACAGCCTTGCGCCGACACTGTGAAACGTGCCGGACCAGACAAGAGAAGAACTCATGACTCCGCGATTTCCCTTCGCCAGTTGTCCCATGATGCGATCGACGCGCCGTGTCATTTCCACCGCGGCCCGTCGGGAGAAGGTGAGCAGCAATATCTTGCCGGGATCGACGCCATGCGCAATCAGGTGGGCGACGCGATGCGCCAGGGTATTGGTCTTGCCCGACCCGGCACCGGCGATCACCAGCAGCGGCGCCGACGGAGCCGGGCCTTCACGAGGATCGATACCGAATTCGACGGCTGCCCGCTGCGCCTCGTTGAGGGTTGCCAGGTAGGCCGCCGCAGGCCGTTCCCGCAATTCGTTGCCTGCATTCATGCCGTCGCTTCCCGGGGATCGAACCGACCGGCGCGGCCGCTCTCGACATCAAGGCTCGACTGCGTCGAACTGGCGCGCGGCGCGGCGCAGCAACGTTCATGGCCGCTGTGCATCGCGAGCACCACGGGGGAATCACAGTTCGGACAGACCCGGAGATCCGCGCACTCGCAGGAGGACAGTTCCATGGCGGCAGGATCAATCGGGACGTGGCAATAGGGGCAAATATAGCGAAAGCTCATGGTCAACTCCTCGGACACTGTAGTTTCGTACAGTACCCGCGGAATTGCAAGGAATTCCCGGACCACCGGGAATTCCTTGCAGGCCCGTCGCGATTCACCACACCTAGAAAGTGGCTATAAATCAAGGGTCAAACGCCGTATCGCCAGCGCCGACTCCTGGCCGGCACGGTACACTGGCTACCCGGTTCCCGATGACTCTTCAATGAACGACATTCCGCGCCATAACTTCGCCGCAGCCCCCAGGCTCGATCTGCTCGACGCGCAACTGGCGAGCCGCTTCGACAACAGTTTCATCCGCGAATTGCCGGCCGATCCCTTGCGGCACGACGTCCCGCACCAGGTGCGCAACGCCTGCTACAGCCAGGTCAAACCGACCCCGGTGGCGTCGCCGCGATTGCTGGTCTGGGCCGACGCGGTCGGTGCACTGCTGGGCGTTGCGCGCCCCGAAGCCGCGACCGGACCCGCGGTCGATCTCCTCGCTGGCAATCGCGTACTGCCGGGCACGCAGCCCTACGCCGCACGTTACGGCGGACACCAGTTCGGCAACTGGGCCGGCCAGCTCGGCGACGGCCGCGCCATGACGCTGGTGGAACTGATCGGCCCGGACGGCCAGCGCCGCGAGCTGCAACTCAAGGGCGCCGGCCGCACCCCGTACTCGCGCACCGCCGACGGCCGCGCGGTGCTGCGCTCATCGGTGCGCGAGTTCCTCTGCAGCGAAGCCATGCATTACCTCGGCGTACCGACGACGCGGGCGTTGAGTCTGGTCGCCACCGGCGACTCCGTGGTGCGCGACATGTTCTACGACGGCAATCCGCAGGCCGAACCTGGCGCCATCGTCTGCCGCGTCGCCCCTTCCTTCGTCCGCTTCGGCAACTTCGAGATCCTCACCTGGAACGACGAACTAGCCGAACTCAAACGATTGGCCGATTACGTCATCAGGACTCATTACCCGGAACTCGGCGAGCCATCTCCCGAAGTTTATGCACTCTGGTTTGAAGAAATCTGCCGCCGCACCGCGGTGATGGTCGCCGGCTGGATGCGCGTCGGCTTCGTCCACGGCGTGATGAACACCGACAACATGTCCATCCTCGGCCTGACCATCGATTACGGTCCCTATGGCTGGCTGGAGGGCTACGACCTGGGCTGGACGCCCAACACCACCGATGCCGAAGGCCGCCGCTACTGTTACGGCCGGCAAGCCGAGATCGCGCAGTGGAACCTGATACGCCTCGCCAGCGCTCTCTTGCCGCTGATCCCGGACCGTGCGCATCTGGAAGGCGGGATCCTGACGTACGAACGGGTCTACGGCGAATGCTCGCGCCGGATCATGGGCGACAAGCTGGGCCTGCTCGAAATCGATGCTGGCGACGATGCGCTGCTGGAAGACCTGGCCACCGCGTTGCATGCGGCCGAAACCGACATGACCTTGTTTTTTCGTCATCTTGCCGATGTGCCGGTCGATGAGGCAGGCGCCAACCTGAGCGACAACGCACTGACCGCACCGCTGCGTGGCGCCTTCTATGGCGGCGACGATGCCGCCGGCGGCCACCTCGGCGCCTGGCTGCGCCGTTACGTCGACCGCGTGCGCCGCGACGGTGAAACGCCCGCCAGGCGGCGGGCGCGAATGAATCGCAGCAACCCCAAGTATGTCGCGCGCAATTACCTGGCGCAGCTCGCCATCGATGCGCTGGCGGCAGGCGACGCATCGGTCATTGACCGCTTGCTCGCCGTCCTCGAACGCCCCTACGACGAGCAGCCCGAACATGAGGATCTGGCCGTACGCCGGCCCGAGTGGGCGCGCCACAAGGCCGGCTGCTCAGCACTGTCGTGCAGTTCCTGAGCGCACCGGGAGAGCCCGCCCCGGTCGGTTTTGGCTGAACGTTAACGGCGAAAGCCCATCCCGGCATCTGCACCAAAACGGGCCTTTCGCTTACCTCTTTAGCTGTACTTGTTGTGCGCCCGCAAGCTGGAACTCAAATCGGCGCTGCCCATCAGGGCTGGAGCCCGGAAGACTCCTGAGCAAAAGGTAAAACGCTACTTCGCGGACGTTTCTTCAGCGCTAAGTTCCTCCTGGAAAGGCCTTCAGGGTGAAAGCAATTTCACTCTATGCCTCGACCAATGCAATGTCAAATCGACAGCGCGAAAATGTCCGCTACGCCCGGTACGCCCGGTGCGCGCAGCGCCTATTGGGTGTACCATTTGTGCCGGCCCGCAGCATCCGACCATGACGGTGGATCTCGCGCAAGGCAGCTTCCCCGATTCCGCCGCCCTGCGATTCTGCTTGTGTGCGGCCAATACTTACTGTGAGGAGAACTCAAATGGCCAAGGGACAAATGCGCAGCAATCGAGAGCAAAAAAAACCCAAGAAGGATAAGACCAAGCCTGCGGTGCCGGCTTTGCCCTTCGGCGGCGCACAGGGAAAGTCATCCATTCCGACACCCGTCAAGAAGTAACAATCGCCCTTACCCCTGCAGCCAGCGACGCCCGTCGCGGCCCGCTGTCAAGGCATCATCGACTGACACAAGTCGTGGACGGCGCGAGCAGTAGTGAAGTGCTCATCCAGATAGGGGTTGTATTCGACTATTTCCAGCGCCAGCAGCTTTTCGTCACCATGCGCCAGGGCCAGCGCACCGGTCACGTCGCTGCGTAGCAGCCCGCCGGGAACAGGCGTGCCCACCCCAGGTTCTTCGGCAGGGTCGAGGGCATCGAGATCAATGCTGACGCCGTATCCCGCCGTGTGCCGGCAAACCCGGTCGCGGGCTTCGGCAAACACGGCCTGCAAGCCGCGCCGTCGGACTTCGTGCATGAAGTAGACGCGGACACCGAGTTTCTTCAACAGGGCATACTCTTCCGATTCAAAGCTGCGGACGCCGATCAGGCATACATCCTCGGGCAACAGTTTGGGATCCGCGCCGGCGATGCCGGTCAAGCGCTGGTCGCCATAACCCAGCAGGCAGGCCAACGGCATGCCGTGAATGTTCTTGCTGCTGCTGCTGGCGAAGGTATGGCTGTCCATGTGGGCATCAATCCAGATCAGGCCAAGCCGCGCGTCGGCATCGAGAGCGCGCTTGACACCCGACCAGGTGCCGATGGCACAGGAATGGTCGCCGCCGATCACGAGCGGGAAATCGCCGTGGCGCAAATGCTGGCCGACGCGATCGGCCAGGCGGATTGCAATGGTCTCCACCGCTTCCAGCGCATCGTGCGGCATAGGTTGCGCAAGCCGGATCGTCTCATCCCAACGAAAACGGCTCCCCGCTTCCCCCAGGTCGGCAAGAAACCTGAGGGCTCGCAGCACCTCGGGACCATCCTGACAGGCAGGATCGGCTGCACCGTAACCGTTGGCGACGCCAACGACGACTGTTCCATGTCCGGCCAATTTTCTTAACCTCCTTATGCAAGCGCCAATCTGTAGTCTAATGTGGCGCAACTTTTCCAAAGCGCCATGGCCCTCAAATCCACCATCTTCAAGATAGAGCTGCAGATAGCCGATCTGGATCGCAACTACTATCAGAACCATACACTGACTGTCGCCCGGCACCCGTCGGAAACCGATGAGCGCATGATGGCGCGCGTGCTGGCTTTCGCGCTGTACGCCGACGAGGCGCTGACATTCGGCAAGGGATTGTCGTCCGAGGACGAACCCGACCTGTGGCGCAAGGATCTGACCGGCGCCATCGACCTCTGGATCGAGGTGGGCCTGCCCGAAGAAAAACGCATCCGGCGTGCCTGCGGTCGTGCCCGACAGGTCGTGGTGCTGACTTACGGCGGCCGTGTGGCCGACATGTGGTGGCAGCAGAACAAGGCGGCCCTGCAGCGGCAGAACAATCTCACGATCATCAACCTGTCGGCGGAGGAATCGCGGGCGCTGGCCGCCCTGGCCGCGCGCGGCATGCAATTGCAATGCACGCTGCAGGAAGCTGAACTCTGGTTGATCGTGGACGGCGAAAGCACGCGAATCGCACCGGAAATCAGGATGGCACCATCACCCCGCTAGTCTTCGCGTCAGGGCCTTCAGCGCGGCGTCCAGCCCGCCCTGCTCCAGTTGTACCGGCACCGATAGCATCAGGTTAAGGGGCAGCCCGAAATTTTCCACGGCCCAGCCGCCGGAGTCGCGGTAACACCCGTCTGCGCCGGCGCCCGCCGCACGCAGGCGCTCACGCATCGGGGCAAGCGTCTCGACATAGCCGATCACCGGTTTGCCGAGCGCCAGCGCATAACCAATTTCAACGCAGGTCCCCGAATCCGGCTCCGAACCGCGAAACGGGTTGAGATTGGCCAGCACCACATCCGCCTCACCGATCAGCCTCAGATTGTTGCGATAGATGTCGGCGGCAGTGGCTTGCATTCCATCCAGCGGGATCAGTGCTTCATGACCTTCCAGACGGCAAAGGGCGCGGACATTTTCAGCCCATTGCAGTGCATCCGGACGAAACAAATCGGGACCGGCGATGTACAGCTTCACGCTGCGCCTTTCATGATCTCGATGTCCCGAAGAAAAGCACCCTTGACGGGACGCCGGCTGTCAATTCATTTCATCCTGCCCCAGCAGCATCAGTTCCCGTATGCCTTTCGGGGTGCCGGGCAATTGCGCGATGTCAACCGCCGTAAGTCCATCCAGGCGGGCGATTTGAATATCGGCGCCGACCGCCAGCAGCAGTTCGACCGGTCCGGGCTGACCGTTGAGAATAGCCACGATCAAGGGCGTGTTGCCGTCCTCGTCCTGAGGATCGATTTCGCAGCCCGCGCTGACCAGTGTTGCCGCGATGCTGGCGTGGCCGCCAGCAGCTGCAGCATGCAGCGGGCGTTGCTGCTTCGGGCCGAGAACCTCAAGATGGCTGCCCGCCTCGGTCATCACATGCACCGCTGCCACGCAGCCAAGCTTGGCGGCAACATACAGCGGCGGTCCCTCACGGGCGAGCAGCGCCTCGGTGAGGCCGGCATTGACCCAATCGCCCGGGCTAAGCTCGATGAGCGGCATGGCTCAGGGGAGATGTCTGGCGAGAAACGCGAGTGTCCGCTCCCATGCCTGACTGGCGAGGGCCGCATCGTAGACGTCCCCGCGGCGCTCGTTGAAAAAGGCATGGTCGGCATCGTAGCGATACAGCTCCGGCGCCGCGCCTTTGGCCCTCATCGCAGCTTCGAGCGCGTCAACCGCTGCCGGCGTACACCAGTCATCGAGACTGGCAAAATGACCCTGAAACGGAATGCGAATGTCGGCGGGGTCGGCAAACTCCTTGGGTGGAATGCCATAGAAGCATACGGCGGCAGAAAGATTCGGCACGTGCACGGCAGCGGCGATGGTCAGCGCACCTCCCATGCAAAAACCCATGGTGGCAACCTTGCCACCGCTGTTGCCACCCAAGCTGCGGAGATGATCGACGGCGCCGCGAATGTCCTGATGCGTGGCGCCAGCGAAATCCAGGCCGTTCATCAAGTGGCTGGCCTCATCAGGGTTCTGGGTTACGCGGCCCTGGAACAGGTCGGGCGCCAGGGCGTTGAACCCGGCCCGGGCAAAACGGTCGGCAACACCGCAGATCTGGTCATTGAGTCCCCACCATTCCTGGATCACCACCACACCCGGGCGATTCGCCCCGGCGTCGGCGAGATAGCCGCGGCAGGCACTACCGTCCGGCCGACTGAATTCGATCATTTGTCCCATGTGTGTGTCCTCATCTGCTACAGAGCTGCCAATTTACCGGAATTCTGCGGCCATCGACGAGCGAGAGCCCTCTCGTATAATGCCTTTCTTTAGGCTCATCGAACAGCAATCCTGTGAACCCCGATCTCACCCGTCTGCAGCCCTATCCGTTTGAAAAGCTGCGCCAGCTGTTTGCCGGCGTGTCGCCAACGCCGACTCTTGGCGAGATCAAGCTGTCGATTGGCGAGCCGCAGCATGCAACGCCTCCGTTCATCCAGCGCGCCTTGGCGGACAACCTCGCCGGACTCGCCAATTACCCGACCACGCAGGGCTCGGATGCCCTGCGCCAGGTCATTGCCACATGGATCGCCCGCCGCTGCACAGTGGCGACACCGGACCCGATGACGCAGGTGCTGCCGGTCAACGGCTCCCGCGAGGCGCTGTTCGCCTTCGCCCAGACCATCGTCGACCGCAGCAGCGGCCGCGCCAAGGTGGTCTGTCCCAACCCCTTCTACCAGATCTACGAAGGCGCCGCCTTGCTGGCCGGAGCCGAGCCCGTCTACCTCAACACCCTGTCGCACAACCATTTCGAAATGGAATGGGAGCAACTTCCGGAAAGCACCTGGCGCGATGTGCAACTGGTGTACGTCTGCTCGCCCGGCAACCCAACCGGCAAGGTCATGAGCCTGGACTCATGGAAGACGCTATTCGAACTGTCCGACCGTTACGGCTTTGTCATCGCATCCGACGAGTGCTACTCCGAGATCTATTTCGACGAAGCCGCGCCGCCGTTGGGGGGGCTCACGGCCGCCGCCCGGTTGGGGCGCGGCGATTACCGCAACCTGGTGACCTTCTCCAGCCTGTCCAAGCGTTCCAACGTGCCGGGGCTACGCTCGGGCTTCGTCGCCGGCGATGCTGCCATCCTGAAGCAGTTCCTGCTCTACCGCACCTACCACGGCAGCGCCATGAATCCGGCGGTGCAGGCGGCCAGCATTGCCGCCTGGGGTGACGAGGCCCACGTTCGCGACAACCGCCGCATGTACGCCGAGAAGTTTCACGAAGTAACGCCGCTGATCGCCCATCACCTCGATTGCCAGGTGCCGGACGCCGGCTTCTACCTGTGGGCCAGGACACCCGTTCCCGATGCCGAATTTGCCCGTGAGTTGATGCGGCAGAAGAATGTAATTGTCTTGCCGGGAAGCTACCTCGCACGCGAATCCGGGGGCGTCAATCCCGGCGCCGACTTCATCCGCATTGCCTTGGTTGCGGCACACGAGGAATGCCTCGAAGCGGCACGCCGGATCAACGATTTTTGTCTATCTCTCTGAAAGCAATCGCCATGAACGAACTACAGCAGATCATCGAACAGGCGTGGGAAGACCGCGCCAACCTGAGTCCCGGCGCCGCTCCGGCGCGTATTGGCGATGCGGTGACGCATGTACTGGGCGAACTCGATAGCGGCGCGTTGCGCGTCGCGGAAAAAATCGAAGGCGAGTGGACCACGCACCAGTGGATCAAGAAAGCCGTGCTGTTGTCTTTTCGTCTCGAAGACAACCAGTTGATGGAGTCCGGCCCGATGCGCTACTTCGACAAGGTGCCGACCAAGTTCGCCCACTACGACACCCACCGCTTCAACACCGGCGGCTTTCGCGTCGTACCCGGCGCCATCGCGCGGCGCGGCAGCTTCATCGGAAAAAACGTGGTGCTGATGCCCAGTTTCGTCAATATCGGCGCCTATGTTGACGAAGGCACGATGGTCGATGCCTGGGCCACAGTCGGCTCCTGCGCACAGATCGGCAAGAACGTGCATCTGTCCGGCGGCGTCGGCATCGGCGGCGTGCTGGAGCCCTTGCAGGCCAACCCGACCATCATCGGCGACAACTGCTTCGTCGGCGCTCGCTCCGAAGTCGTGGAAGGCGTCATCGTCGAAGACAACTGCGTGATCTCGATGGGTGTGTATATTGGCCAGAGCACCAAGATCTATGATCGCGCCACCGGTGAAGTGATATACGGGCGCATTCCGGCAGGCTCGGTGGTGGTCAGCGGCAATCTGCCATCGGCAGACGGCAAGTACAGCCTCTACTGCGCCGTCATCGTCAAACGGGTGGATGCCCAGACGCGGGCCAAGACCGGCATCAACGAGCTGCTTCGCGACTGAACACGCAGGGGAGACCAAGCCATGGGCACTATGCAGAGACTGTTTCAACTGATGTCGGAGAAGAAGGCCTCGGACCTCTTTTTCTCGGTCGGCGCCCCGATCACCATCAAGTTGCTGGGCAATTCGGTGCCGATCAATCCCGCCGTCCTCGATGTGGCGACCGTGCGCAGCCTGCTCGGTGAAGTCCTCAGCCCGGAACAGATGGAGGAGTTCGATCGCGAGAAGGAACTGCAGACCCGCGTCGTGTCGCCGGAGGTCGGGGTTTTCCGCCTCTCCTGTTTCTATCAGCGCGGCACGCCGGCCATGGTGGCGCGCTACATTCCCGTGGACATTCCCAAATTCGATGAGCTCGGCCTGCCGCCGATCCTGAAAGACGTGATCATGGAAAAGCGGGGTCTGATCCTGATGGTCGGCGCCACGGGCTCCGGCAAGTCGACCACGCTGACGTCGATGATCGACCACCGCAACGAGAACGCCTCGGGCCACATCCTGACGCTCGAAGACCCGCTCGAATTCCTGTTCAAGAACAAGAAATCCATCGTCAATCAACGGGAGGTCGGCACCGACACCAAGGCCTATCAGATCGCGCTGAAGAACGCCCTGCGCCAGGCGCCGGATGTGATCTTCATCGGCGAAATTCGCGACAAGGACACCATGACCCAGGCCATCGCCTACGCTCAGTCCGGCCACCTGTGCATGGCGACGCTGCACGCCAACAACAGCTACCACGCGATGAGCCGGATCATCAGCTTCTATCCCCTGGAAAACCGCCCGTCGCTGCTTGCCGACCTCGCCGTGACGCTGAAGTGCGTGGTCTCCCAGCGGCTGGTCAGAACCCCCAGCGGCGGCCGCATCGCCGCGGTGGAAATCCTGCTCAACTCGCGACATATTGCCGAACTGATCGAAAAGGGCGACCTCAACGAGATCAAGGACGCCATGGAGAACAGCATGGTGCCGGGCAGCCAGACCTTCGAGCAGGCCCTGTTCCTGCTCTACAAGAGCGGCGCCATCACGCTCGAAGAAGCGCTCGCCAACGCCGATTCGGCCAACAACCTGCAGCAGGTGATCAACAACGCCGCGGCAGGGGCCGGGGAGACCGGCGAGCCAGCGGCGCAAGCGCCCGGGAACGATGTCAAGGGAACGGCTCCTGACTACACCAAGTCTGTCGCTCCAGGGTCCTTCAGCGAATTCACCCTGAAGATGGACAACTGATGCCGGTGTTGGAAAAAGCGCGGGCGCTGATCGCCTGCCCTTCGGTGACTCCCGAGGATGCCGGCTGCCTCGACCTGATCGCCTCCTGGCTGAAGCCGCTGGGCTTCCGCATCGAACGCATCGATGCCGGCGGCGTTTCGAATCTCTGGGCGCGACGCGGCACGACTGGCAAGCTGATCTGTTTCGCTGGTCATACCGACGTGGTGCCCACCGGGCCGCTGGAGCAATGGACGTCGCCGCCCTTCGAACCGACGCTGCGCGCCGGCTATCTTTATGGCCGTGGCGCGGCCGACATGAAAAGCTCGATCGCGGCCTGCGTGGTCGCCATGGAACGCCTCGTCAATCGCCGTTCCGCCAGCGCCGACTCTCTGGCCCTGTTGCTCACCTCCGACGAGGAAGGCGATGCGATCGATGGCACGGTACGCGTGGTGGAAGCGCTGCGGACGCGCAATGAAACCATCGACTTCTGCATCGTCGGCGAACCGACCTGCGTCAACCGTCTGGGTGACACGATGAAGAACGGACGCCGCGGTTCGCTCTCGGCCAGCCTCACCGTCAAGGGCGTGCAAGGCCACGTCGCCTATCCGCATCTGGTAAAGAATCCGGTGCATCTGGCGGCGCCGGCACTGGCAGAACTTGCCGCCACGACATGGGATGCCGGCAATGAATATTTCCCGCCGACCAGCTTCCAGATTTCGAACGCCCATGGCGGAACCGGTGCCGGCAATGTCGTGCCGGGCACCTTCGATATCGCCTTCAACTTCCGCTTCTCGACGGCCAGCACCGTCGAAGGGCTGCAGTCCCGCGTGCACGCCCTACTCGATCGCCACCAGATTGAATACGACATCCGCTGGACGCTGGGCGCGAAGCCCTTCCTGACGCCGCGCGGCGCTCTGTGCGAAGCGCTGACCGAAGCAGTGGGCGCCGAGGTCGGTATCTCAATCGAACTCTCGACCACCGGCGGCACCTCCGACGGCCGCTTCATCGCCGACATCTGCCCGCAACTGGTGGAATTCGGTCCGGTCAACGCCAGCATTCACAAGATCGACGAATGCATCGCCATCGCCGATCTCGAACCGCTGGCCCGAATCTACGAACAAACCTTCGACCGGCTGACGTCAAATTGATCGATAGCGCGACCGACGAACTCGTCACCGTCCGCGATTGGCTGCGCTGGGCGGTCAGCCGCTTCAACGAGACGGGGCTGTTTTACGGTCACGGCACCGACAACGCCTGGGACGAGGCGATCTGGCTCATTCTCGCCACTCTGCATTTGCCGAGAGACAGGCTGGAGCCCTGGCTCGATGCACACCTGACAAAGAGCGAGCGCCTGACACTGCTGAACAACCTCCAGCAGCGCGTGGTGCACCGCCTGCCCACCGCCTATCTGGTGCAGGAAGCCTGGCTCGGGCCCTTCCGTTTTTATGTCGATCAGCGGGTCATCGTTCCGCGTTCCTATTTCGCCGAACTGCTGGAAAACGGTTTCGCACCCTGGATTGAAGATGCGGAAGCCGTCGGCACAGCGCTCGATCTGTGCACCGGCTCGGGTTGTCTGGCGATTCTGATGGCCCATGCCTTCCCCAACGCTACAGTGGACGCGATCGACGTCTCTGCCGACGCCCTGGCCGTGGCACGCCGCAACATCGCCGATTACGCACTCGATGATCGCGTGCATGCGATCGAGTCCGATCTGTTTGCCGCAGTAAAAGGCAAGCGCTACGACCTCATTTTATGCAACCCGCCCTATGTCACCGCCGCGGCGATGGACGCCCTGCCCGCCGAGTACCGCCATGAACCGGTGCTCGCGCTGGCCGCCGGTGCAGATGGGCTCGACGTGGTGCGGCGCATTCTCGCCGAAGCTCGCGAACACCTGAATCCCGGCGGCATGATCGCCATCGAAGTCGGTCACAATCAGGATCTGGTCGAGGCAGCTTTTCCCCATCTGCCAGTCGTCTGGCTGGATACCGAACATGCCGAGGGCAAGATCTTCCTCGTCATGCGCGACGACCTGCCCTTGGCGCGCAAGCGCGGCAGCTGAACGCAGCGCTCCAGCCCGGGCGCGCGGCATATCAGCCGCGCCTGAGGTCGATCTCGTCGCGGTGGCCGAAGCCCTTGCTGTTGTCGATGAAATAAAAACGCTCCGGCACCAGCCTGAACCAGCGTATCTTTGCCAGCGCCTTGACGATGGCCGGCGGCACGTTTCCGAGCGGGCTGGCGACGGGAAATTTTTCGCCATAGAGCGTCCGGGCGCGGTGCTCCTCGTCGCCCTGAAGTTCGATAACCCGCCCTTCCAGTTGTATGCCCTTGATCCGGGCCCAGTCGCTGTAGTCTTCCTGAATCGTCGCCGCGCAGCGGCCGTCCAGCGCCAGATTGCGGCAGTGGCGAGTACTCGGGGAAGACAGAAAAATCAGGGAGCAGCCGTCGCTGGCATAGAACACGGCGGCCGCCCATGGACCTTCTGCCCCCTGAGTGGCAAGCGTCATGACATGGTGGGCGGTGAGATAGTCCGCCACCGGCTGCGGCAAGATCACCTGCATCAGATCGAGCCGACGCGCGTCCCGTCGAACGCCGCGGACGCGGGATCACCCGGACCGTCCTTGCCCTCATGCAAACGCTTCAGGCGATAGGCAATCTGCGGCCTGGTCAGACCGAGCATCCGCGCCGCCGATGACAGGTTGCCGCGAGCCTTGTCGACCGCGGTTTCGAGCAGCATGGCTTCGACTTGGTCGAGCGTCAGCGTACCGTTGAAAACCGCCTCGCGCAGATCCTTCCCGGCCTCCCAGCGGTTGATGTCGAGTCCTCCGCTAGGGTCGAGGCCGAATTCCTGCGGCTGCACATCATTGCTTGACAGAAACAGGTGGCTCACCTCGATACGGGTGCCACTGGGCGCAAGTATTACGCCGCGCTCGACCGCGTTCTGCAGTTCGCGAATGTTTCCCGGCCACGGATAAGCCAGCAGGGCGCGCTTGGCCTTGTCGGTGAACCCCCGCAGTTTCTTGCCGTGTATCGCCGTGTGCTTGGCCAGAAAGTGCTTGGCCAGCAGGGGTATGTCCTGCTTGCGCTCGCGCAGCGGCGGTATGACGATCTGGTAGGCGTTGAGCCGGTAGTACAGGTCGGAACGGAAACGTCCCGCCTTGACCAGTTCCTGCAGATTGGTGTTGGTGGCCGCCACCAGCCGCACATTGATCTTGCGCGTCTTCTGGTCGCCCAGACGCTCAATCTCGCCGTCCTGCAATACGCGCAACAACTTGGCCTGCGCCGACAGCGGCAGGTCGCCGATCTCGTCGAGAAACAGGGTACCGCCATCGGCACGCTCGAAACGTCCCGGGCGGGATACCAGAGCGCCGGTATAGGCGCCCTTTTCGACGCCGAAGAGTTCCGACTCGACCAGTTCCTGCGGAATCGCCGCACAGTTGACGGCGACGAAGGGCTTGCTGCAGCGCGGCCCCATTTCGTGCAAGCTGCGCGCGAAGACCTCCTTGCCGACACCGGTTTCGCCCTGCAGCAGGACGCTAATGTGGCTGCCGGCCGCCTGCTTGAGCAGCTCGTAGGCGGCGCGAAAGCCGGGAGAAGTCCCGGTGACGTCCTCCGGCAACTGATCGCGGTCACCAATCGAGGATCGTAGCTGCACCACCTGGGTCTGCAGGTCAATCAGTTGATCGGCAATCGATTCGCTGTTGAAGAAGCGCATCTGCTCGGCAGCATCGTCCCATTCCTCGGCCGGCTTGCCGACAATTCGGCAGTTGTTGTGCCCCATCCCGGTACATTCGACCTCCTTGTACAGGATGGTGCGCCCCATGAACGCCGAGGTGTAGCCGCAGGCATAACCAATCTGGGTCCAGCACACCGGCTCGCTGTGAATGCCGTAGTGGCGGCGATGGGATTGTCCTTCCCAGGAGTGCTCCCAGAGAATCTCGGCGTAGAACTTCCCGGAATGGCGGTTCAGTTCCAGCTTCAGCGGTGTCACCTTGACGATGCCCTCCAGCGTATGGAGTTGCGGCCCGGTCATGAAGGCTTCGAGGTCGCTCGAATCCTCGGCGCGGGTGCGGGCGAGTTCGGCATCGCGCACGCCGGACGCGTAGCCCATGCGGGTGAGCAGCCCTTTGGCGCGGTCCATGCCAAGGGTGTCGATCAGTTCATTGCGCAGTGTCGCCTGCGCCTCGGCGTGCACCAGCAGCATGCGATGCTCATGCAACCATATCTGCCCGGTCTCGGAGCAAAAATGTACGCGGGCGCGCAGATCCTCGTTGGTCGAGCGCCCAACACTGCGGAGCTTGGTCATTGCCACACTCTCACTGTCTCCTCCTGAATCTGCTCTTTTAAGCGCAGACCGGGAAGCATACCTTGATCAAAGTCAAAAAGCGGATTTCGCCTGCGGACCCCATGATCCCGGCGAGTGATCGGAAGATCAAATTTTCCACCCCAAGACTGAAATTTTTACCAAATGAACAACAGTCGATTGACGCTGCCTGAGCATCGTTATCGCCCCTTTCGACATTCCGTTTGTCATTTTTGCTGCGCATGCATCAAATTCAGATTCCAGCATTCCAGACGATTCGGGCCGACTCGCCATTCATTTTCCACTCCAAATATTGCGCCGCATCAAACGCAGGTGGCCCGGGCCTTGCGTTACATCCATGACTCCCGGCAGCTGACCGGGGCCGGTTTTCCGATTTCCACAATAAATAATTACAGAAGGAGACATTCAATGAAGTTTCCGATTCCGCACGATGTAAAGGCCAAGACCATTCCCGGCACCGAAGGCTGGGAGAGAATGTATCCGTACCAGTACCAGTTCGTTACCGACGATCCGGTGCGCACCCAGTACGAAAAGGAGACGTTCTGGTTCTACGACGGATTGCACTATCCGGAACCGCTCTACCCCTTCGACACCATCTGGGACGAGGCCTGGTTCCTCGCCCTGTCGCAGTTCAACAACCGCATCTTCCAGGTGCCACCGGTGCGCGGTGTCGATCACCGCATGATCAACGGCTACGTCTATATCTCGCCGGTGCCGGTCAAGGATGGCGCGGAAATCGGTAGCCGCGTGCCGAACTTCATGGAGCGCGCCGGCTACTACTACAAGAACTGGGATGCGCTGGAGGCCAAGTGGAAGGTCAAGATGGAGGCCACCATCAAGGAACTCGAGGACCTGCAGATTTCTCCCCTG
>Ga0172379_10005911_pt1 | contig 16777 bp, 18 predicted proteins | sample GrowelOW334metaG_FD_119756 | JGI IMG/M metagenome (GOLD analysis project Ga0172379, IMG submission 119756) | Groundwater microbial communities from an aquifer near a municipal landfill in Southern Ontario, Canada - Groundwater well OW334 metaG | ecosystem: Environmental > Aquatic > Deep... | reverse complement strand
TAAATAGTTTTCCACTTGACATTCGTTTCCGTTAATGTACAATATATGTACATTAACGGAAACGAATATGAACACAAAAAAAGACAAAAAAGTATCGCATTCTCGGGAAATTTTGGATAAAGTGAAGACTTTGCCGTTTTTTACTTTTGAAGCGATAAGATCAAACGCAACGGCCGGAAAATATTCAAACGTTGTGTTGTATCGGCTCGTAAAGTCGGGAGATTTGCTTTCCTTAAAGCGTGGAATATATGTGTCGCGCGAATATCTTGATGCTCTTGAAAAAAATGGAGGAAAAAAAGAATATTTGGAATTTTTGGTGTCTTCGCTTTATTCTCCCGCTTATGTGAGCAGTGAATACGTTCTTGCCGAACGCGGTCTTCTCACGGAGGCATCATATTCTTTTACCGGTATCACAAAAAACAAAACAAAACGCATATCAAACGAATTGGGAAATTTTCATTATCATCACGTGAAAGATAAACTGTTCACTGGATTTGATATTGTTGAAAAAGGAACATTTCGAATTTTCAAAGCATCTGTCGGAAAGGCATTGTTTGATTTTCTCTATATAAGAAAAAATATCTTGATGGATAAAAGCGCGGTCTCGGATCTGCGTTTGAATGTTGAATTGCTCTCTAAAGAAGAAAAAAAAGAATTGTCTACGTTTGTGGAAAAAGAAGGTTCGGAAAAAATGAAAAAAATTATTAGCGATCTTTTATCCGTTTAAAAAATATGGAAGAAACAAAACTCATTATAAAAGATATTCTTGCAAAACATGTGGACGCTCCACTGTTTTTTAAACGCAATCTGATAAAAGAATATTTGCAGGTGTTGGTATTGGATTATATATATTCAAACCCGAAATATGCGTCTCTTGTCTTTTATGACGGTTCTTCTCTCGTTCACTGTTATGGCTTGCCCAGACTGTCGGAAGATTTGGATTTTGTTGATATCAAGAAAGAAATTGATTTGGAGGAACTTGCCAAAGATTTGGAAAAATTTTTTACGGATAAAACCGATCTTCGTGTTATTTCAAAAGTTCAGAGTTTCAGAGTGTATTTGAAATTTCCGTTATTGAAAGAGTTGGGAATGATAAGTGATAATAATAGTGAATCCGATTTCCTTTTTCTGAAAGTGGAGATATTTAAAAAATTTGATTTTTGTTCAGCATACGAAATCGAAACAAAACCACTCTTTCGTTTCAACCGATCAGTTCTTGTAAAAACGTTTGATCTGCCGACTCTTATGGCAACAAAAATTCGCGCGGTGTTAAATAGAACATGGGAGAAAAAAGATAAAGCCGGCGAGACGGTCATCACGGTAAAAGGAAGAGACTATTTCGACCTTATGTGGTATCTGGAAAAGGGAATTAAACCAAATCTCGGATGTATCGAAAACAACGCATCGATCGATGAATTAAAGAAAAACATTCTCGTCATCGTGGAAAAGATTGACGAAAGAAGCATCACTCTCGACCTGGAAAATTTCATCAGCGATCAAAATTTCGTAAAAAATCTCGGGAAGAATATCAAGGATATTCTAATCCGTCAGGTAAAAGCGATGTAAAAAACAAAAGCGACACAGGGGTGTCGCTTTTGTCTACAATTTGTTGGGAAAATTTTAATTTTGCATTTGACCCCACAGTATTACAGATTCACAGAAAGATTTTTGGTAAAGAACTTGATTTAAGTGATAAAGACGCCGTTAGAAGAATACAAAGTCCCGTGTCTAATGAGTCGGTTATAAACGACATAGCAAGAGCGTCTTTAAAAGTGCGTGATTGTGCAATTTTGGATAGTATTGGGAAATTTTGGGAAGAAGGAAAAAACATTTTCGTCGTCTATGGTGCAACCCATGCCATAATACAAGAACGAGCAATTAGAGAAATAGTGGAGGACTAAAACTATTTAGGTTCGAACTCCGTAAAAGGTAGTACAAAAATACCCTTATAAATAAGGGTATTTTTTGTTTGCTCCGCGAACATGAGATTATTATAACCATACTTTCGGATAAAGAGTACATGGAGGGGCTTTATTCAAAGCTCCTTTTTATACGGACAATGGAAAGAGTGGAAAACTGCGGAATTAGCAACCCCAGGTCTTAAACTATTATAGTTTCGCTTTCTTTGTGAGTATGGTATTCTTTAGTAGCAAATAATCTCAGGCACGCTAAAATCCTACTTATTATGGCACCAAAAACACCCTTAAACATAAATGAAATTTATACTATTCTTTTAGAATTTTGGAAAGAAAAACGAAATAGTTTTTTGTTACTTTCTGATAAAAAAAAAGAAGATTTTGGTCGCGAAATGATGTGGAGTCTTTTTGAAAAATATCGTCCAATTAAAGACCGTGGGACACAAGAATCAGATGGTAAGTTTGAATTTTTATCTCATTCGGCGCGAAAATTAAATAAAATTTATGACAATCATGGGTTGTTACCAAAACGATTAGATAAACTTCTTTTTCTTTATGCCAATACGGCAAGTGGTTTGTATATAATGGAAAAATGTAATTTATTGAAGATAAAATCACAAGCAATTCGATACAAAAAATATTTAAAAATTAACAAAATGGTCGTTAAGGAATTAATAAATCATTTTTAATACGACTGATAATCCTTAGGTTTTCCTAGGTTTATCAATTATGATTATTTCTGTATTTCGTTTAAAAATTTAAGAACAAAACCACTAAAATGAATGAAATTTTAGAAAAAACGTTAAACCTTGTCTATTCTTCAAAAAGAAGAATGCCCGCACACTTTAATTGCTGGAAAGAACGAACTCAATCGTTTGGTATCGATTTTGAACCATTGAATATTGAGGCTGATTATAATATGGCATCTGAAGTATATAATTCCTCTTTTTCAGAATTACCTGACACAAAAATAAAATTATCGGAATCGGAACGAGATGCTGTTCGTGTTTGTGGTGAAAACATTATGGTTGGAACTTTTATTCTGGCAAAACTCGGTGGAAACAACATGATAGGCGAAATGAGAAAAATAATTATTGATACGGCTATATCAAATTTTGAATCGCAAATAAAAAATATCAAAAATGTTTTATCGTTTGACGCAGTGTCAGAATTTTTTGACCACTGTATTGAATATTCCCTCAGTGTACATGATGGATGGAGTAAGTAACAACATAAAATGCGATTTAATATTATAATCACCGCAGGTAATATCACTCCTGAGTTTTCCTAGGTTCTTCTAGTTTTGTGCAACCTCAGGTTTTCTCAAGTACGCCTAATTTTAGGTTTTTTTAGGTTCGCAAGTTATCGAAGGTTTTGCCGGAGAATAAAGTAACAAAATTTTCCGGTATAATTAGGAAGAAATCGTCTTTGTAATGGGCGATTTTTGTGGTATAGTGGCGGTATTCTTTTAAGCTCGAAACCTTTTAATATTCTTATGAAAATAATAGAAAAAATCGAAATAAAAAGCTTTAGGTCTTTTTGCAACAGAAAAGGAGATAAATCTGAAATTGACAAAATTTTGGATTTAAACATATTTTCTGGTGCAAATGATTCGGGAAAATCTAATATTCTTAGGGCTTTAAATTTATTTTTTAACAAAAGAACAAGCTTGGGGCAGTTTTTTTCGTTTGAACAAGACTATTTCAGAAAAGATATAAAAGGCGACAATAAAGATATTAAAGAAGAATTGGTAACAATAAGGATAACTTTTCGAAACACAAAAAATAAAGATAAAAATGCGAGCCAAAAAGATAAACTTTTTCTTCCTGAAAATTTTTGGGTGAGTAGAAAATTTACTAAAAATTCTGAGCACAGTACTTATAGCCAAAGTTCAGGAGTTGAGACAAGCTTTAAAAAAGAAAAAGGGGAATCGCATAACACCTTTCTTGATAAGGAAGGAAAATTAAAGTCCAATTTTTCCGCAAGTTTACAAAAGCAACTTACTGATTTTCTTGATTCTATTCAGTATCATTATATACCAGCAATTAAGGATAAAAATTATTTTTCACATTTGTATGGAGAGTTACGACAAACACTTTTAAAGGCAAAAGAATCAAATGTAGATAATAAAAAAGGCGATTTTGAGAAAGCTATTCAGGATGATACAAAATCTTTAATGTCCGAGTTTGAAATTATGCTTGGTGACACAAACGTTAATATTGCACCAGTTTTTGAACTTCCTGATCTGGTGAATTTATTTCAAAGCTTGAATGTTCAAACAGGCGGGATACCACTTCGTCTTCGAGGAGACGGAATACAAGCAAAATTGATTCCAGAAATTTTGGATTTTATTTCGATAAAAGAACAAGCACTAACATCAAAAAAGATAAAATTAGGACAAAAAGCAAAAAAATATTTTATTTGGGGGTTTGAAGAACCAGAAAATTCTTACGAATACAAAAATGCACAATTACTTGCTAATAAATTTCAAAAGATATTCATCAAAGATGCTCAAATATTCATAACGACACATTCATTCAATTTTCTTTCATTAGAAGGAGAGAATATCGCAACGTATAGGGTTTGGAGAGATGAAAAAATACGAGGTTCAAGGGTAACAAAAATAAAAAAGGACGCTAATGGAAAATTTCAGTTTGAGGGAGATGATTCAAAAACAGATTCTGAAAAATTGCATGAAGAATTAGGAGTTTTTCAATTGAATAAAGATTTGGACAATTTGTTCATTGAAACAGAAAAAACAAAGAAAGAGTTTTTTGAAGAAAAGAAAAAAATTAAAGCATTGATTTTAAAAAGAAAAAAAGTTTTGTTCACAGAAGGACCTACTGATAAAATTATTTTGGAACAGGCATGGAAAAAACTTTTTCCTGAAAAGGAAAAAGATTTTGTGATTATCGCAATGGGAGGAGCCACTCATCTTCAAAATTATATTCAGCATGATTTTCCTCAGCAAAATGAAGATAGAATAGGCGTTGCTCTTTTTGATTTTGATCAAGAGGGGTATTCTCAGTGGAATGGAATTAACACAAAAAAAGGGTTTAATGATGTTAAAATTCACAATACTTTAGGCGAAGAGAAATTTAAAAAACATAACAATAAAAACATTTTCGCAACATTTTTGAATGTACCAAAACATTTAGAAAATTATGTATTCGAAAGAAAAAGATTGTTATCCGTTTCAAATTTAAAATTGCAAATTGAGCATTTGTTTATTTTGAAAAATTCCGATGTTGCTTTTCTAAAGCTTTTTAAAAACTGTAAAAAAGAAAGGGGAATTTTTGAAATACCAAAATCAAAGCCACAACAAAAAGATTACGAAGATTTCGTTGGTAGTTTGAAAAAAAATGATTTCCAAAATTTTGTACCTCTTTTTGAGAAATTAAACAAATTTTTTGAAGAGAAAAATGATTGGTTAAACAAAAAATAACCATATTATTTTTAGTCATTTTTTTTAATTCTTTTACTAAATTCTTCAAACTCCCGTACCGTTTTTTCGTATTCGAGGTTTTGTCTCAGTTTGATGTTTTCAGTTTGCTCTTTCTTATCATTATTTATTTTTTCCTGTTCTAATTTTCTTTTTTCAATAGATTCAAGATATTCAGGATCCATCTCGTGCATTATACCATCTTGTTCATAGGCAAGGCGACCGTATAATGCTTCTGTGTAGTAATTGGCAAATATATAAAAATCTCCAACAAACGCATCACAAAATTCGCAAGCGTTTGCCATATATTCTCGCATGGAGGTTTCGCTTGATTGTGCTTGCAAAATGACACCGTGTCGTGTGGCTTCCTTAATCTCTTTTTTAGTAAATTCTTCCGGACTTCCACCACCGGCGGTTAGTGCCACTTTCATCGGAGCACCGCACTTCCAACAGTATGTATGTATTATCATTAACCCCATATAGTTTTCGTTGTCGGCTTAAGAGAAAATACAACGACGAATAAAATTAGTAAACTGTATCAACTGTTTGTAAGTCTTCTAATGCGTAGCCCATATCGTCATAATCGGACCATGCGTAACTTTGTGCATCTTCAATACTACTGTTCGCTTCATCTATATTACTGTTGGCTTCATCCAATTTATCGTTTACGTCGTTTAATTCACTTTCGTAATTTGATAGTTCGGCAGACGAATCTTTCTTTAGTTTGTTATAGTTATACGACAAAAGAATGAGAGCAACCACTAAAACAAAAATGATTAAATTTTTAGTCTTTTCTTCCATAGTAGTAATAAAAAATGTAAGTTATCGCGAGGGAAGCAAAAAAAGAACTTCCGTCATCGTAGCTACTGATAAACTGATTAAAAATTGTTATTGACACAATAAAAACCGAAATATAAAGGAATATTTTTTTAATTTTTGGCGATAGAAATTGAATTATTTTATCTTTCATTTTATTTTTTATGTGATTAATTTTTTAAAACCAACTAAAAAGTTTTTTCCAAATTCTTGTAAAGAAATTTTCTTTTTTTACTACTTTCTGGTTTGACGTTGTTCCTGTTGAGTTTGTTTTTACTGTTGTTGTGCTTTGTTTTTTTGTCGGAGAAAAAATTTCTTTTTCAAGTGGTTTCGGTTCCACTATTTTAGTTTTTTGTATCAGTGGGATACTCGGGAGGTTTATGGATTTAGGAGGTTCTTTTATGCTAATCGGAGGAACTGGTAAAGGCGTCGGTGTATATAAAGTTTCTGGTTCCTTTAGTTCTAACGTCGAACTAGAATCGGCACTTTCTTTGTGTGTGATGTCGCAAGTTTCGTCATCGTCTTGTAAAACAATTTTATCCCAAGTATCCAAATTGTAATCGGTGCCAAGGTTTACTACTATTTGATGTCCAATATACCGTCTAAAAGAAGACGAGTAACAACCCGAATTATAGGTGATTAAATAATATCTGTAATCATAGCCACTTTTGATAATTGCCTGTTTATTGTCCGTATCTAATTCTTTGAGCGTAAAATAAACATTATTTTGTTTCTTTACACACTGGTTTGTTTCATCAAGAGTATATCCAGTATCACAATCGCAGGTTTTTGTATAACTTGTGTAACTTGAGTTATATCCATTTTTCGAGTGACATACTATGTCCCCATCAGTACAATTTCCAGCGTCGTCAATTACATAACCGGACAGACATTCACACTTATCATAAACACTGTTATATCTTGAAAAATATCCTAGTTGGTCTGTGCAAGTAGAATCAAGAGAAACGCACTGAGAATTTTTTCCAAAAACATATCCGGAAGAACACTCACAAGATTTGTCAAACGAATTATATGTTGAATGATACCCATATTTTTTATAACAAACACTGTTCGCAGAAACACAAGCAGTGTTTCCCATTGAATCAGTTCCGATAACGTACCCATATGAACACTCACATGTTCTATCTAGTAAATTATAGCTCGAATTATACCCGAGTTGATCATGGCAAGCATCGTTTTGGGAAACACAAGTAGAGCCACCAAATTGATTGTCTCTAAACACATATCCGGACATACATTTACAGTTATGAGTAAATGGGTCATATGTTACCATTGCTCCATATTCAGAACACTCACCAAAAGCATGAGCTTTGTTTTGCGCAAAAAATAATCCAGTAGTGATGGTTATTCCAAAAAGCAAAAAAAGGGAAATTTTTTTAAAATAATTCATAAAACGATTTTTTTTATAGCCAACTTGATACACCTCCATGATGAGAACATGTACCTCTTCGGCTTTGACTAAAACTGTATGTGCCATCACCACAACGTGCCGAAGCACCTTCTGGGATTGTTGCCGAATATGCGGGCGAGTGGACAGTATTTCCTTTGGTGTTGGTATAGTAAGTATCATTTGAAAGACCGTTGTTTTGAGTGCTTTCAACTTGTGTTTCCGTTTGTGTTTGTGGTGCTGGTTGATACGTCGGGATTGTGCTGGTTTGGCTTTGTACCTGAACCGTGTTGGTTGTCGGATTATCGTCATATTGAGCTGAAGAAAAAGCAAAAAGCCCAAAAAAGATAGCTAGGGCAATAAGAACACCATTTCTTTTATACCATTTTGGTTTGTCTGCGGTTTCCATGTAAATAAGAGAAGGGTAACGTCTTTACTGTATCTTATTTTTTTAATATTGTCAAAAAAATTTCACATTGAAAACACCTTAAAATAGTCTATCTATAGTAGTAACCATATCAAATTACCAAAACAATAAAAATTCCTGAGTACGAAGGGATTAGACGGTAGTGCGAGGTTATATGAGGTTATCGCACATCGGCGTTTGCCGATTCCGTTTTTGCTTTTTCTCGCACAATTCTTTTTTCCTCTTTTTTCTTCAATTTTTCTTTTACCACTTTGGTAGCCAAACGAATCAAAATAATAAAGGAACATAAAATTCCGAGTTCTTCAACTCCAGAATTATCGGGAATGTCAATTCCAATACGAAATAGTGTAAAACTAAAGAAAAAACTTAAAAGAAAACCAAGTGGTATCACTCCAAATAGGGCTATTAAATATTCTAAAAATGAATTTTCGAGAGTTATTTTTAAATTATTTTTTTGTTGTGTTTCCATTGTATTCTTTTTTTTATCGTTTTTATTTTTTTCTCTGTTCTCTGGTTGAAAATTTCCTAACGCGATGTAATAAAAAATTCTTCTTATTATTTCAAAAATAAGTAAAATTATAATATTTCCAAAAATAAAGCTTTTTAAAAATGGGTTAGAAGTAAATACTGGTGATATGTCAAACATCTTATAACTAAAATCCAAATAGACAATTTTGCCTTGCCCAACAACACCATTTGTTTGTCGTTGATATTCATTGAAACCAGAGTTAACTAAATTATCAGCGTCTGTTCCAGTAAATCCATAAATTCCTCCAAGTTCCGCATATTTTTGGTCATCCCAAAAATCTTGTGCTGGTCGTTTTGGATAACATTTTTCTAAAATTATTCCAATACCGTAATCATTGTATCCTTCGAAAAAACTCTTGTAATTAAACTGTCCATCTGTGAAATCATCACTATTTAACATTATTAACCCGATGCTTTGGGCGGTAAAGGAATTTTTTGCTCCTAAATTACATTGCACGATTGTTTTGTTTAAATCCACTCGTTGAATTCCACCAGAAAAGTTTATAATGTTTAAAATTGCCAAGATAATCAAAAGACTGCCAAGAAAAAATACTTTTAAAAGCCGGTACCAAGCATGGTTATTTAAATCGCCAATTGTTTTTTTGTTTTCCATTTTATTTTTTATAGGATGTTTACAAAAATTAATCAACCTCTATCGTATTCTATTTTATTTATGGTAATGAATTTGCAAGCAATTTTAGACCTCCTTCGCCCTCATAAAAATCCATGCCCCACAGTGCTTTATCAAGTTCACGCAAGGTGAGCCCTTTTTCTTGTGCAATTTCTTGGCAAATTTTTACATAGTTAATATATGATTTTGCAGAAGATGGCGTGTTTGTTGGTACTGTTTTTTGTATTTCTTTTTTCTTGCTTAATTTTTGCAACGAAGCTACCGCACGATAATCTGTGATTGTAAAATAATTAGGATAACATACCGATAAAATCGCCGAAGCAACAGGAATACCAATACCACGAACGATTTTTTTATTCTGTAATATTTTAATTTTTTCTAAGTCGTTTGTTTCGTTGTGAATTTTTTCAGTTAGTCGTTTTATTTTTTCAGAAATACTTGTACCTTCTTCAAGAAATTTTAATTTTGTTTTTGACCTGTTTGATTTCCAAATAATGATTGCAAAAAATTCTTCGGCGGTTAAATATCCTCGTGTTTTAAAAGAATTACTTACCTCGTCAAAAAGGTAGTTTTCAAGAGAATAATATTTTATGTATTTCCTCAAATCTTCCACGTCTTTGTTTTGGCTTTTTTATCCGAGATAGATTCCTTTTAAAATACTAAAGAAAAACACGATACCAATCCACACAATCATCAATCGCCACATTAGAGACCACGAAAAACTTAATAATGTTACGTCTTCATCTTCGGCGAGAAATTCTTTTACCGTTTGGTTAAATTTCATACGTTTTTATTTTTTTAAATTTATAAACACTTGGTGGGATATTTACACACAAAAAACCCACCACATGAGTGAGGGCTTGCGCCCTCCGTACCCGTTTCCGGATACGGCCGTTCAAGACAAATCCCATATGATGGGTTTTTTATCTTGAACGGTCTTCCGACCATACCGCCGGCGGGTTCCGGACGGGTTAGGTCGATACGTATTCAGTTGTAATTTAATGGTACAACATAATGGGTATAGTTTCAAGGCGTACTTTCAGTTTTTAGCTTTTTAGTGTATATAAGGTATAAAAGACTAAAAACTGCAAAAACATGAACAAATTTAAAACAGAGGAGGACTTTCTTTCTTTTTTAAAAAATGAAATTGGTCTCACGATAACACCGTATGAGTTAAGAGAGAAAGGGGTGAAGAAAAAAAATGACGGATTTTATCATCAGTCACAAACCATCGATATTTTGAAAGATTCCTTGCCTAAAATTACAACATTTCCAATAACTCCTGTAGGGCAATTACCGCCATCTTTTAGTGCTGGGTATCCGATTCTTAATATAGACCCAATACAAAGACTCGACCGAAGTGCAAATATCACATCTTATGAATTCGCCATACAGTTTTATAATCCAGAATTTCAAGTTCTTGTTTCAAAAATTAAAGATATTCTCGGTATTCCTGTCGGCGGATTAGAAAATTGCGAAGAGCGAATAAAATGGTTTAAAAGAGCGATAGCATTACTTCAAGAAAAAGGATTTACAAGTAAACCCGATAAAGACGCCGTTTTTCTAATACTGACAAAATTGCCAATGTGTTTTTTTAAAAACATTTTCGGATTTTCTCGAATGGCTTACTATAAAGAACATCTTCTCGAAACAGTACTCTTTGATTACATAACACTGAACGACCCATTCTTTTCCCTTCCAAAAATGAATAGCTCAAAAGAAAAAAAGAATCTCTCTAGCTTTGGATTTAAAGTTCCGCTACCAACTGAAAGATTCAAAGAAGATAATTTTGAAATACATATCGCTGTTTATCCAGAGACTTCAAAAGATGAGATTAAAAGCATAATCGATTCTGCATGGAAAAGCATAGAGGAATACAAAAAAAGAATACCGTTTAATCCTATCGTTAAACGAATGAAAAATGTCGACACGTTACGGCATAAATTATACGCTTATGATATGCATAGGCGGGGTTTTTCGCATAAGAAAATAGCAACAAAGCTAAAAATTAATGTTGGGATTATAAAAAAAATGATTAGCAATGTAAAGAAAGATATCGAGCGGAACAATAAAATTCAAAAGTTACCATAAGGGAAAAAGTAATTTTCACCACAAGTATTCTTTTTTCTGGCACCATGTACTCATGGTGCTTTTTGTTATCGGTACCATAACAGATAACATGCCAAAAGAAAAATCATTTTCAAACGAAATTACCAAACCAAACGATGTCGTGGAAAAAGCTGTCGAGTTCTTCGCTCGAATTTTTGCTAATGCCATTGATGAAAAATTTTTACAAAATGATAAAGATGAACATAAAAAATCCGTGTAGTAAATTTATTTCTTTATTCGCAATATAAATAAAAATATGAGTAAAAAATCGCTTTCTTTTTTTGAATATTTTAATGAGAAAAATATTTCATACGATTATTCATCGGGTCAGATTATCATGCCGTGTCCGTTTTGTGAAAAAAAGGATAGGGGTACTCCACTGGCTACTTTCAACATAGACGATTTAAACGGAGAAGGAATTTGTGGTTCTTGTAATAAAAAAGCCGATTTAAAAGAGTTAATAAAAAAAATGGGTTTTGAAGACGAAATATTAGAAATTGATAGCGGTTTTGTGGTTATTGGTGAAAAAACAACGGACTCTTTTGTGGGCGATAAATTCGAACAAAAACCAAGTACACAAAATAACAGTTTTAAATTTCAATCTATTTCCGATATTCTCCGAAAGGACTATGGAGAGACCGAATGGCTCGTTGATAAAATTATCCCGATTGAAACAGTAAATATCATTTCGGGTGAACCGCAAAACTATAAGACGTGGATAACGATGGAATTAGCAAAGTGTGTGGCTAGCGGAAAAAGTTTTTTGGACCACTTTGATGTGATACAGGGGGCGGTATTGGTAATAGACGAGGAAGATTCGGAACGTACCGTAAAAAAGAGATTTTCTTCTCTTGGTATTACGGAAGATTCTACCTTACCACTTTACTATCTCAACCAAGCGGGATTTAGAACAAACGACCTGAGCGGAATGAAAATAGTCGTTGATTTTGTAAAAAATAACAACATAAAACTTGTTGTGTTCGATTCTCTTGTGAGAATTCATACAGGGGATGAAAATTCAGCAAAGGATATGTCCAACGTTCTGAGGACATTACAGGAAATTGTAAAATGTGGGGCTACTGTCATATTGACACATCATCACCGTAAAGGAGCAGTTGGTTCTACTTCGTCTCAAAATTTGCGAGGTTCCTCAGATATACTTGCCGGAGTTGATATGCACATGGTAACTGTTTTTAAAAAAGATGAAAATTGTATATATCTTGAACAAACAAAATTAAGACAAGACGAATTAACGCCACCTTTTAAAGTTTTAGTAAAATGGACGGAAGAAAATGAAAATAAATATATAAGTTTGTCTTATGCTGGGAATAAGGACTTGAAATCTGTGAAAGAGGATTCAATAAAATATGAAATATTCTTAATATTTTCAACATCAGGAAATGAAGAAATATGTTTTGAGTATATTAAAGAAAATTTGAATGACGAATTTAAGGATTTAGAAATTCGAAATGTTTTGAAAAACATGGTAAGCAAAAAAGAACTTACGTGCAAGAAAGGAGCGCATAACAAAAGTTTATATTCTCTTCCTACAAATGGATAATGTGGATAACTTGGTTGTGTTTTGTTCCAAAAATGCCAATTATTAAACGCACATTAAAAATAATTCAAACTTTGAAAATGTATGGAAGTTCAAAAAAGAAAAATCGCCGTTGGATATTGTCGCGTTAGTACGGAAAACCAAGCACAAACAGGAATTTCGATTGAAACGCAAGAGGCGATTTGTCTTGAAACGGCGGAAAAGGACGGATATGAAGTTCTTAAAATTATCAAAGATGAAGGAAAAAGTGGCGGTTCTCTCAAACGTGGCGGAATACAGGAAGTGATAAAGCTTGTTGTTGAAAAGAAAATTGATGCGATTTATACCATTCACAGCGATAGAATAGCAAGGAATACTCTCGACCATCTTCAGTTTCGTGAATTGCTTCGAAATAATAACGTCATTTTGAAATGTATATATCAGCCTATGTTTGATGATTCCGCGACTTCTCGTGTCATGGATACAATGGTGGCAAGTTTCAACGAAATGCAAAGACTTATTACCGGAGAGAAAGTAAAAGCAACGTTATACAACAAGGTTGAAGCGGGATATTTTCCCGCTCCGCCTCCTCCTGGCTATAAAAACGTAAACAATCCCGACCCGAATGCAGATAGGGTTGCAAGAAAGATTGTTGTCGTTGATACTCATTCAGGTCCAATAATTCAAGAGATTTTTAAACTGTATGCGACAGGCGATTTTAATGTCTATGATTTGTCTGAATTGGTGTATGAAAAAGGGCTTAGAAGTCAAAGAGGTATAAAAATGTCACCGAGTAGAATTTATGACTTATTAAAAAATCGTTTTTATCTGGGAGAAGTAAAATGGGGCGAGGCATTTAACAAAAACGGAAAACATCCTCCGCTCATTGACGAAATAACCTTCAACCACGTCCAAGTTATTCTCGATTCAAAAAATCACCACGCGTGCAGAAGAAGAAAGTATCAGTGGCTTTTAAACGGTTTCCTTTACTGTGAAGAACACAAAAAACGGTACACAGCGGAATGGCATTTGAATAAAAAATTAGCGTATTATCATTGCTCGAATAAATCGGGCTGTGGGCGGTATGTTGAACAAACGATTTTGGAAAACAAAATTGCGGAGAAGTTTACCGAATTGCAATTCAGTGAAGGATTTGTTGAGAAAATCATCGAAAAAACAAAAGAAATATTTTATGGAAGAAGGAAAGTTTACGAAAAAAAGAGGCAAGGATTGGTAAACCAAAGAACCGCGATTGAAGGTAAACGAAAGGTTGCGGAAGATAAACTTTTCGAAAAAATTCTCTCGGATGATGATTTTGCCAGAATTAGGAAAGAAATACATTTTGAGCTTTCAAAAATTGACGAAGAAATAGTCGAACTTGAATTTGGCAGGGAAGTTAAGACTGATGTCGCACAAGAGGTTTTACATCTTACTCGAAATATTTACGACGCATATACCAAAGCGTCGCCTCATTTGAAGCGACAGTACCTTGGTTTTTTTTGGGAACGATTTGAATTGAGGAACGGAGTTATAATAAAATCCGTTCTGACTCCACTTTTTGATGAACTTTTACGCTTGGAACAGATGTACGTAAAAGACACCGATTCAGAAAATCTCAAACAAACCAGTATTTCCAATGGGCTTATATTAAGCCAGAATTGGCTCCGCGGGTAGGGATCGAACCTACGACCAATCGATTAACAGTCGATTGCTCTACCGCTGAGCTACCGCGGAGTGGGATTCCTTGCGGAATACGATATTATGTAGCTCCTCTGTACTTTTTAGTACTTGGAAATCATAACAAATAATTCTGGAAAATGCAAAGGAGAAATGGCTTTACAAAATGATTTCTTTGTGATATTGTGTAATTTAATATTTGTTTATAATAATTTTTTTAAAATATTATGTCACAGGAACTTATGATACTTTTGGTAACGGCGGGGACACTCGGGTTTACGCATACGCTTTTTGGTCCGGACCATTATTTGCCGTTTATCGTTATTGCGAAGGCGAAAAAATGGTCGTCACTTAAAACGGCGTGGGTTACGTTTCTTTGCGGACTCGGACATTTGGGCAGTTCTATTTTGATTGGTGTTATCGGTATCGTGTTTGGAGTCGCGCTTTCAAAATTGGAATTTGTGGAGTCGTTCCGCGGAAATATCGTCGGGTGGTTGCTCTTGGGTTTTGGGCTTGCGTATTTTGTATACGGACTTCGCAAGTCGTGGAAAAATCGTCCGCACAAACATCCGCATTTGCACGAAGACGGAAGCGTTCACGAACACGTACATACTCACGTGATACAACACGCGCATATTCATATTGAAAAAGAAGAAGATACGGCAAATCTCACTCCTTGGTTTTTATTTATTATTTTTGTTTTTGGTCCGTGCGAGATATTAATTCCTCTCTTGATGTATCCGGCGGTGCAGGCGAGCTTTGGAGCGATGATTCTTGTTGTGGGAACGTTCAGTTTGGCTACCATCGCAACGATGCTTACCACTGTTTTGCTTGGCACGTATGGCATTAAGGCGGTTCGTTTTCCATTCTTGGAAAGAAATTCCGAAGCGGTCGCGGGATTTTCGATAATGCTCTGCGGAATGGCGATACAATTTTTGGGGTTATAACAGAGAGAAACAAAAACACTTGGGCGTACATCTCCAAGTGTTTTTTATTTGTCATAGTATTTTTTCACTTTGAAATCTTTTACGTAAAGAAGTATAATAAAAGAGAAGATTTTTATTAAGTAATTAAATTTTTATGAAAAAATATAGTATTCTTGCATTGACTTTTCTTTTTGCGATGCCAAGTTTCGTATGGGCGGTTACGACGGGAACCGCAGTGTCTCCGACATCTTCGGCGATCTCCTCGAATACTTCAGGGCAAGTTTTTAGCGCGACGCTTCGAAAAGGCGTATCAAGTGCGGATGTTTCCACTTTGCAGACGATGTTAAAAACCAGTCCGGCAATTTATCCGTCCGGACTCGTGACGGGATATTATGGTTCGATAACCGAAACGGCGGTGAAAAAATTACAGGAAAAATATGGTCTTCCGCAGACGGGGGTGGTAGACAGTGCAACACAGGCGGTTTTGTATCCGAATCCGTATACGACCGATGTGAAAATTACCGTCATTGCTCCAAATGGCGGAGAATCGTGGACAGCGGGAAGTGCTCAGAAAATTCTTTGGAAAAGCACGATAAGCCCCATACCGACACCCATTTCGATGCCTGTGCCGGAACCGACCCCCGTTATTATGAACAACACGTCTGCTTCCGGCGGTGGTGCGGTTTCCGGTTCCGCCAGCGGTTCTTCCGAAACGGCGGTCAAGGTTAAATCCATATCATCGACTGTCATGCCGACACCATTTTTTAATTATGCTTCCATTGACCTTACTCGCGACAGCAACCCTTCTTACTCCTACCATATCGGTTCGGTTAATTTGTACGAGTCGCAGTATTCTTGGAGCGTTCCGAAAAATATTCCCGAAGCTTCTGATTATCGCGTGAGAATCAGTATTGGAAATAACGTTCCGTGTATGTATACGAATGATGTTCAAATGATGAAATCGGGAGGGGTGAGTGCTCCGACAACCTCTATTGCGCGACCGATATGCGCTATGCCAATGATTGCCTCTTCTTTTGCGAGTGATTCAAGCGACAATGTTTTCTCCATCAAAGGCGGTTCATCAGTAAATGCCGAAGCTCTTCGCGCACAAATCGCCGAAATCAAAGCCATGATAGAAAAACTCTCCGCCCGCATTGCCGATATCGAATCGAAATTGGAAGGAATGTAAATTTTACAAGGGTAGTCCTTGTTACAAGGACTACCCTTGTAAAATTGGTAAAAAAATCCTCATTTCGAAATTTCGAAATGAGGATTTTGTGTGATGATTATTTCATGTCAACAGTTGCCAGCGCTTCTTGAATTACCCAAAAGGGGATGGCGCCGTTTTGTCCTTGCACGC
>Ga0172379_10005910_pt1 | contig 16780 bp, 13 predicted proteins | sample GrowelOW334metaG_FD_119756 | JGI IMG/M metagenome (GOLD analysis project Ga0172379, IMG submission 119756) | Groundwater microbial communities from an aquifer near a municipal landfill in Southern Ontario, Canada - Groundwater well OW334 metaG | ecosystem: Environmental > Aquatic > Deep... | reverse complement strand
CCCACCGAACGCAGCATAGCGACCATCAGGTTGTTTTTGGTTATGCACCATCCAATGCGGGAATTCAAAGTTACAGAGGCTTTCTCATCCGCCTCTGACAACCCGAACAGGCACTCGTCCCTTACGAAATTGAACAGCTTGACAGCTGCCTCACTGGGCGACTTGCAATTTTCAGTCAATTGAGCCGCCGTTTGTAAAATTTCAGGATTTTCGCTGTCACAGAGATCGGTAGGATTTACATAAGTCTGAAGTTCAGCCGGATAGCTGAATTTTTTTGTTTTCGCTTCAGGGGAAGGGCCAGTTTGGCCAACTGATGAATAAGGAATCAGGGAAAAAGAAATCATTAGAGCGGCAATTAAACCGCAACGGACTAAAGCAGGCAGACGGTTCATAGGCTGTGAAGTTTAAATTGTTTGCGTACCCTTTATTGTTAATTTTGACATGATACTGTTGGCCAGCTAGGTTTACTTGACTAAGTTACAACGGTTCTATCAGAAAATCAATGCGTTAATAAAATAACACATGTTATTTTTAATTTACCTCTGTAGTTTGGCATTCATGAACATGGCCATTGTCAATCATGCCATGGCACAAAACTATGTCATGAACCAGTCCCCGCTTGTACCGCAAAAATATATCGAGCTGCCGCTGGGTTCGATAAAACCGCAAGGCTGGTTGTTTGAACAACTCTCTGTTATGAATAAGGGACTGACCGGCCATCCCGAGGAGGCTTACCCGGCAATCAGCAAGGATAATGGCTGGTTGGGAGGCAAGGGCGAAAGCCTGGAGGCTACACCGTATTGGCTCGATGGTGCCTTACCGCTTGCGTGGTTATTGGATGACCGGATATTAAAAGACAAAGTGTTGACTTACGTGAACTGGGTACTCGATAATCAAAGGCCATCCGGGTATTTCGGCCCTTTTACCAACTATGAACGGGAGACCGGTGCAAAGGTGGAAAATGTGAATCAGGGCGACGACCTGTGGCCCCGGATGGTCATGCTAAAGGTGCTTCAGCAGTATTTTACTGCCACAGGCGACAGGCGCGTCATCCCCTTTATGACTCGTTACTTCCGCTTTCAATTTGAACAACTTACCGACAGTACTCAATTGATTAACAGGTATATAGAACAGACCGCCAATTCGCGGTGTGAGGAGAATATCATGATGGTTTACTGGTTGTATAACCTTACAAAGGATAAATTTCTGCTTGGTTTAGCCGATAAGCTCTACAAACTGACTTATGGGTGGGACATCTGGCTCGGAAACCGCGATTGGCTGGCAGGTGCGGCTTACCAGCAAAATGATGTGGACTGGACACACCGTCATGGGGTGAATGTGGCGATGGCACTGAAAACCCCGGCCATTTATTATCAGTTACATGGCGACCCGAAATACCTGGCGGCATTAAAGACGGGATTTACCGATTTAATGACTTTGCACGGGCTTCCGAACGGCATTTTCTCAGCCGATGAAGATCTTCACGGGAATGACCCGACACAGGCAACAGAATTATGTGCCATTGTGGAGGCCATGTTTTCCCTCGAAGTTGCCCTATCGATAACCGGCGACAACACCTATATGGATGCTCTGGAACGAATGGCCTTTAATGCCCTTCCGGCTCAAACCACTGATGATTACAGGATGAGGCAATACCTTCAGATGCCCAATCAGGTGTATGTCAGCGGCGGCGATTATGATTTCTCCTATTGTGAGCGGTTAAGCAATGTTTTCGGTACCCGGACCGGTTGGTATTGCTGTACGGTGAATATGCACCAGGGATGGGCGAAATACGCGACCCACCTTTGGTACGCAACGCCCGACAATGGCCTGGCCGCCCTGGTATATGGTCCAGGGACAGTGACTGCCAAAGTGGGGAAGGGGATACCGGTGACGATCAATGAGGAAACTTCCTATCCGTTCGGGAGCCTCATTAATTTGACAATCACTTTATCGGAAAATACGGACTTCCCCATCGAATTGCGGATACCCAGGTGGTGCGATGAAGCCATGATCTCACTGAACGGGATCAGGCTGCAAACAGAAAAGGGCAATAGTATTGCCAGGATCGAACGTGTATGGAAAAACAACGACAAGCTGACGTTGGAATTTCCCATGAAGGTTACCACCAGCAACTGGGGCCGGAATTCCCGCGCCATCGAGCGGGGACCGCTGGTGTATGCATTGAAGGTGGGCGAACAATGGGAAAAGAAAAATGATCCTGCTTTAGGTGAATACTACGACATTTACCCAACTACCCCATGGAATTATGGAATCGTCAGGGCAGTGGTCGACGACCCTGAAAAAAATGCCACCGTGATAGAGAAATCAGTATCCGGGAACTTCTATTGGAACCAAACGAATGCCCCTTTTGAGATAAAAGTCCAGGCACGTAAGATTCCGGATTGGAAGATAGTCAGAGGTGTTCCCTATCAACCTGTTACCAAACGTTACGGACAATATGACGGTGAGGTTGATGATACGATGGAAACTATCACGCTTATTCCTTACGGCTGTACCAAACTGAGGATCGTTGCTTTTCCGGTGGTGAGGGAAGAAGTTAAGCAAAGCCAAAAAAGGTAACGAAGAATTTCGAGACGGCCAAATAGTCTTTGTGATGAATGATTACCCCTTGATATTGTAAGCCACCAGGTAATCACCGTGCCGTACCAGTAACATTCCAAAATAGATAGAAGGATGGGCCCAGTGGGGACCGGTGCCAATCTTAACCTGGAAAGTGCTGGTGACTTTAAATTCCTTTGGATCGGCTTTTACCAGGGCCATATTCCCACCCCGCTCATCGTAGCAATAGAGCATTCCATCGGCGGCAATAATGGGTCCCTTATTGTGAAAATCAGCTATCCAGGTAATCTCCCCCGTATTCCAATTCATGCAAATCCATTTTCCGGTTTGTCTCCCGGTAAAATTTGAGCCGTATAACATGCTATCAATTAATACCACCCCGTGATTCTGGTTATCGAAGGTGTGGTCCGAGAATTTTTCGGAGACCGATTTACCGTCGGGAGCTATTCCAAGCATCACGGATTTAACATCCCAGCCATCCGAGATCCATAAACAACTGTCACGGTAAACGGGACTATTGGTAAAAATGGTCGCATTATCCCCGTTTTTGTCAAGAAAGTTGTAATGGTAGGTCCAGAGGATCTTCCCGTCTTCAGCATCCACACCCAGCATATGAGTCTGGATGGCGGTAATAATGTACTTCTTCCCGAGGCGTTCGATCATTATCGGGGACATATTCGAACGATGTGCATGGAGGGATTCCGATTTCCACACCAGTTTGCCAGTCATCTTATCCAGGGCAATCACCGTAGTCGTTTCGCCGGCCGGCGTGACGATAACCTTGCCATCAACAAGCAGGATGGATTCAGATACACCAAACATATCCCAGTTGCTGTCATACTCATTATGGATGTCCACACTCCAGATCACTGCTCCGGTTATGGCCTGGAAACATACCAGATGGTCCATACCACTCAGCACATATACCCGGTCTCCATCCACTGTAGGCGTACACCTTGCTTCAGGGTAAGATTTGATCCAACACCGGCCATAGGGATGCTGCCATAGGATTTTGCCGGTAGGGTCGAGACAGGACAGGTATTCCAGCGTATCTTTTGTTCCGGTTGCATAGATCCTGTCTTTTGTTGCAACCGCCGATGAAAATCCCTTGCCGATTCCCGGGGTCGCGAATAGAATTTGGGGACCTTCCGCCGGCCACTCCCGCAACAAGAGGGCGTCCTGAAAAATGCCATTTCTGTTGGGTCCGAGCCATTGTGCATCCTGGCCCTGAATAGTGATAAAAGGTGCGGTGATCATCATGCAAAAGATGAATCCCTGCATCCGGAATCTAAATCCTGACATGGTTTACTTTTTGATATTATAAGCCTGTAAGAAATTGCCATGTCGCATGTACAATTTGCCGTCATGGATAACCGGATGAGCAAAATGTTCTTTTGCACCCTTGATCATCCTGAATTTGCTGACGACTTCCATATTGATGGGGTCCTCGTTAATCAGAAAAACTTCACCTTTCTGGTTGTAATAATACAGCATGTTATCGGCAGCTATTACAGCACCGGTGCCTATTTTCAGTGTCTTTTCAATCTGTCCCGAAATGGCATTGATGCTTTTAAAATCCGGTTTCGCGGTACCGCAACCGTACAAATGGTCTCCCAGTTTAATAATACCCCCCATATAACTGTCAAATTCCTTATTGCGCCATACCTCCTGTATGCTTTTCCCATCCGGAGCCAGTTTTAGTTTCACCCCGCAATTTCCGTCCCCTTCCGCGTAATAAATAAACCCGTTGTCATAAATAATGGTATTGGCATGCGTATCACCTTTCCCGGGTCCGCGTTCTTCTTTTTTCAGGTTATCCTGATTGTGCACCCAAAGTAATTCTCCGGTTTTGGTATCGTGCCCCATCATCTCGTAAGCGGTAAAGTTCACCAGTATGTTTCTGTCCCTGAGCTTGATGATCTGAGGCTGGTTATACCCCGGACGTTCGCCTGCTCCCTTGCTTACCCAGATAATTTCACTGTTAAACCGGTTTAATGCCACTACGTTAGTGTCTTTTCCTCCAGGAGTGCAAAATACTTTTTCATCTTCAATGATCACGGCTTCGGAGTAACCAAATAAAGGAAACTGGCCATGCAGGTCCTTGATCATATCAACCGACCACTTTTTCTCTCCGGTATACCGGTTGAAACAATAAATATTTCCTAATCCGGAGGTTACATAAACCAGATCGCCAACAATGGTCGGGGCCGAGCGTGAGCCGTTCCAGTTCAGCACCCATTCCCGGCCAAAATCTTTTTTCCACATCAATGATCCATCCTCATTAAAGGCGAAAAGCCAGGCCAGGCTATCCGCTTCACCCTGGATATACATTTTATCGTTGGTAAAAATAGGAGAACCATAACCGTTGCCAACCCCCTCATATTCCCATACCACCTTAGGACCTCCTTCGGGCCAGGATTTCAAGAGGCCGGTTTCATGGTATACACCACTTCTGTTTTCGCCGCGCCATTCATAAACCGGAACCTTGTTGTTTAAAGGACTTACACTCTGGCCAATAGCCATGGTTTCCTTTGAATTGAACGCATAGTTGAAGATTAATAACAGGCCTGCTGTTATACCGATAATGTTTTTATGTTTCATGTTAAAATGTAGAATTTGTCTTTTCGGTGGCAATTTACTCAATTAGCGTGGCCGGCCAAATTGAATATTGATTCTAACTTTGATCTATGTCCAGGTTGAAAATAGATTGGTTTCATTTTGCCGGCCTGCTGCTGATTCTGCAGATGCCGGGCCATCCGTTGAAGGCCCAATCGTGGGACCTGGTCAGGGATCAGGATGGAATCAGGATATATACTCGCAAGGAGGCCGGGAAGTCCCTGAAATCCTATCAGGGGATTGCCGATATCCAGGCGCCGTCGGATAAGGTTTTCGCCCTGATCGAAAACGTTTATGATCATGACTGGTGGGGAAAAGGCCTCAGTCAGGTCAAGGTGCTGCTTTATGAAAAAAATAAGCGGTCGAGATATTATCTGGAATACAGGTTGCCCTGGCCGCTTTCCAACCGTGACCTCTTTGTGGAGGTCAAGGTCAATGCGGATACGGTCAATCTGGTTTTCAGGACAATGGCGACCCCGCTCCCAGGTGTTATACCTGAATATCCCGGCAAGGTGCGCATGCCGGCTTACCGGCAATCCTGGACCATCACACCTATTGGCAAGGCATCCGCGCATGTCATACTCGAAGGGTATGCTGATCCGGCAGGAAACATACCGGATTGGATCACCAATCTGGCCATTGTCGATACGCCCATCAATATCATCCGGGGGCTCAAAGTGCTTGCCGAAGCCAGATAGATAGCGCCAGAATATTATTTGGCAAAGCAGTCCGACATCAACTCGTCTTCAACAGCCTGGTTGAGGTCCAACAGGTGAAAATAGGTTACAATCCCAGTTGGATCGATGAATTCAGTAAAGGTCAGTGTCAGATGCGGTGCGCCTTTACCCCAGGCTCCCGGCGCCTCGACCCTTGCCTTGACTTTCACTTTTATACCATCGGGACGGATAGAGGAGTCTGTTTCCAGTTCACCCAATCCAGCCGGGTCGATAATGATCCCTTTGAAATCAGGAAATTTTTTCAGGAGTTCCTCATTTTGGGCCGTACCCAGGCAATAAACCACCGGGCCGCGTGCCAGGGCTACCTTACCTTCCTGCAGTTGGTGGCCTTTAATAAAACGCCACTCCATCGGCAGCTCAAGGGTTACTATGTCACCGGCTTTCCACTTGCGGCTGATCTCGTAAGGATTTGAACCGGCAGTAATCGTAACCGGGGACCGGTCGTTTATTTTGACCGTAGCGTTTCGGCACCAACGGGGGATGCGCAGCCGTATTGCAAATTTTGATTCTTTCGAAGGTGTCACGCGAAAAACCACCTGTCCCGAATTCGGGTAGTCCGTTTCCTGCGAAAGTGTCACCGACAAATCCGGATCCAACTCCACAGTTGCCTGCGAGGTAGTGAACAGGTTAACTGCAATGGCATTGTCGGCACAGGTATAGTACACTTTTTGCGGTAATTCCGCCATGATCCGGCGGAAATTGCCGGGACAGCAGTAGCCGTCACGGTTAAAATAGACACGCTGGCCCGTAAACGGTGTGAAATACCGGAGCTTCCGTCCCTCCGGCTCCTGTGCGGCAAATAGCGCGTTGTATATCGTACGCTCCATGATATCGCCATAACGAAGATCGCCCTCCATACGCATAAGGCTTTCCAGCCACCGCAGCAAATAAGCGGTCACACATGATTCACCTATCATGCCAGTGCCGTTCTGTGTGTAAGAGAACCATTCGCCGTCGGAAGCTGAACCCACAACGTTGAGTCCTCCGCCCGTCCGTAAAAGTTCATGACGCATATATTCCGACATTTCCAGCAGCGACGGCAGTTTTTTTTGACGGTACAGTTCTGTCTGGGCGTAGCACCTGGCCAGCATTACATATACATGGGCCGCCCCTGAATCGAACGTTTGTTTCCAGTCGAGCAGCGATGCACACTGAACTTCACTCTTTGAATTACCATGACGGATTTCTGCTGCAAACTTCAGATAACGCTCTTCTCCGGTGCACTGATAAAGAACAAGAAAGGCCTCCGGAAGTCCGGCGGTACACACTTCTTCCGGCTTGGTATCCCTGGAGAAGGTCCTGATCATATAATCACCGAGGTCCCTGGCATACTGAAGCGATTGCCCGTTTCCTGTGGTGAGCCAATTCCGGGTCAGTCCGAGCAGCAGGTATTCCTGCTCGTGCAGGGCCCAGTTGAAATGGTTCTGGCGCCCTTCGGGTTGGGTTTTGAATGTTCCGATATAGCCGTCGGCATCACGGGTTTTCATAATGCCATCCATCAGGAAAGATGTTCGTTCGGCCACTTTCGGATCGGCCGTATAAGCCGAAAAGAGGCTGCCGGCATCAATCACCTTTCCCACCCCTATATAATGGTAATTATCGGTGAACGGACGTACCTGGAATGGGGCAATGAAATCTTTGCCGAGGTCCAGTTCCATGTAATTCTTATAAATGAGGTCGTTGATGCGCCGTCCGATCTCGCCTGCCAATTCCGTTTGTTTCAGTGTTACGGGCTTGAATTTATCATCATTCTTATGATCCTTCTGCTGCGGGTTGGCCATCGACGCAGTGAAAAGTGCCGCTATTACCAGGGTTAATGTCCTCATGGCTTTGATTTTATGATAATGGACTAATTTAGGTAATAAAATCCTTGATGGTCATGCATTTCCTTTCTTAATGGTTATCATCTGTCTATTTGTATATTTAACGACAAAATGATATCAAAAGAAATAACCGTCGCAATCACGGGATCTACCGGCCATCTTGCGTCAGCGATCATTCCGCTGCTGATTGGACAAGGTTACCGGTTACACGCCCTGGTGCATAAACGGGAGCCCGCTGTTGATTTATCGACACTTGATATTGTAGAGGGTAGTCTTTCGGATATTGATTCCTTGAACAGGCTGGTTAAGGATTGCCGGATCGTGATCCACTGTGCGGCCAAAATTTCACTGAACAGCAACAGGGATCCTTCGGTTTATGAGACGAACGTGAATGGCACCATGAATCTCTTTAATGCCTCAAAACAGGCAAGAGTAAAGCGTTTCATACACCTTAGTTCCATCCATGCCTATGACCAGCTGACTGCAGCCGGATTATTGAATGAAGAAAGTCCGTATTGCCCGGATCATGCCCCCCGGTATGATCAGTCGAAACGGGATGCGCAAAAATTTGTTTTGCAACAGTTATCGGATCAGATGGAAGTCGTGGTACTAAACCCAACCGCGGTGGTCGGGCCTTTCGATCACAAACTTTCCCTGATGGGGAAAGCCATTAAGGACATATATAATGGAAAGGTCCCGGTTTTGATTAGCGGAGGCTTTGATTTTTGTGATGTCCGGGATGTGGCGGCCGGTGTGGTTGCTGCAATGGATAAAGGCCGGAACGGGCAGTCCTATCTGCTGTCGGGGAGATGGCACAGCCTGGTTGACCTGCAAAGAATCATTATGGATATCAAAGGTGACCGGAGAAACATCCCGGTTTTGCCGGCATGGACGGCTTACCTGGGATCGCCGTTCATCTTGATGCTGGCTGCATTCAGAGGGAAGGAACCTCTCTATACCAGAGAATCAATACTTGCCATGACGCAAGGCCATAAAAATATCAGCAGTGCGAAAGCTGAAAAGGAGCTTGGTTATGCATGCAGACCGCTCCGGGAAACCATTTCAGATTCCATCGACTGGTTTAAACAGACAGGCAGCCTTTAATAAATCCTAGCCATGACCTACGATACTTTTCAGAACCTGATTTATTTATGGATGGCTATCGCAGCTTTTTTCTTCCTGCTGTTACTTAAAGTGACTGCTCCTTATGGCAGGCACACGTCATCCAAATGGGGTCCGCAGATCAATAACCGCCTTGGGTGGGTTCTGATGGAAGCCCCCGGGATGATCTTGCTGCTTTATTATGTGATAACCAGAGCATCACAACAAAATCTGATGTCATGGACTCTGGTAGCATTTTACCTGTTTCATTACATAAACCGCACCTTTGTATTTCCCTTTCGCATCCATACCAAAGCCAAGGGAATGCCTGTCGTGATTGTGTTTTCCGGAATATTATTCAACCTGGTCAACGGATTCCTGCTCGGATATTACTTTGCCTGGTTTGCCCAATATTCCAACGATGATTTGATCCAGCCTCGTTTTATCCTGGGTACCTTCCTTTTCGTGACGGGGGTTATGATCAACTGGAATCATGACAACAAATTGATTCACCTGCGTAAACCCGGCGAAACCGGTTATAAGATTCCTTCAGGAGGATTATTCGAGTTTGTCAGTTGCCCGAATCTTTTAGGGGAAATTATTGAGTGGACCGGTTTTGCGATCATGTGCTGGAACCTCGCTGCCGTTTCATTTTTGGTTTGGACCGTTGCCAATCTTCTTCCACGGGCACTTTCCCATCACAAATGGTATAAGAAACATTTTGCAAATTACCCTGAAGGGCGAAAAGCCATTATCCCTTTTGTACTCTGAATAACCTCGATCTGCTACTATCACTGATGGCAGGGCTCATTCTCCGGCCAGGCCGATTGCTGCTGCCACTGTCTTCATCCCGGTAATGGTTTCTCCGATAATATAATCGAGGTCCTTGCCCATCATTATCGCTCCTTTCTCAATGACTTCTCGGTTTGCACCGGCGGCAAAATTCTTCATGGCCCACTTCTTCTTAACCGATTTAACTTCCAGTTCAAAAATCGATTTTGAGGGCCGGATCAACACCGAAGCTGTCACCAGCCCGGTTAATTCATCGATGGCAAAGAGTACTTTTTCCATGAAGTGTTTGGGTTCCGTATCGGAACAAATGCCCCAGCCGTGACTCACCACGGCGCGGACATAATCCTCAGGCCATTGTTCTTCCTCAAGTATTTTGCGGGTCATGGTACAATGCTGTTCCGGATATTGTTCGTAGTCAAGGTCATGGATGAGTCCGATAATCCCCCATTTTTCCACATCCTCTCCATTTAATGAGGCGAAACGGCGCATCACCGCTTCAACTGAAAATGCATGCTTGATAAGGCTTTGGCTCGTATTATATCGCATTAGCAATGAAAGAGCCTCCTGTCGGGTCGGTATCATGTGGAGACTAATTTATTACAATTTTCCCGTTATGGAGCTCACCTTTGATCAGGATCTGATAGACATAAACCCCGCCGGGCAAATCTCCGACCATGACCTGGTTGTGGTTGCCGGTGAGGATCCTTGAGAGCACTTTTCGTCCCTGCATGTCGTGAATCTCAAACCGCGCCAGCCCGGAAGAAGTGCCCGTCTCGATGAACAGCATATCGGTTGCCGGATTCGGGAAAACTTGGATAGCTGTCAGGTTGCTTTCAGGAATGCCGGAACTGCCGTTAAATTCAGAATAGTAATAATCCTGCGTCATGGTGGTGTACCATTCACCGGTGGTATTATTCCAACGGTTAACCACTCCTCCAAGCAGCTGGTGATAGGGTAACTCACCCGACCAGCCGTATGGACTAATGGTTTCAGCATCCAGCCAGGAACGGTCATAAGTATACTCCGTTTTATACCTTGAAGTCCATTGTCCGGTTGAATCCTTTGAGCCCAGCGACCGGGTCAGTAAAAGATTGCCATAACTGTCGAAGTCATTTTCCTGTCTGGAGCTTTCGGTCCAGGTACCGGTCGCGAAATCCCAATCGAAGTAGTCATACAGCAGGATCTTATTGTCGGAATTGTAAATGATTGAATCTCTGCCTGTTGGCCACCAGCCCATATTCTCTGTAATCCATTCATAGGAGATGTATTCGGTCTGTTTGCCGCTGACGTTATAGGCCCAGGTGTACTTTTCCACCGGATCCCATTGACCCGTCTCTTGGTTCCAGTAATAGTCTATGTAGAGAGTTTGGTGGGAATTCGCATCAAAGGAGTTGGATTCCCTGTATTGGGGTAGCCATTGGTTCTCGTTGGAGTTCCAGAGATAAAGGATGGTTTCGGTGGCATTGCCTGACAAATCGCACTCGTTGGTCTCCTTCCACCAGAGTATCCATTGTCTCATATCCGGGTGCCATCTGAAACGAATCATTTCAATCGGGTTGCCCCTCCCGTCATAAGAAAATTCTTCCCTTATCCTGCCAACCCATGATCGGGTCTCCGTATTCCACTGAAACAATAAGAATAAGGTCACATTTCCATTGGAATCATAGGTATATTCCTCTTGAACCAGCTGAATCCAGTCTAGGGTTTCTACCGACCAGGAATAATAAGAATAAGTCAGAAGATTTCCACCTGAATCAAAAGTTATTTCCATTTTTCCGCTATTTACCCAGCTGCTGCTGACTGTATCAAGGCGATACATTGTTGTATGGATCCAAAGATTCCCGGGATCATAGGAAGATACAATTTTTTCCGTCACATATTCCCCTATTTCCCAATCCTTTGAATAATAGATCGAAAGGGTATCCTTGCCGTTTGCATCATAAAAGGATTCGGTTTTGCCTATCAGGGTCCAGGGATCGGTTTCCAGTTCCCGCGTGTATAAGATCTCAAGGGTCGTATTATCTCTGTCATCAAAGGAAAAAGTATCTTTATACCAATGATACAGGTCGTCCCAGGTATTACGTGTATAGGTGATACCCAGGATCACCCTTCCCTTGTAATCATAACCAAAAGTGCTATTTTCCAGCGTATTCAGCACCTCCAGCTGGTCATCATACTGTTGATATTTCAGCGAGTCCATTTTCTGACGGTACACAGGTCCGGATTTATAAGCCGGAATGGGCTGTATCCGCTGCTGCTGAAGGCAGATGGTAAACGGCAGGCTGTCCTGTACCTGCCTGATGAGCGACCTGGATTTAACCGGTTGATGGACAAACCGGGCGGACTGGAATGGTTTGGCCGGGATGGTTTGTGCAGAAAGGCTGACGGCTATGAAGGAGAATAGCAGAAGAATAGTGGTGTTTTTTTTCATGGTCTGGTTGATTGTCATGTAAAGATAAACTTACGGGTATTCAAAACAAGTTTCACGATTTCCGGTGGCAATTGTTGCAATTGTTGTATTTGCCATTCCCTTTCCGCAGCGGTTGATTTGCCGGCGAGCTCCATGGCCTTCAAGGCATACAATGCTCCACCAATGGAATGGTCAGCCATGTGTGCCGTAGCAACTGTATGCCCGATGGAGCGGGCTATTGCCACTGCCACCGGATTTGAAGATTCCCTGGCTGCGGTATGGGCTCCAACGGAAGCATGCCTTGCGTCACCTACGGTTGCCTTCCCGTTTTCCCATTCCCTGGCCACATGCAATGCATTAACAAGCCGTTGATCAATGTCCCCCTCAAGGAGCGCGCATACATGTTCCGAGCATTCCCGGGCCCACCTGATCAATTTTTGGTGATTTTCCCTGGTGAGGGGTCCGCCCCGGTGTACCGCAACAAATCGTTTATCCCGCATACAGGCTAGCCTTAGATATTTATCAATATAAATAGGGGATGATCCGGTATTTTACCTTTTTTGCATAAACCTTCCATAAACCACCGTATTTTGAAGTGCAGCGCTTGTTATCATCCATCTGGCGCGCCAGCAAAAGCGCAACATAATACAAGGGGTAAAGCCACACCCAGAAAATTCCCGGATAACCGACACTCAGGGCAATGGCTACGCCCATCAGAATTTCACCCAGATAGTTGATGTGCCGGCTGACACCCCAAAAGCCGTTGACAAGCAATGTCCTTTTTCCGTCGGTAATGGTTTTGGGTTTTATTCCGAGAAAAGCTTTTTCCGGCCGGGTTTTGAAATAGTATTTCTGCATGTTGGCCCCCCTCGACAATGTCCATCCCGACAGGAAAATAAGGGAATAACAAAGAAGCAGCCAGGTGGGTGTATTTGCAGGATCCAGGTCAATGGTCGACCACAGGGCAACGTGATAGAAATAGGGATAAAATGTGAGGCAGCCCCATCCTAATTTCACCCCTACGCGCTCCGCGAAGAAATCGTAGGTATACAGGTGTACTTTTTCGAAAGTCAAATAGTCAAAAACAAAATAAGTCAGCATGGCTGCGCATAACCAGATATTTGCATCAATATGCCCCAATGCCAGGTATTGGTGTGCCGCAAAACTCAGCACGTTTAATTGAAGCATAACGGCTCCAATCAGGTATAACCAGACTTTGGCGTCAATGCGGCCATTCCGGAATTGCGGATTTTCAAGCCTGCCAAAAAAGTAATCGGCCAGCCATGAACGGCCGGTTGAAGGATAGGGCGCCACGATCAGGATGGAGAAAATCGATCCGAAAACGCATGCACCGGCCAGACTGTACCACCTGATGGTATAAAGCCAATCATAGGACACCCAACCGAGATAACCCAGCAAAAACCAAAGGGCGATCGATGTAATCAGAACCAGCCGTCCGTTGAGCCGGTATTTTAATAGTTCACCGGTTTGGGAATGCCGCACATACCCGGTCATCCATTTTCCGGGCAGGAAGTAATGCAGGACGGTAATCACTGCATAGATTATCCAGGGTGTGAAGAAACCAGCCAGTTGAGTCATCATGATAAATCTTTTGTGTTTTTGTCCATGATCGAGATGGCTAATTTCCTTGGGAATAATCTTCCCATGAAAAAGTGAGCCATCTTATTCGTAAAACCGGGAATCGTTGTGGGACCTTTCCCCAATGATTTCAATGTTGCCTCGGCTACTTTATTGGCATCAAGCGTACCGGGAGCATCTTTTGAATTTTGAGCATTTTTATAACCGGGTGTGGTAATCGCACCGGCACAGGTCGCTAAAACATCTATTCCCTTCTCCTTCAATTCACGCCAGAGTCCTTCAGCCAGGATTGCGTTAAAGGCTTTTGATGCCGCGTAAGTTGCGATTTTAGGACTCCCTTGTGTGCCAGCCAGCGATGACATCAAAACAATTCCCCCTTTTCCTTTTTCTATCATTTTTGGCAAAATCAACCTGGTCAGGAGCAGGGGTGCTTTGATATTCACATCAATAATTTTCTCCAGGCTGTCTTCCGGAATATTTTCAAAATAGCCTATCGGGGCATACGCTGCATTATAAATCAACAAGCCGATATTCAAATCAAGTTGGGCAACGAATTGTTTAGTTTGCCCGAAATCTGCTAAATCCAGTGCCTGGCACTTTATTTCAACCGGATAATTGTTTCGCAGTTTATTGGATAAGATCTCCAATTTTTCTGACCGCCGTGCAATTAGGATCAGGCTAAGACCTCGTTTTGCCAATGCTTCGGCATAAGCTGCGCCTAATCCCTCGGAAGCTCCTGCTATTAAAGCCCAGGGTCCATATTTCGATTTGAAATCCGGCATTGGTTAAGGTTTTTAGTCCTTCATAATCTTCCTGATTACTGTTCCTCCATGCTGGTCAACAATTTTCAGGAAATAGATTCCGGCCGGTTGAAAGGTCATATCGATTTCTAAGGCGGTATAGATGTTGGTAAATGAGTGTAGTTTTACTCCCAGAACAGAATAGATATCAATCCGCGAATCTATTGTCAGTCCTTTGATGACCAGCGTACCGGTTACCGGGTTAGGGAAAGTTACAATCCTGTTATTCAGGGAAATATCATTTATATCGGTGGATCCAAAAGGAATGATATGGCTGTAATAAACATCCTGCTCGCCATTGAGGGTATTGGCCCAGGCTACATGAGCGCCGGAATTGTCAGAAACCATATCAAAATAATCACCCAATTTATTCTGATCGGGATAGCCGACATGCGGATCGAAAGAAACTGACATCTTTTCATTGACCGACCAGGTAACGCCCTGATCGGTGGAATATGAGTAGTAAAGCGCAGATGAATCCGACCCGAAAGGCGCATCGCGGGTATCCAGCCAAATGGCATCAATCCTGCCATTGGGTGCAACTGACATGGTGCCGAACCACTGGTAATGGGTCACCGACAGATCATCGTTGACACATACCGGCGCACTCCAGGTAAGCCCTCCATCCAGGCTCCTTGCAAACATTATATCGCAAGGATCGGCATTTGATGACCGGGTAACCGGCGCAAGAAGATACACATTACCCCTGCCGGGGCCGTTAGAGCGATCCACATCAATACTCACCTGTCCCAGGAGGCCCCCGGGATTTACCCCTTTCCAACCCGTGGGGCTGCCATCGAAATACACCTTTACAGGCTTGTTCCAGCTGATCGGCGATCCACCGCGGGCGTTAACCGATTTTGCAACCACAAGGCTATCCGCCAATCCGCACGCTCCGCCGATGTAAAGCTCCCCCGAATTACCAACCGCCATGGTTCCCCAATAAGGATAGCCGTCAACCAGGATACAATTCTCATAATTTTCTCCGGGGGTCGAACGGGTAAAGAAACCGGGGGCGCAGGTGCTGTAAAAATAGGACCAGAATGAATATACATTCCCACGACCTGTCGCCATTGAACGATCGACCACCATCCACTGCTTATCGCCTCCGTGAGCATCAGTTCCACTGTTCCATGCCGCACCGCTATTGGAGCTTTCAAAAACCTTGCAGAAGTAGTCAGGGGTAATTGTCAGGCTGTTGTAATAAAAATTCCCTTCCGCATCGTAATCCAGAATGGGATCGGAGCGAAAGACCCCGGGTTCAATCACCCCCGGGAAAGTCCAGGTCTCGCCGCCATTCGTCGAATAAGCCCATCCTGCCTGCCTAAAATTGCTGGCCACATTGTCGAATTGCCGCCAGCCAATGGCTATTTTGTGGGGATCAAGCGGATTTACGGCAATGCTGGGTTCGTTGGCTGCATCGCCCAGGATGTTCCGACCGAGTGCATCCACATTGACTTGGACGGTAACAATGCTGCTGCGGTTCGGACTTGATTTAACCCTGCTTTTATAATGATAAGCGGGAGAAGTCCGCTGGTTGTTATCCGCATTGGGCAGGTAGGGATCATCGGGTGTTTCATGATGCATCCGCTTAATTTCTGCGGCAGTCATCCGGGTATTCTGACCGGACACTGACGGGCTCAATAGAGTGATTGCTGCCAGGAGCAGGAGGAATATCAATTTGTTTTTCATTCGATTAGTATTGGTAACAGTCATTCGATGTTACGACTTTTTTTACAATGATCACCTAATGATGTTCAAATCTTTGATAGAACACGTTAAATTTTTTAGACTAATATTGAATACTAAAATCAACTCAAAAACTAACTCAAGGGAGCCCAAATGGAAAATTCAAACCCGATTGGATTTGACAATGAGAAATACCTTAAGGAGCAGACTGCTGCCATTCTTGAACGGGTGAGCCGGTTTAACGATAAACTTTACCTGGAATTCGGAGGTAAAATCCTGTTTGATTATCATGCAGCCAGGGTCCTGCCCGGGTTTGACCCGAATGTGAAGATGAGGCTTCTGCAACTTTTAAAAGACAAGATCGATGTGATTTTGTGTATTCATGCCGGTGCTATTGAAAGGAAAAAGATCAGGGCCGATTTCGGGATTTCCTATGATGCCGATGCACTGAAAACCATTGATGATTTCCGGGAATGGGGGATAGATATCACGGCGGTGGTGATTACCCGTTATCAAAATCAACCGGCGGCTAGGGCCTTTAAAAATAAGCTTGAGTTAAGGGGTGTTAAAGTCTATCTGCATTATCCGACCAAAGGTTATCCGACTGATGTTGACCTGATTGTAAGCGAT
>Ga0172379_10005909_pt1 | contig 16780 bp, 16 predicted proteins | sample GrowelOW334metaG_FD_119756 | JGI IMG/M metagenome (GOLD analysis project Ga0172379, IMG submission 119756) | Groundwater microbial communities from an aquifer near a municipal landfill in Southern Ontario, Canada - Groundwater well OW334 metaG | ecosystem: Environmental > Aquatic > Deep... | reverse complement strand
CAGGAGCATGCCGATACATATTATAATTTTCAATTTAATGCCGCACCGAACCGCAATGCAAAAATGCGATATGAGCAATTATTCAGAACGTTATCGATGTTTTAATAAAGAGGAAAGCATATGAAATTTGATGTGACAAAGAACGGGACTAGTGCCGTGTTGACGATCAAGGAGCGGAAATTGGATGTTTCCGTTTCGCCGGAACTGAAGGGCGAATTCATTCTGTTATGCCGGCCTTCCTTAAAATCATTGATCATCGATCTGACATCGGTCGAATTCTGCGATAGTAGCGGATTAAGCGCCCTGCTCATTGCTGACCGGCAAATGCGTCAGCACGGAGGAGAAATTCGTCTCGTCGGTGTCCATAAAAAAGTACTTACGTTGTTAAAAATCTCCCAGCTGGACAAGGTCTTCCCGATTTTTGACAGCGTCGCAAAAGCACAAAAACACTAAACCTTCGTATTCCCTACAGTCTGCAATACTGCAGCAGATTGTATGCACCAAACTTCGGCACAACACGTCGCGGATCCGAAACACGGTTGACAATCTGTCTTCTCATGAGCATTGAATATCGATACGGAATTATCTGCGGCCTTGGACTTTGCGGATGGATAATGTTAGAGTTTGCTTTCGGCTTCCATACAACTGCATTGGAAATAGGACAATACAGCGGTTACTTTTCCTTCATCGTTCCGGCAGTTGTCATTTATACTGCGTTGTCAGAACAGAAATCCAAATCGAATGGAACGCTTGCTGTTAAGGCGGGTATCAATGTGGGATTCCAAATTGCGATTCTTTCAGCTGCAATCTTCACCATCTTCCTGTTTTTCTATACGAATTATATCAATCCCGGATGGATCGATGCCATGATCGAATGGCAGCGAAAAAAAATAATTCTGGGCGGCGCTACGGATGATGAGATTGAACGGTTTGTGACCCAGAACCGAAGAATCAACAATGCACTCGGTCAAGGAGTAGTCACATTTATCAGTACGACCGGAATCGGTGTCGTCCTGACATTAGTAGAACTGCCCATCATAAAAAGGTTATCTGTCCGAAAATCTTAACTGAGGAGCCTTCATGATGCAGATGGTTATAATGACAGGTATCTTTAAAGAAATGTATGATCAGTTTTTTAACGCCACAATCCGTACCGTCCATTGTTCGTAGAATAGGTTATGATTCCTGAGAAAGAACAATTTGAAGAGATGTGTGCCGCCTATGCATTAGGCGCACTGGATCCGGAAGAACAAGCGATCTTCGACGAGGCGCTTTCCAGCGGGGGCGAAGAGTTTAACAAGATCTTCCGTGAATCGGTTGGTGTATCTTATTTCATAAATTCCGGTGCGAAACGTGTTGCTCCACTCCCGATAGTTAAATCCAAACTGCTCAGAAAGATTCAAGAAAAAAATCCTTCATCATTCTCCCCGGCAATTGCATTTGAACGTCTGGCACTTGCACTCGGATTCGGAAGTCCCCGGTTCGGTTTTGTGGTTGCACTGCTGATGGTCGTCGTTGCCGCAGAGATCGGGATCTATGCCTATCTTATAAATACGGAACTTGATCAGTCAGAATTGCAACTGGCCGCCGTGGAATCACTCCTGTCCGAACAGCAGCAACGGCTTATCGCTCTCACCAGCGACCTTCAAATGAAGGAAGAAGTGCTGAATGTGCTCCAGTCGCCGAAAATCGAAATGGTTATTATGAACGGACAGGAGGCGAATCCTGCAGGATATGGAAAGATCATCTGGGATCCGGTGAGAAAGCTCGCGATCCTTCAGGTGTCCAAACTCCCAGCTGTCCCGGCTGATAAGGATTATCAATTATGGTATTTGGATAAACAGAAAAAACCAGTGAGTGCGGGAGTTTTTACGGTAGCGGAACAGAATGAACAGTTTTTCAGGGTCTCCACCATCCCTATACCGGACAGCAAAAAAGATATTAGTGCCTTTGCCGTTACCATCGAACCCAAAGGCGGCGTACCGCAGCCAACAGGAGCGATGTATTTAATGGGCACGCCCTCAATTCCTAACTAAATTATGCTTTTCAGTATCGTACCAGACGACCACAGTCAGCGAGATATCGCCTTACTCGAGAAAATCTCGAAAAAGGATCCCTCTGCCTTGTCCGATCTGTACGACCGCCATTCCATCCTACTCTATTCGATCATTGTCCGCATTTTAAAAGAAAAAACTGAGGCAGAGGATATTCTGCAGGAAGTATTTGTGAATATCTGGGAAAACGCAGAACAGTACGATCATCAGCTGGGAAACCCCGGCGCATGGCTTTGCCGAATCGCCCGCAATCGGGCTGTTGACCGGCTGCGGTCGAAAAATTTCCGTTCTCGTGCACAGGAATCGGATATAGAAAATTTTTCGGAATTATTTGCCGCTGATTATCTCGATCATCCGGATCAGCGGGCAATGCTTTCCGGTCAACAGGAGGAGATCTTGATTGCCTTAACCTCTCTCTCCAACGAGCAGAAGGAATTGATCGAGTTTGCCTATTTCCGCGGGTACACCCAATCCGAAATGGCGAAACATTTCAACCTGCCGCTCGGCACAGTAAAGACACGCATCCGCACCGCCATGTCCATCCTTCGTCAAAAACTTCGGCATCATTTCGCGTAAGTTGTATTTTGACCAATTTTTCTTGACATTCTAACGGTTCATTCTGAAAGGATTATATTTCTCTCTATGGATAAATTTGTCATCAAAGGTGGAAAGAAACTGAACGGAACAGTTTCCATCAGCGGCGCTAAAAATGCAACCCTGGCACTCATGCCTGCAACCTTACTCGCAAGCGGAAAATATGAACTCCGCAATACACCGGACCTTCGTGACGTGACAACGATGTCAAAATTGTTGCAAACCATGGGCGTCACGTTCGAACGGAAAGGAACGACGCTGGCAGTAAATACGTTCCGCGTGAACAAATTTGAAGCACCCTACGAACACGTGAAGAAGATGCGCGCCTCCATCTATGTGCTTGGACCGTTGCTCGCACGGTACGGACAGGCAAAAGTATCTCTGCCGGGCGGTTGTGCGTGGGGTCCACGACCGGTGGACTTGCATATTGAAGGGATGAAAAAACTTGGAGCAAAGATTGATCTGGTCCGAGGCTATATTCATGCGAAAGCCAAACGGCTGAAAGGTGCACGCATCGCATTTAACGTTTCCAGCGTCGGCGCCACCGGCAATATTCTGATGGCTGCAGTGCTCGCCAAAGGCACAACCCGAATTGAAAATGCTGCAATGGAGCCGGAAATAACCAATCTGGTAGAAATGCTGATTGCCATGGGAGCAAAAATCGACGGCATTGGCACCACAACTCTCGAGATCGAAGGAGTGGAAGAACTGCACCCGGCAAATATCACTACAATCCCGGACCGGATCGAGGCTGGCACGATGCTGATCGCCGGCGCAATGTGCGGCGGAAAAATCAGGATTGAAAATGTCGTTCCCGAACATTTTTCTGCAGTCACCGCCAGACTGGAAGATAGCGGAGCAAAACTGATCATCGGTAAGGATTTCATCGAATTGACGGCACCAAAAACAATTCTACCGGTGGATGTCACTACGGCGGTCTATCCGGGATTTCCAACAGATATGCAGGCGCAATGGATCTCATTAATGACCGTGGCAAAAGGGACCTCAACCGTTACCGACACGATTTATCATGACCGGTTTGCCCACGTTCCAGAAATTGCGCGTCTTGGCGCCAATATTGAAATGAAGGAAAACGCTGCTATCATCCGTGGAGTGAAAAAACTCTCAGGAACAAAGGTCATGTCCACCGATCTGCGCGCCTCAGCGGCATTGATCCTGGCAGCATTGAAAGCGGAAGGAGAAACGGAAGTATTGCGTGTCTATCATTTAGATAGAGGATACGAAGCGATTGAAAAGAAATTGGGATCGCTCGGAGGTTCCATCACGCGTGTGGCCGGAGAAGAATTCTAAGCAGATTTCGGAACTTTGAGATAGAACGTGGAACCTTTCCCTTCATCGCTCTCAAACCACAGTTCGCCGCCATTCAGTTTGGCGAGATTGTTCGCAATATACAGACCAAGGCCGGAACCTTGCTGTTCCTGTTTTTCCCTGTCAATCTGGCCGAACTTTTGAAACAGTACCGACCGCTTATCCTCAGCAACTCCCACTCCGAAATCTTGCACGGAAAAAACATATCCGTCATTATCGTGCAGTCCAACGATCACCGTACTGTCTGGTTTTGAGAACTTGACGGCGTTATCAATCAGCCGCCGAAGGATATTCTCGATATGTGTTGCAAACATATGAACCGAGATCGTTGTGTCTGGCACCGTATTTTCAACCGTTACCCGGTGATGAGTCAATTGATAGTCCAGGTCCGTCACCAGCCGGCTGACAATATGGAACGGTGAAATTCGGTACTCTTTAATCTCCATCTCGCGGGAAATTTCGCCGGACTCGATCTTCGTTGCCGTTAAAAAATCATCCACCATTGCATTCAACCGCTTGCTGCTGTTCTGCAGCATCTGCAGGAATTCCGTCAATTCCTTTTGCGAATAACTGTTCTGGGAATCGGAAAGCATTTCCGTGGCACCGAGGATGGAGGTCAGCGGAGTGCGCATTTCATGGGTGATCAGGCGGAAGATCTCGTTCTTCATTTTGTCCGCATGATACGACGCCGCTTCACTCAACTGTTCTTTCCGTTTCAACTTCCCCCGAATGGACGACAATAACAGATGGAAATCCACCGGCTTGGTCAGATAATCATCGCTTCCCATCTCTTTACCTGCCACCACGCTTTCGGAATCGCTGTGTGCAGAGAGAAATAAAAAAGGGACGTGCTGCAAATGAGGAAGTGAACGGACGTAGGCGAAGAAATCGAATCCGTTTTTCCCCGGCATGGTGATATCGGAAATGATAATATCAGGTGTCGTATTGTTGAGATGCTCGATCCCTTTATCGACACTGTACGCAAGCAACACGTTAAAATTTTCCGCTTCCAGCACAGAACCGACGATATCCAAAAGGCTTTCTTCGTCATCAACAAGCAGGATGGTCTGTTTTTTCGTAGGCGTCATGGTCGTAGAGTTTTGTGAAGGATATCCAGCATCTGCTGGTGGATGCGGCCATTCGACGCAAGAGTATTCGGTCTGAAGACTGTATCGGTCGAGTCATTAAAAAAATTTGTCACGCTCCCCCCTGCTTCTTTCACGATCAATACTCCTGCAGCTTTGTCCCAGGGATTCAGAAACACCTCCCAGTAACCGTCAAATCTGCCGCAGGCCACATACGCAAGATCGATCGCCGCCGAACCGAGCCTGCGCACCCCTTGCGCAACCGGCAGAAAATTGATGAAATGCTGTATGACATTTTCGGGATTCTCTTTCACATTGTATGGAAATCCTGTCACCACCAGGGAATTAATGAGCGTATCCGTCGTTGAAACGGAAATCTTTTTTCCATTGAGGAATGCTCCCTTCCCTTTTTCCGCAGTGAATAATTCATCCGCATTCGGATCGTAAATAACACCGGCGATCATATCACCCTTATGTTCGACACCGATCGTTACGCTGAAGATCGGCAGACCGTGAGTGAAATTGGTCGTTCCATCAAGAGGATCAATGATCCATCGGAATTCCGACTGTTGCGCACTTGAGCCTCCCTCTTCCCCCAGAATTGCATGTAACGGGTAGTGGCTGTGAATTTTCCGGATAATCATTGCTTCGGATTGTTTATCGATTTCGGTGACCAGATTCGTTTCCTGTCCGATCTTCCGCTCAATGTGCTTAATATTCCCTACATTGGTTTTTAAAAATTTCCCTGCTTCGAGCGCTGCTTCAATGGCAACCTGTAACATAACAATCCTGTATTCGATGGTTGGGCCCTCGGCCCGATGCTTTCTAAGCCTCTTGAGAGAGTAAAATAGAAAATATTTATCCCCTGTTCAATGGAATTCAGATGCCATATTGCTTGCCAAGGATGTTCCTTCTATATTCAGGGCATGGAAAGCGGATCGTTATGACAGAACAAGAATTTCGACGGTTGATCGATACAAGCATTTCAGCACAATGGAAGTTCCGGAACCGTTGGGAGCACGTAACAGAAGATAGCTCTGTACGGTTGGATATAGACCGTTCGAACGTCATTCTTTCTGAATTGGCTGAGCGGCTGGATGATAATTATCCGTTCTTTCATCCCCGCTATGCCGGGCAGATGTTGAAACCGCCGCACCCGATCGCGATTGCAGCATATCTGATGGCGATGCAGATCAATCCCAACAATCATGCATTAGACGGGGGTCCGGCAACGGCAAAGATGGAATTGGAAGTAATCGACCAGATTGCTTCCATGTTCGGGTACACCGAACATCTCGGACACTTGACCTCGAGCGGAACCATCGCAAATCTTGAAGCGTTATGGATTGCCCGATGTATCCACCCAAACAAATCGGTTGCTTATTCCCCCAACGCACATTATACTCACCGCCGGCTTTGTGAAGTAATCAAGTGCTCTGCACTGGAGCTCGATGTTACTGATCTTGATGCAGTGGAGAAAGCGTTCAAGACTGGCACTGTCGGCACCATCGTTGTCACTATCGGAACAACGGGAACCGGATCCGTCGAACCGCTGCATCGCATTCTGCCGCTGGCAAAACACTATGGCGTTCGGGTGCATGCAGATTGCGCCTATGGCGGATTCTTCACAATCCTTGCCCGGGTGGATAGACCTATCATCGATCCGGCACCGTTTCTGGCATTAAAAGAGTGTGATAGTATTGTTGTGGATCCTCACAAACACGGTCTGCAGCCGTACGGATGCGGTTGTATCCTGTTCAAAGATCCCGGCGTCGGACCATACTACAAACACCAGTCGCCCTACACTTATTTTACATCGAAGGAGCTCCATCTCGGTGAGATCTCATTAGAATGTTCCCGCGCCGGAGCATCGGCAGCTGCATTGTGGGCAACGTTGAAATATTTTCCGCTTACTCCATCCGGCGGACTTGGCGACATTCTGATAAAAACCCGTGAAGCAGCACTGCTCTGGAACAAAGAGATCTCGGAACATTCAGAATTTCATATGTTTGCAGTGCCGGACCTGGATATTGTGACCTATTTCCCATCAACTACTACCTTCAGGGCATCAGAAATTTCAAGCACATCGCAAAAGATTTTTGAGCAATCCATGCATCAGCCTACCCATCCGTTATTTCTTGCGACGATGAGCGTACACTCTTCACTAATCGCCGAGAAATTCTTGCATTTCGTTCCGGATACCCCTTCGACAACAATTCTTCGATCCGTTTTGATGAAACCGGAACACCGTGAATATGTCCCTCACTTCATTCAGGAACTAAACCAATGCGCGCGTTCCAGCGTTTAAACTTCACATCCTGTCATAAGAGAAGGATGGTTCCAATTAATTTTTCTCTTTCACTCATACGAAAATGAAAACCTATTCTATTACTGCACTCGTTCTTGTTTTGCTTTCTATTACCACAGCTCAGGATAAATCGGGGAAAACCGGGATGATCGTCGGTCATGCGAAGAACTATGTAACGAAAGAGCCTCTGATCAATGCAACGGTCATTCTTCAGGGAACAACGATCGGTGCGGCAACAGATATTGACGGAAACTTTACGATCACGGACGTCCCTGTCGGCACACATAACCTTCGGGCAAGCGCGCTTGGATTCCAACCGATGGTGAAAACGGATATTGTCGTTTCCGCAGGGAAACCGGTTGATGTACATTTTGAACTGAACGAAGTAACAGTCGAACTTGAGGGTGTTACGGTGACGACGGAATATTTTCAGAAATCCCCCGATGCACCAATCAGTATTCAAACGTTGAGCGTTGAAGAGATCCGCCGGCTGCCGGGCGGTCTGGAGGATGTCGTGCGCGCCATTTCTATTCTGCCGGGTGTTGCACAAGTACAGAACGGACGGAACGACCTTATTGTCCGTGGCGGGGCACCGTCCGAAAACTTGTTTGTCATCGATAATATCGAGGTTGCGAATATCAATCATTTTGGTACACAAGGAGCCAGCGGAGGTCCGCTGAGCTACGTTAATCTTGATTTTGTGAATGAGACGTCATTCAAGACCGGCGGCTTTGGTGCAAAATACGGCGACAAGCTCTCCTCTGTGTTGACAATTGATCTCCGGGATGGACGCGAGGACAGATTAGGCGGGAAGGCAACAATTTCAGCATCGCAATTTGGTTTGAATCTTGAAGGCCCTACAGACCGGAACGGTTCATTCCTCTTCTCCGCTCGAAGAAGTTATCTTGATTTTATATTCAAAGCGGCCGGTTTCGGCTTTGTCCCGGAATATTGGGATTTTTTGGGAAAAGTGAATTACAAGCTCTCTCCAAAAGACCAATTGAATGTGCTGAGTATAGTTGCTTTGGATAACGTCAAACTGTTCAACGATTCACAGGATAAACGTTATACCAACTCCCGCATTCTCTCCAGTGACCAATCACAATTTCTTGGAGGTATTTCCTGGAGACATCTTCTCAACAAAGGATTTATGAATATCACTTTAAGCCAGACGTTTTCCGGATTCAACTATATTCAAAACGACTCATTACTCAATCCGATTTTCAAGAGCACTTCCGATGAACGGGAGATCTCATTACGAGGAGATGTTGTATACCAAATTGACAAAGAATCGGATTTGTCGTTCGGTGTGTTGGCAAAGCACATTGATTTCAATTCCAGGATCATTCTGCCGATTCCATTCTGGACGAATTTTGGACAGCAACTGACAGTCAATGCAACGTTAGACACAACTGCAATAAAATCTGCCGGGTATATCCAGTATTCACATGCACTTGTTGTCACTGTGCGAATGACAGTAGGATGTAGAATTGATTATTTCAATCTTATTAAGGATAACATAGCAATTTCACCCCGTTTGTCATTATCATATTCAGCAACACCAGTGCTAACACTTACCACCAGTATCGGCCAATATCATCAGGCTCCATCCTACATTTGGCTTGTCGCAAATCCATCGAACAAAAATTTGAAATATGTTTCAGTCGATCAGTATGTGTCCGGAATCGAATATTTGCTCCGTTCAGATGTTAAGGTAAGCCTGGAAGGATATATTAAAAAGTACTCGAAGTATCCCGCCAGCATACTCCGGCCGTACCTTGTGATGGCAAATACGGGAGCAGGATTCGGCGGATCACAAGATGGGTACGCCGCGTTCGGTTTAGAACCGCTCGTCAGTTTGGGCAGCGGAACCGCTCATGGATTAGAATTCTTCCTACAAAAGAAGCTGTCTGATATTCCATGCTATGGGTTGATCAGTATCAGCTGGAATGAGGCACGATTCAAAGCACTGGATGGAATTTCGAGATCAAGTACATTTGATCAACGATGGATCATTAATCTCGGAGGAGGCTATATACTGGATGAACTATGGGAGTTCGGCGCTAAATTCCGTTTTGCCACTGGACGGCCCTATACACCGTACAATGCTGATGGCACACAGAATAGTGTTGCATACAATACAGTGAGGATCGGAGCAAATCATAGTCTTGACCTGCGTGTTGACCGCCGCTGGAATTTTGATCGATGGAATCTGATCACCTACATCGACGTGCAAAACGTTTACAACCGTAAACCTCTTGACGTTCCGATATTCGACGAACGAACAAAAAAAGTGAAACAGGCAGGCGGTTCCATTGGTTTGCTCCCTTCCATCGGAGTCAGCGCTGAGTTTTAAAAACAGCAGAGCCCATCGTGAATAACCGGATGGGCTCTCATGCACAGTTCTCTATTTCTTCCTATTCAAATCGTAGAGCTTCGATAGGATCAAGATTTGCCGCTTTCCACGCAGGATACACACCAAACACGATTCCTATCAGCGAACAGAAAATCAATGCGGTAATATTCATTTGAAGTGCGGTAAAATCCAAAATGGGCGTTTGCAATATCGCCACGGCATTATTCCAGGGATAGACCGGCGGAGCATCAAGGAGTAAAGCAACGATATTTCCCATGATAGAACCGCAGATAATTCCAATAATCCCCCCGATCTGTGAGAATACGACTGATTCAGTCAGAAATTGCGAAAGCACATTCGTTCTTGTTGCTCCTAAGGCCTTCCGAATACCGATCTCTTTCGTCCGTTCCGTGACTGAAACCAACATTATATTCATAATTCCAACGCCGGCAGCCAGCAAAGCTATGCATGCAATTCCTAATGCACCGATCTTGATCATAAATGTTGTTTCGTTGAATTGAGCGATGACCGTTTCATTGGAAAAGATCTCAAAGTCATCCGGTTGTCCCGGCGGCACCTGTCGGATAACGCGGAGAATACCGCGGGATAGTTCCAACACTTCGTTATAGGTATTTTGGTCCCGGGCAGATACCATAATGTTTACTGACCGGTCTCTGCCGTAGATATTCAGATGTGTAGTAATGGGAACAATCACCAGATTCCCCTGGGAACCTCCGAGCACGGAACCTTTATCAAGCAATGTCCCGATCACCTTGTATTGGATTCCATCCGCGCGGATTAATTCACCGATAGGATTCCCCATGGGAAATAGTTTTTTTACCACGTCACTGCCGATCACAGCAACCTTTGCTGCAGATTGGACCTCTTGTGCGGTATATGAACGCCCGTATTCTACATCCCAATTGTTTGTTGCTAATCCGTCCACCGATTCCCCGGCGATTTGCACACTGGGATTCGTTTTGAGGTTTTTGAATTCAACGACCTTCCCGAACGTCCATACTTCCAAACCGACATATTTTGCCAGCGTCATCCGGTCATAGAACAACTCCGCCTGTTCGTAGGTAATGTCTTTACGGTTGCGGAACCGCGAACGGTCGTGATCATTAAAATTATTCTGGGGATATTTCTGGATCTGGAACGTATTTGCACCCAACTGGCTTACGCCGGTTTCGATAGCATTTTGCAGCACGCCTAATGCCGTCATCACGCCGATAATCGAGAACACGCCGACACCAATGCCAAGCAGCGTCAATACGGAACGCAATTTGTTCACACGAATTGCATTCAACGCCATTCCTATACTTTCTTGAATTTGCATATTATTGTTCTCAGTTATTCGTGGCGCAATGCTTCGACCGGATCCATTTTCGATGCACGGTTTGCAGGTAAAAAGCCGGATACAACACCAACCAGTACCGAAATAAATAACGCTATCCCCACAACAGAAAGAGGCATCGAAGTCGGCATGATTTGGTTGATTAATAAACTTAACGGATAGGAAATAATGATTCCAATAATACCGCCGAACAGTGCAAGTGCAGCTGATTCGATGAGAAATTGGAACAAAATCGTCGATCGTTTTGCGCCAATCGCCTTGCGAATCCCGATTTCCTTTGTCCGTTCGGTCACTGAAACGAACATAATATTCATAATTCCAATGGCGCCGACAAACAACGAGAGCGCCGTAATGAATAATCCTATTCCCGCAATCACTCCGCCGATCTGATTGAACGTTTGGATAAACATTTCCTGCTGATTGATTGCAAAGTCGTCTTTTATCCCTGGCTTCACTCCGCGTGCTTTGCGCATAATCCCACGTAACTCCTCTTTCGTGTTTTCAAGATCGTTGATGTTGGCGGCTTTAACTTGAATATCCAATCCGCGTCGTTGATTGGAAAACTTCTGGAGGAAATTGGTGATAGGAATAAACGCACGATTATCGTTGTCCATCCCTAAAAAACTTCCCTGTTTCGCAACAACACCTACTACCCGGAAGGTATAATCACCGATCTTCACGTTCTTTCCGAGCGGGGTTTCATTCGGGAATAATTTTTCTGCTGTAGTATACCCCAATACAGCCACCGGCCGAGCACCGTTTGACTCTGCCTGTGAAAAGTAACGACCCATTTCAATTGTGAGTCCCGAAATCTGCACAAATTGATCATTTGTCCCCAAGACAACGATCCCGTCAGATGTGATGCTACGGTATTTTATCGGAGCTCTGCGTCCTGTTACCGGACTGACTGCGCTGATGGTCGTCCCCTGATCCCGCACGGCTCGAAACTGACGGAGATCGATATTCTTTCGGTTCCGGGATGCAAGCCATTCTTCTTCACTTGAAAACCAGGAGAATTTCTGCACATAAAGAACATCCGCACCAAGTTTTGAAACCATTTCATTAAATGACCTGCTCATCCCTTCAATCGCAGTCCCCATCAAGGTCACCGATACGATACCGATAACAATGCCCAGTGTCGTTAGGACCGAGCGCATCTTGTTGGCGCGGATCGCCTGAAACGAGATCCCGATCCCTTCTTTTACTTCGTACGCAAAATCAGTCATTTTCATAGATACACCATTTGTGGGGAGAGAGTCTGTTACGAATGCACGCTTGGCATAATTCTTTCTTCAACCATAGTATCGCTTTCCACTAAACCGTCCCGCACTCTGATAATCCTATGTGCATGACGGGCGATATCCTCTTCGTGTGTTACCAGAATGATCGTATTTCCCTGTGCATGAAGCTCATTAAACAGATGCATGATCTCCACGCCGGTCTTCGAATCCAGGTTACCGGTCGGTTCATCCGCAAGAATGATCGACGGCTTCGTTACAAGAGCGCGGGCAATTGCCACGCGCTGCCGCTGACCGCCGGACAATTCATTCGGTTTATGATGCATACGGTCTTCAAGTTTTACATGGGACAATGCTTCGGCTGCCAGTTGCTTGCGGTCTGTTTTCTTCATCCCGGAATAAATCAACGGCAGTTCGACATTATGAAGTGCATCGGACCGTGCCAGTAGATTAAACGTTTGGAAAACGAATCCGATCTCTTTATTTCTGATCTTTGCGAGCTCATTGTCATTCATTTCGCTGACATTCACTCCATTGAATTCATACAATCCTGATGTCGGAGTATCCAGGCAGCCAACGACATTCATCAACGTCGATTTCCCGGATCCGGATGGTCCCATGATTGCAACATATTCATTTTTGTGAATCTGGACCGAAACATCTACAAGGGCATTGACTTCCACCGCTCCCATTATATATGTTTTTTTAATGTTCTTGATGTTAATTACTGGCTGCATAGGTCCTCTATAATTCTTGAATTTTCTTTTGCGCCGCATCCGTTCGCCGCCCTTGCGGCTCCACAGCAACATACCACTGATATGTTTCTTTTGCTTTCTTTTTTTTCCCGATCAGTTCATAACACTCGGCCAGGGAAAAGATGGATGCACTGAAGGTCTTGTCGACGGAAAGCGCAAACCGATATTTTTCAATTGCCTGTTCATATTTTTGTTCCGCTTTCAGCACATCCCCATAACTGTCATACGCATCAGGGTTCGACGGTTCGCGATCAATGAAGTTCTGCATCTGGATATAGGCATCGGTAAACTGCTTACGGTTGAGATACAAATACCCAAGTTGTTTATACCCTGTGCCTCGTCCCGGTTCAACAGCGATCGCTTTTTTGATTTGCCGTTCCGCCTCAGCAGTGTCTTTCTTCACTCTCAAGAAAAAATTCGACAGCAACAAATGACCGCGGAAGGGATCCTTCGATACAACAGCCATTGCTTGATCGTAAGCCTTTTCGTTGCTTCCCCCCATGATTCCCGGTGCTATCACATAATAGTTATACAGTGCCAATCGTGCATCGATATTGTCCGGGTCGAGTTCGGATGCACGCAAAAATGCATTTTTAATTTTCGGCGCTAGCAGTCCCTGCGAAAAAAAATTCGCACTCGCCGCCTGTTGACCAAGTATCTGACCCCGTGCAAGATGATACCGGGCGACATTGCCGTTCAATTCGATCGCTTCATCGATTGCTTCTTCCGCATCATCCAGATTACGTTGCAACAACAATGCCACGGCAAGATAATATTGCGATTCAGCATCCTTACTATTATGCTTTAGGGCAGTTTCAAAGAACGATTGTGCTTCTTTGTATTTCTTGGTATTTAACAGACGGATTCCGGCACTATCCACCTGAGCGGAGAGTATCCCTGCCGCCCAGAGTAGAATAACAAGTTTACCGGTCATTGTCATCACGCAGCTGTATTATTTATTTTCACCAGGTTTGCCCATGGCAAACTTGGCTGCCGAATTTTCTACTTTGATCACGGAACCATCTTCCAAATCTCGATTGATCGCTTTATAGGAACCGCTGATCACTTCGCTATCTGTCGACAATCCCTCGGATATCTCTACATATCCTTCATCATTGATGCCTCGTTTCACAGGCAGCATCTTTGCCTTTCCGTTTTCGACAACAAAGACGCATTCAACCGGCTTTTCGTTCATGGAGAGTCCGCCAGGGCTTCCAGGATTCTGCGACGTACCCTCTTTCGGTTTTTCCCCTTCTTTCGGCTTCGGTGCACGTGTTGTCACGCTTTGGATCGGGACAGCGATCGTGTTTTTCTTGGTTTCCGTCTCGATATCAGCAGTCATAGACATGCCGGGACGCAGCGCGATATCCTTATTCAGAACGCGAATCTTTACTTCAAAATTCGTTACTTCTTCCTGCGTTCCGAGTCCTTTCGATTTCGCGGTATTGGCGATTTCATAAACAGTACCGATAAATTTTTTGTCCGGATACGCATCGATCGTGATGCGGGCAGTATCACCGATGGAGATCGTCACAATGTCATTTTCACCGACATCGACCCGAGCTTCCATCATCGAAAGATCCGCCACCGTCATAATCTGCGTACCCTGTGTAAAGCTGCTTCCGCTGACACGTTCGCCCAATTCTGACAGCAGTTGTGACACCGTGCCATTCATCGGAGCATAGATCGTCGTCTTTGCCAAACTTTCCTTCGCATCACGGAGAGAAGCCTGGGCTTGTTGAACTCCAGCTTGTGACGATTCATGTTGGGATTTCGCGGCATTGAACGAAGTTTTTATGGCGATGAACTCCTGATCCGACAAAAGTTTCTTTTCATAGAGTTCCTGAGCCCGTTTAAACTCCGACTCTGCTTTTTCGAGGTTCGCCTTTTGCAGGTTTAAATTTGCCCGTGCGGATTGAAGTCCTGCTTCTGCACGATCCACCTGCGCCTGATACTGGTCCGGCTTGATCCTCACGAGTAAATCTCCCCGTTTCACTTTATCCCCTTCTTTCACAGGAAGGGAGGTGATCTCACCGCTCACTTCTGCGTTGATCTTCACCATTGTCTCCGGTTGGATCTTTCCGGAAGCATTCACCACCTGGGTGATTGTGCGTAGCGATGCTTTTTCCGTTTGCACCATGATGATATTTTCCTTCTTACTGCCGAGGACCACCACGAGCACGAGTACGATCGCTACAACCCCGATGCCGGAGAAGATAAACAATTTCTTTTTATTCTTTTTTCCATTTGCCATAACTACTCCATGATTTGATATAATTAATACTTTTCTCTACCAACAGCGATCCTGAACTGCAGTTTCGCATAAACAAAATCATATGATGAGGATACTTTATTGCTTTGCGCTTGCACATAGTTTGATGTCGCAACAAGAAGATCGAGAAGAGTATTCGAACCGAGATTGTACCGTTCTTCCGCGATCCTTCTATCCTCTTCAGCAGATTTTACATTCTTCAATGACACATCATACCGTTTGCGGGCTGTTTCAAGATTGAGCAATGCCGTTTTCACATCTTTTGCCACGCTCCGTTTCGCCTGTTCTACCTGTTGTTCCGCTAATTCCAAATTCAACTGACTTGTTTGTGTCGATGTGCTCGTCTGAAAGCCGCTAAAGATCGGAAGCGACAATGAAAGTCTCCAGTTCCAAGTCTTTGTGTCGGATAACGTTCCAAGATCATTCCCCGAAAAACCATATCCCGCTCCCAAACTGAGTGTCGGATAATGACCGGATCGCGAAATGGTCAGATCGCTTTCCGAAACACGCTTTGCCAATAATGAAGATTGATAATCAGGTCTCGCTTCGAGAGCTTCCTGTACCAGCTTATTGTAATCAGCATATTCCTGCCGAAGAGAATCCTGAACAAGCGCATCAAGCTCTTGAATTACCGTGGCATCTGCAAACTCATATTCTTTTGTTACATCCAACGACAAAAGATAGAGCAAATCCTGTTTTGAATTGTCGTAATTACTCTGAGCATTAATCAGAGCAAGTTCGTCATTTGCTGTCTGCACCTGCTGCCGATAGACATCCGATTTAGCCAACGCTCCCACTTTATTTGATTCTTCGATCCGTGATAACTGTTGTTGTGAACGCTTCAGGTTTTCCTGACTCACTTTCAATAATTGTTCATTGCGTAATACGGTGAGGTATGCCTGTTCCACCAAAAGGACGGTACTTTGTTTTTGTTTTGCGAAATTATACGCAGCGGCATCTGCTGATGAAGACGCTCGGCTGTATGAAGAAATGTTACGGAATCCGTCAAAGATGACCATGTTGGCACTCAAACCTGCGCTGGCACTTCCGTTTGCCGCAAGACCTGACGGAATGAGAGGCGAAGGATCGAAGGAAGAACCGTTACGTCCCACGCTAGCCGAAGCCGTGAGAGTAGGGAGGAAAGTCCCGAATGCCGATGTAACATTTGCGTCTGAAATTTGCATTGAATTATTAGAGCGGATAACATCTATATTTTTCTCTAGTGCGGTTTGAATTGCTTGTTGAAGGGACAATTTCTCTTGTGCCGGAAGTGCTGCAGACAAAAACAGCGAAAATAGCACAATAGTGAGGATTTTATTCATTGCATTCTCCAAAATTTAACAAAACTATGTGATTTTAACGATGTGAGCCACTAAAAGTTACAGGAAAGTTCATAATTCTTACCGTTTGGACTGCATTTTTTGGTGCAAGT
>Ga0172379_10005908_pt1 | contig 16781 bp, 15 predicted proteins | sample GrowelOW334metaG_FD_119756 | JGI IMG/M metagenome (GOLD analysis project Ga0172379, IMG submission 119756) | Groundwater microbial communities from an aquifer near a municipal landfill in Southern Ontario, Canada - Groundwater well OW334 metaG | ecosystem: Environmental > Aquatic > Deep... | reverse complement strand
CCGCGACTTCAGTCGCGCACGAGTCATAACGCCAGTTGTGAAGGAAATATAACTACTGGCGCGACTAAAGTCGCGGCTCCAATAACCTGAAATTTAAAATAACCACATTTATATGCAATTGATCAGCCAGTGATTATAAAATCCAAGCTTATTTAAGCGCGATTGCCCTGCAAACTATAGCTTCGCGACTTCTATCTTTTCATGTAAAATGCTAAAAGTTTAAATCCAACAAAAATCAATAATATCCGTGGATAGTTCAATAAAAAAACTTTTGATCGTCGATGACAGCAAGGTATCAAGAATGCTAATCCGCACCCATATCCTTGCCCAACGCCCTGAATGGATAATATCTGAGGCAGTCTGCGGCGAAGATGCTATTGCACTGATCGATAAAGACCTTCCCGATTACTGCACCATGGACATTAACATGCCGGGCATTTCAGGAACCGATGCAGCAGAACGGATACTGTCCAAACATCCTTCGATAAAAGTCGTTATTTTCTCGGCAAACATTCAAGAGACACATCAAAACCGTGCCCGTTCGCTTGGAACCATATTGGTTGCAAAACCGGTCACAGAAAAATCAATCTCCCTGACGCTAAACTATTTTGCAGATTCCAAATGAACAATCTTAGCGCACTTCATCTTGATGCTTTGGGAGAGGTATTTAGCATCGGCGCAGGTCGGGCTGCATTAAGCCTGAGCGAGATTGTCGGCGACGAAGTGAGTATTTCCGTCCCCTCCGTGCAAGTCATTAATTCAAAAGACATAAACTCGGCAACATTATCACTGAACGATGGACGATTTGGCGCAGTAACTCAGCACTTTAGCGGCCCATTTAATGCCGAGGCCGTGCTTTTATTTACCGAAGATCAAGCACTCAAAATCGTTCGAGATATGATGGGTTCACAAATGAGTCTTGAAGAGCTTGCAGAATTTGAGCACGAAGCTATGTGCGAATTAGGCAACATCATTTTAAACGCCTGCCTGTCTGCGATGGCCGACATATTCAGCTTTACCCTGGAAAGCTCCTTACCCAGCTACACCGTAGCATCAGCCGACGAAATATTATATCGACTCAAAAAGAACTCCAATCAGCCCTATGTTATGGTCTTACACATTGATCTCGCCATCGAAAATCGACATACGACCGGCAATCTCGTGTTCCTGTTAAGTTCCGCATCTTTGACTGAGCTTGTTACCCATGTCGATCAATTTCTTGGCAAAATTTCATGAGTGAAATAACAGCAAAGCCGTTTGATATGAATGATATATTCAATACGCTCAACCTAGGTGTATGCGTTGTTAATGCCAATGGCGAAGTATTGCTCTGGAATGACTGGATCGCCAAACACAGTCACATTAAAGAAGCTGACGCCCTTAATCGGCCACTTGATCAAGTGTTTCCAGAACCTGTGTCGCCCGCATTCCTGTCCGCGCTCAAAAACACTTTGACATACCGACTGCCTGTGGTTTTGTCCACGGCCCTGCACCGCACACCACTGCCTTTGTATAATGTATTCGGGACAGATCAGCAGCCGGACAGGATGTATCAATCGATCACTATCACGCCCATTCAGTCGCAGCTGGATGAATCATGCTGCCTGATTCAGGTAACGGATTCCAGCACTTCAATCAAGCGCGAAAAAATGCTGCGCTCTCATTCGGAAATTCTGAAAAAAGAAGCGACAACGGACGGATTGACGGACATCTGCAATCGCCGATTCTTCGATGCGCACTATGAAATGACTGTAGCGGATGCAAAAAGACAAAAACATCCTTTATCCATTTTCATGGTCGACATTGATTTTTTTAAATCCTATAACGATTATTACGGGCACATAGCCGGCGATGATGTAATAAAGCAGGTCGCAGCCGCATTAAAATCACAACTGTCACGCGCCACCGACATCGTTGCACGCTATGGCGGGGAAGAGTTCGTTCTGGTAATGCCGCACTTACCCCAAGAAATCGCCTGTCAGTTTGCCGAAAAACTAAGAAGCGCTGTTTTCAACCTGGCAATACCGCATATAAAATCCCAACCGCTCAAACAAGTAACCATTAGCGTCGGCGCTTGCACCGGCATTCCTGAAAACGACGACAACCTGTTAAACAAAGCCGACACGGCACTTTACCAAGCCAAACTAAAAGGCCGCAATCAGTGCATTTCCCTCCCGCTTTGCGAAACCGAAGAATATCTGGAACAATAGACCCATTCATCGCTACAATCCTTGCGTAGGGGCAATCCCTTGTGGTTGCCCTGAGAGGGCAGGCACAAGAGCAGCCCCTACAACAATCCCATTAAAAACCCAGGTAAATTTTATCCAGTCTCATCGTATGAAATTCAAACCCTCTGCTCTTACACTGGCTTTAAGCCTTGCCCTGTTCCCTGCCCCGCAACAAGCCGTTGAGATTACCAAAATCGAATTGCCCGACATGGGCGACTCTTCCGGCACCCTGATTACACCCGCCGAAGAAAAAGAATTCGGCGAAGCGTTTTTCCGCAGCCTGCACTCGCAAATCTCCATCAACCAGGATGCCGAAATTCAGCAATACATCCAGACTATCGGCGAAAGGCTGGTCGTCAACAGCGACGCGCCGAGCAACCCGTTCCATTTTTTCGTGGTTCTGGAAAACAACATTAACGCGTTTGCAGGGCCCGGCGGCTATATCGGCGTAAATTCAGGTTTAATCTTAATCACCGAAGCCGAAAGCGAATTAGCCTCGGTAATGGCGCACGAAATTGCCCACGTCACCCAGCGCCACTTATACCGCGCTTATGAAGCCTCCAGCCGCCTATCGATCCCTACCGCCGCCGCAACCCTGGCCGCTATTTTATTGGGCACCCAGTCCCCCGCACTGGGTCAGGCTGCCATCGTCGCCATTCAAGCCGGCAGCTTACAGTTTCAAATCGACTTTACCCGCGAAAACGAAGCCGAAGCCGACCGCGTCGGCATGCAAACCCTGGCAGGCTCCCAATACGACCCGCGCAGCATGCCCACTTTTTTTGAGCGCCTACAGCAATCCAGTCGCTATTATGGACAGAATATCCCCGAATTTCTAAGAACCCACCCGGTAACCGCCTCGCGTATTTCCGACACCCGCGGGCGCGCCGAAACCTATCCCTATAAACAATATCCCGACTCGCTCGGTTATCAGCTAACCAAAGCGAAAATCCGGGTGCTAACCGGCACCGACGATGCCGACACGCTTAAATACTTCCAGACCCGATCGACTCAAGGCACGATCGAACAACGCACCGTCGCCCGCTACGGGCTTGGACTGTGCGCGCTTAACGCGCAAAAATTCACAGAAGCGGAAAGTATTTTTCAACAGCTAAGCAAAGAATATCCAAACCAGGCGCAATACGTCACCGCACTAGCCCGCACAGCGCTGGAGTCCAAAAATTACAGCGCAGCTCTGGCCCGATATAAAAAACTGACCGAGCAATTCCCGGATAACGAAGCCATCAAACTCGAGTACATTACCTCCCTGCTTAAAGCCGGTAACGCCGCTCAGGCCCGGAAAAACCTATTTCAGTTAAAGCCTAAAACTCAGAAACAACCGGTTTACTCGCAGCTGCTGGCGCAAGTGTATAGCGACTTGAATCAACCCGCCGAATCTCATCGTTATCTTGCGGAATACTACTATGCGACCGGTCAAACCAAAGATGCCATCCTGCAAATTAAACTGGCTCAAAAATCAAAAGGCCTTAATTTACAGCTATCCGCCATCCTTAATGAACGACTCAACTTCTTTGTCAACGAGGAAGAAGAAGCCAGACGCAACCGGTAACAGCCTGAACCTTACCTGAATGACAGGCACTGCCTGCCAGCCATCTTATTTATCACGCCCCCCTAAAACCCTGTAATGCGCTGTATTTATTGGTTATTTATAACGCCCCCATATTTTTACCGATAAACCCTATTTTTAAATAGACAAGGGGGTTCCATTTGAATAAAATCCTCACCGGCTTGAAGGAGTGGGCCCGGTTTAATTACCGACTAAGAGGGGGAATTAGTCTTTTTGACTAGCTGATAATAATAATAAAATTAAGTGACACTGCTTGGGTCAAGTTGTAATAAACACAACTCAATAACAATAATAACAGCACTCAACACGCCCGCTTTATGCGGGCTTTTTATTGTCCAAAAAAAAGACAACGGGCGAAAGGCGCAAGACGAAAAAACCCCTTTCACCTTTGGCCTTTCATCTACATACTCAACCTCACCCCAACCCATCCAGCCCTGGGCGCACCGGGCGACACAAACCGGCCATCGTCAAAGCCGGGCAAGACTTCGTTGGCCTGTCCATAAACACCAAACGAGTTGTAGTTCTTGTCGAAGATATTATCGACCCTGCCGAATACCGCAAAATTTTTGGTGACCTTGTATTCCGCCTTGGCGTTAAACAACCAATAACCGGCCAACGGCGCAGTGGAATTAGCCTCGTCGCCCCTGAAATGCTTATTACCGCTGTAAATGCCGTCTATACCCAACGACACGCGCTGCCACAAGTCGACGCCGACAGCGGCCTTATAGATATGCTCGGGGATGCCGGGAATTCTGTTACCTTTGGTAACCGCCATCGCCTGGGTTGTATCGAGCGGATTCTGAATATCGAAACCATCCATAAACCGTGCATTCAAATAGGTGTAGTTGGTCGAAAAATGCCAATCGTCAATGCCGCTGAGCAGCTGTGGATAATTAACGGTCGTACCGGCTTCTATGCCGTAGCGGCGGGTTTTGCCGACATTGCTGAAATAGCCCTGGCTGATAATGCCACTGGATGCATCTCGGCGGAAAATAATGTCGTTATTATTAATGGTGTGGAAATAGCCCAGGTTCCATTTCAAATCACCCTTGCCCAACAGCTTATCCAAATCCCCTCTGAAACCGCCTTCCCAGGTTTTAGCAACCACCTGTTCCAATGGCGGATCGGCCACAAACGAGTTGGGCAATTTACACGGCGCAGTCGGATCGGCACAGCTTAATTCCATCGGCGTCGGTGCACGTGCCGACTCGCTATAACTGCCGTACACATTCAGGTTATCCCTGATTTGATACGTCAATCCGGCAGAAGGGTTAAGCCGGTCAAAGGTATGCGAACCGTCCAGGGTTTTTGAAGGATCCTTTATATACTTGTCCTCCATATTGACATGACTATAGTTGTAACGCCCGGCTACGGTGGCCGTTAAAGCATCGGTAATGGAAAAGCTGTCGGTCAGGAACACACCCACCGTTGAGGTATTGGTATGCAAACGGACTCTGGATTCATCGACAAGAATCCCGCTTTGTGTTGTGCCTCGGGTATCGGTCAGCGAACCCAGCTCGGTATCCGAACCGAAATGCACTTCGGCATAATCATAACTTGTGCCCACAGTCAGGTTGTTTTTATGTTTGAACAAATCCTGGGCAAACGCCGTCTGCAACGTGCCGCCGCGACTGCGCATATTGGTTTGGCTGGTGTTGTTGGTTGCGCCTTCGACCGCATCGTCGGCCAGCACTTGATTACCGTTTATATCGGTAACAACGGCATCGTTGTGATCGCACAGCAATGTCGGATCGGCGGCGCAGACAGCATAGTTGCTGTTATCGCCGTTAAAGGTTCTGATCCGGTTCTGCCTGAAATAGGCGTTGCCGCTGACTTCAATATCATCGGCCAGATCGTAACTGCCTGCCAATTCTGAAAAGAACATCCTGGTTATGGTCTGGTCGGGATGAGTGAACACCGCCGCCCGGTTTTGCTGCTGCAACTGGATAGGCGCGGCGCCGTTGCCCCGCATATTGTTGTCGTTGCCGCCCAAGGTCAGGTCCAATGAGCCTTTATCGCCGCGCCAGCTCAAGGTGCCGAATGCCTGATCGGCCTTGGTCGGTGAAAAATCCCGCCAGCCGTCTTCCTCAAAATGATGCAGGTCTAAAAAATAACCCCAGGTGCCGTTATTCCAGCCGCTGCTTAATTCCTCCGAATGCCTGCCCCAAGAGCCGCCGTAAGCTTCCAGCTCATGCTTGGGTGCTGAAAACCCGGTTTTGGTCTTGATTGAGATAGCGCCGCCCAAACTGTTCAAGCCGTAAACCGGGTTAGACCCCGGATACAGGGCCATCGAATCGATCGCCCCTTCGGGAATCAAATCCCAGTTAACCGTATCGCCGAACGCTTCGTTAAAGCGGACGCCGTTAACATAGGTCGATAAGCCTTGCGGCAAGCCCAACAGCGGCGAAGCGACAAAGCCGCGATAAGAAATGTCCGGCTGCAATGGGTTATTTTGCGCTTCATTAATATGCACGCTGCCCAGATAGCGGTTGATGTAATCCGCCAGAGTGATGCTCTGGGCTTTTTCCAGCTGTTCGGAAGACACGGTCTGGATATTGGCCGGTATTTTATTGGCGGCAACACCGCTAGTTTGCAGCGGCGTAACGCCGACCACGTCGATGATTCCCAGATCCAGCGGCTGATCTTTGGCCGACACGGAACAGGCCGCCGTCAGGCTTAGCCCGAGTAAAGTACAAGTCAATTTTTTCATGGTTCATTCCAAGCAGATAATGCCGCCATGATAGCCAAACCATTGCAGCGGCACTAGCCGGGAGCCGATAAAAGGAAATATTCCTACCCCGTCGCCAGAACGAATTTATGGATACAGGGCTTTCCAATAATTTGCATTGATCTTCAAAATACGCCCCCAAAATGTTGTTCAATACACAATATCACCCTGCTTCTTATGTTATAAGATATTACGCACCTCTGTATAAACAATGACCTATAAGTGTAAGCGATTAATTATATCGATGTAATCATATGCTTTCCTTGATGTATGCTAAATTGGCATTTAGAATTAAAAGAAACTTGACAGGAACAAAGACAAAATAGCACACCCGTTATCTGATCTTTCATTGAATCAATAGGAGGTTTATCCAAATGAAAACCACAAAAATAACGCCCCTGACAATACAGCAATACGCCGAAATATCTAACGATATTTACGATGAAATTGAAAGAACTGTCTACGCCGACATGCTTGCCGCCAAGTGTCTTAAACATCCTGAATACGGCGATATCATCCTTGTTTCATCTCGCCAGGGCGGCTGTTTAATGATTCATGACCCTGCACTTGTAAACGCCAAGATGGCAAAAATAGAACCCTCAGAATAAGTCCCACAGAAACAACGTAGCGGTGCGCCCACGAGCTAATCCGCTACAAACAAACCCAAGCTACCCGTATTTGGTTATAATGCCCCACGCATATTCCAAAACAAGCCGATGCAGGTAAATCTTATGACCTTAACAACAAAGACTTTAACAAAGTTGCAACGCTATTTTGAAGACCAGGTAACCGCGATAAAATCCAGTCAGTTTTATCTGACCATAAAATACATGCCGCCGCTAAAACGTTGGGCGACAGTGATTGGATTATTCCTGCTGTCACAGCTGGTAATTTTCGGCAGTTTGTATCTGATTTTTGGCGAGATTGTTGTTATCGGTTTCGTGGCCAGCATCCTGGCAGGCCTTGCGACCGGACTTGGCGCTTTACCCGCGCTGTTTTTCAAGGACATATCCAAAAACCTGTTCAACAGCATGCTCGGTGCCGCCGCAGGCGTCATGCTGGCAGCAACCGCATTTTCCCTGCTGGTTCCGGGCATGGCCTACGGCAATCAAATCTGGCCCGGCAGCGGCATTTATGTCGTCTCCCTGGGCATGTTGGTCGGCGCGCTGTTTCTGCATTTCGCCGACCGCCAGCTGCCGCATGTCCACCTTGATTCAATTGCCGATGTCAGGCTGAACTCCCTAAACAAGATCTGGCTGTTCATTATTGCGATCACCATCCATAACTTTCCTGAAGGCATGTCCGTCGGCGTCAGTTTCGGTTCCGGGGAGATGAAAAACGGCGTGGTTCTGGCTATTGCGATAGCCCTGCAAAATATCCCCGAAGGCTTGGCCGTCGCCCTGCCCTTGGTCGGGTTAGGTTACAACAAGTGGCGGGCCGTGGGCATCGCCACGCTGACAGGCTTGGTGGAACCGGTGGGCGGCCTGCTCGGCATTACCATGGTCACCGTTTTTCAACCCATTCTGCCGATAGCCATGGGCTTTGCTGCCGGAGCCATGCTTTTTGTAATCAGTGAAGAAATCATCCCCGAGACCCATTCCGACGGTCGTTCGCGTTACGCTACCTTTGCCTTGATGATCGGCTTCATCATTATGATGACCTTGGACAACATGTTGGGTTAAGACTCTTGTAATTAGAAATGGAACACGGATGGCACGGATAAGACGGATTTAAACGGATTTTTTAAAGCTGAAACTAAGTTGGTTATGTGCTGTTAATCAGTGATTATCCGCTTAATCGGTGTCATCCGTGTTCTACAGCCTCTGGCGGAAAAATCGTTTTCAGGAAACCAAATGGATCATCTTCAAAGTTATTTACAACACTTTCTAACATCACTGAACACAGCAGCTATTTTCGAAAGCTTTCAAAGCTCTTTCCAACATTTTGTATCATTGCTGAGCACCGGCAACTTCGCCGAACTATCAGCCACTGCTGCGACCAGCTTTGCCCTAATCGCTGCCGCTGAAATTGGCGATAAAAGCCAACTGGTATGTATGACATTGGCATCCCGGCACAGGGCCATGCCGGTTTTGCTGGGCGCGATAGCGGCTTTTGCCTTTTTAAACACCTTGGCCGTTGTTTTTGGCGTCGCGATTGCCAGCTGGTTGCCTGAATATATCGTCGCTGCAATAGTCGCGATCCTGTTTGCCGCGTTCGGCATTCATTCCTTGCGGGTAGAAGAGGATGATGAGAATGAGGAAGTTAAGGAAAAAAGCGGGCACGGCATTTTCTTCACCACTTTTTTATTGATTACCGTGGCTGAATTCGGCGACAAAACCCAGCTGGCTGTTGTTGGCTTAAGCAGCACCGTAGCGCCCATTGCCGTATGGTTCGGCTCGACAGTCGCGTTAGCCTCGACATCCGCCTTGGGAATCATCGCCGGCCGCACTATTTTGCAAAAAGTCCCGTTAGTATTGTTCCACAAGATCAGCGGAACCATCTTCCTGATGCTGTCTGTTTTTGCGGCTTACCGGGCTTATGTCAGTTACATATGACAAGCAAACAATAATGATAAAAAGCGGTGACATGGACGCCATCCACGACCTGTGGGACGAACTGGCCGATTTCGATGCCGGTCGTTCCGAGGAAGCTTTGACACACCTCATGGGCGGTTTGTGTGCATTGACGGGGGCATGGAATATCACCTGGATAGGGGCTGTGCGCCTGGATACATTTTTTCCCGACGATCCGGCGAAGGGCTGGCGACCACGCGTCATGCGCCACCTGCACTCTTCGCCGTTGGATGCCGCCGCACGGGAACTGGCGGATAAGCTGGAACTGGGGAATATTGACGAGACCACCGTCCGTAACCTGGAGGGTGCGGGCGTTTTTCGCGCCAACCGGTTGCGGGACTTGGTAGGCCCCGAATGGTTCGAATCGTCTTACTACCGGGTTTATTTCCAAGGCGTCGGCACGGAGGATGCCGTCTGGGTAGCTTCTCCGGTAAACGGGGATACCGAATCCTGGTTCGGCATATTACGCGGCCCGGATCAGCCGCCTTTCACCGAAGCCGAGCGTGATGAGATCGCCTATGTCCTGCGCAGCCTCAAGTGGTTCCATCGACAACTGATGCTCTCCCACGGCCTGCTGGTGGCCGTAACACCGCTGACGCCGGCCGAACGGCGGGTGCTGCACCTGCTGCTGACCGGCATTTCCGAGAAGCTGATCGCCGAGCAACTGGAGCGCAGCTATCACACCACCCATCAATGGGTCACATCCATCTATCGCAAATTCGGCGTAAAAAACAGGGCCGCCCTCATGGCCCTGTGGCTAGGGCAGACGGCATAAAAGCCCACGTACTTCTCGGCAACGAGCGCCGCAAAAAGTTAGCAATGTCAGCTTTATCCTCCCGGTTCACCTAAAAATACTACGAAAACCGTGGCTTTAGCGGCCATATCCCCTAATTAGGGGATATGGCCCTACAAATCATAAGTGTATGCTTTCCCCAAAAAAATATTTGGGACCGAACAGCCATGAACCACATCCACCGCCTGATCTTGAATACCGCAGTCAAAAGTCCGGTAGGGGGCGCATCGCGCCCCTTTTCGATGTCCAACCCTATTGGCGTTCATACAATGGTGCGCGATGCGCCCCCTACATGGCTAATTAGGGAGTTCAACCATATAATTTATAAGGGTATGATATCCGCTATAAAAATATCGGGGAGCGAACGAACCATCATGAATCACATCAACCGCCCAGCCGGGCAATCGCCGCGCAACAGTTGCGCCGGAATCCGGCTGCGGTTGCGCATTGCATACTTTTTCCTCTGTTCCATAATGCAAAACCGGCGCCTCAGTTTGCCGAATCCTGATGCGCGGTGCGCACCCTATCGGGCTATGGCAGGATTCACGTTTTTGCGCTGCCTTGGTTTGTGCGGACTGGTTGTATTCTCTTTCGGTGCGATGGCCCAGGAACCACCGCCCGAAGATTCCGAGTCCAAATGGGGCGCGCACATCGATTTCGAAGCCAAGCCCGGCAGCAAGCGCACTCTCGGCGAAGCCGACCTGTTCGTGCCCCTCGTGCAAGACGAGCGCACATTGGTCTTCGGCAACTTGCGCGGTCGCATGGACGACAACTCCAGCCACGAAGGCAACCTCGGACTCGGCGTGCGCCGCATGCTGCCAAAAGGCTGGAACCTGGGAACTTACGGCTATTTCGATCGCCGCCGCACCGACGAGGGCAACTACTTCAATCAGGCCACGGTGGGCGCTGAGGCGCTGGGGAGCGACTGGGATTTTCGCGCCAACGGCTATATCCCGCTCGGGGATCGGATCAGGGATCTCGGCACCACTGGCGGCGGCCCTTCGGCTGCGGCCTTCTCGGGAACCCAAGTCCTGATCACCACGCCGGGCTCGATCACTCGCGAGGAGCGCGCCTTCGGGGGCTTCGACGCCGAAGTGGGCTGGCGCTTGCCGGTCTTCGACGCGGAGGCTCCCAACCAACTGAGGGTCTACGCCGGCGGGTACCGGTTCGGCGACAGTGTCGTTAAAGTGGCGGGGCCGCGGTTTCGTGTGGAGTTGGCCATGGCTCAGGTGCCCGGATTGTGGGAGGGGTCGCAGTTGTTCGTGGGCGCCGAAACGCAGGATGATAGTGAGCGCGGCAGCCAGACCTTTGCGTCAATACGGATACGCATCCCGCTCGGCGGCAACCCGGAAAAGGCGCGGCAATTCACCACGCAGGAACGGCGCATGACCGCGCCGATCGTGCGTGACGTGGACGTCGTGACCCAGGCTCGGGTAGCGGCCACGACGCCGGAAGTGGTCGAGACGGCGACTGAGACAGCCGATGGAAAAACGTTTACAGTGCTCTCGAGCGGCACCACCACCGGCGGCGCCCTCAACGGCGCCCTGGCAACGGCCGGCGCCAACAGTACCGTGATCCTGTCGGGCACCTTCAACACCACCGCCGCCACCACGCTGCAATCCGGGCAGACCGTAATGGGCGCCGGCACACACGTCGTGCGTAGCCCGTCGGGCCACACCGCGACCCTGACGACCCAGGCCGCGACCATCTCCGCAACAACCAGCGGTGCCAGTGGCGCGGCGGTGAGCATGGCCAACAACAGCACACTTGCCGGGATGAATATCAACCAGGCCTACGGTGGCGGGGTGATCAGTCTCTTGGGTGTCAATGCCGACGGCGTCAACGGCGCCACCATCGCCAACAACACCATCTCGGTCAACAGCTCGAGCAGCAACGCATTTGGCGTGCGAGTCATCAGCAATGCCAGCAACAACACAATCAGCGGCAATACGATTACGGTCACCAACACGAATGGCAACGCGATCGCGCTGCAAATGGCCAGCGGCGGCACCGCGACGGTCACCGGAAACACGTTCTATGCGAACGGCACCACCGCTGACTACGCCATCTCCCGGAGTAGCTCGACCGCCCTGTCCGGCTCCACCGGCAACGTGGTAACGGCGGGCACCTGCCAAAACTCCGGCGGCAACACCGGTTCGGTCAGTTACACCAGCGGCGGCGTTTCCGCCACCTGTCCGTAACGCCGACATCGCCTGTCTGTATTGATTTTCCTATTGATGACGCTGTTTATAAAAATGGGCTGTGATTTATTATGGCGTAGTCGGCCTTAATTGCGTTCCCACGTAGTGCGCGGGAACGAGAAGAACTGATTAAGCCGCAGACCGGGCATGTGGAGTCGATAACTTTATTCGAAAAATAAAAACCGTAATCTATAGCGCAGGGCAATGGGAGCGGTCTATCCTATTGCCCGTTTTGCCAGAAGTAAGGCGTGCCAGTGTGATGGCGCGGATCGCGTTGCCGAGGCCGTCAACGCTACCGCCGGACTTTAGGTCGCGGCCAATTTCGCCGGCAGCGATCCCTAAGAGATAGTCGTACTCTTCCGGCACACGCCCCCCCACCATTTTTTGAGCCTGTCCTCCATGTACGTCCCCAGACTAGCTCCTGAGGCACCGAACTCTGCGCCCGCCATTAGTCCGGTAGGGGGCACATCGCGCCCCTTTTCGATGTCCAACCGCATTGGCGTTCATACAATGGTGCGCGATGCGCCCCCTACATGGCTAACTAAGACTTTCACCGCTGCAAGCGATAGAGCGTCGGCTTTCCCTTAATCTACTCCGGCCGCCTTGCTGCTGGCCTACCCCGTTATGCAGGCCCGCTATGTCCAGGCGGAAGCCCCCCGGCCAGCACGCTTCCCGACCTGGATCGCCCCAACGATCTCCCCAGCAACCTCAGCGTAAGTCCCAATGGCCTCACCTTTGGCAACAGCCTCGACGGCAAGCGCGTCGTCATCAACCCCGAATACAGCGACCAGACCGGCTTTGGCGTCGGCGGCGCTGCTGCTGTTTCCTTCGGGAAGGTCGCGGCAGGCGGCGTAGTGTTCAACGTCGGAGAGAGGAAGAAAGAACTTCTGCTCAACGCCGGATTCCAGGTGACTGATGCCCAGCGTTTTGTCCTCACCATCGGCCAGTTGCGCCAATACCTCAACATCGGCTTCGTCTCCGGTCTTGAGAAGACCGAAATGATTCAGACCGGCGGTGGCGCAAGCTACCAGTTCCGCCTGGAAAAGGGTTGGTTAAACAGCGCCGAAAATCAACGCTTACCACGCCGACACTCCCAGCCGTGATTTGGCCGACAAGACCTACGCCGTCGATACCGCCGCTCTTTACGAGCAATGGAGCGATCCGCGCCGCGTGGCTGGCGGACGCGTCTCCGGCCTGCAAGGGCGAGTGGCGCTCACGCCTCTGCCAGACAGCATCCTCAAACTTGGCGTGGGCGGCGAGCGGCTGGAATACGATTACCTCACCGGCAAACAGAGCTCTTTCCATCCTACCGGCAGCGCTGAATATACCCAGAATCTGCCAGGGGACTTCCAGTTCAAAATGGGAGCCGATGCGGCCTCCGCCCAGAACCGTTATACCTTAGGCCTGGATCGGCCCTTCGGCGGCGTTGGGCTGTTCGGCGTCAACCTTGTCGCCATTCGGGGCCGGGACGGCGCGCCGGACGACAACCAGATAAGGCTCGCCTGGAGCCATACTTTCGGCAGCAAGCTCGGCACAACCGGCAGCGGCAGTGCAGCTCAGGCCTGGGGCAGCCTGCTCGACCAAGTCGCCAATCGACCGGCCTTTATCCCGGCCCAAGTCGTTGCCAAGCTGGACACCACCGCCATCCCCACGCGCCTGATCGCCGTCAACAAGGCAGCTCTCCCCGCCGGCTCCAGCGTCAACACCGTTACCGGTGCCATTACCACCCCTCTGGGCGTGGCGGTCACCGGCATCGCGGCGGTCACCCTCAACGCCGCGCCTTTTGGCAACAATGGCCAGTTCAGCCTCTCAGACAACAACCTGATCACCGATCCCGGCAAGATCACTCAGCCCGCCGTGGGCGTGACCGACACCTACGTTGTCACCGTCAACAACCTCGGCGGCGGTACGACGCTAGTCACGATACTGGTGTCCCATGGTTCGGTGAAGATCGACAGCATCAATATTGCCAACGGTGACGTCACTGCGCCGACTACCACCGCAGGCCCGAGCGTCTCCGGCACCACCGGTACCGGCACGACGCTGTCGGCCACCATCAACGAGAACGGCACCGGCTACTACCTTGTGCAAGCGGCCGCAGCAGCGGCACCGACGGTTGCGGCAGTGCAAGCTGGCACTGCGTTTGCGATGACCGCCAACATCGCGGCCAGTCCGGCGATTAGCGGGCTGACGGCATCCACGGCGTACAAGATATACTTCGTCGCTAAGGATACGGCGAATAATGTGCAGGCTGCGGTGCAGAGTGTGGCGGTGACGACCAATGCTGCTCCCGCCGCGCCGACCGCCAGCGCGGTCAGCATCAGCGGCACAGCACAAGTCGGCCAAGTGTTGACCGGCAGCTACACCTATGCGGATGCCAACAACGATCCGCAGGGCACTACGATTACCTTCGAGGTCACGCCGGTATCGACCATCGCGCCGACCACCGGTACGCCGGTGGTATCCGGCGCCACGGCAACGGTGCCTGCCTATGTTTCTCAGGCCGGGCTGACGTGGATGCCGACGACTGGGGTCGATGGCACCTATGCTCAAGCGGCCGCATTATGCGCGGGTACTATCAACGGACAAACCGGCTGGCGCCTGCCGACGGATGCCGAACTAAGCGCCTTGTATGCCTCTGGTGCGATGAATGGTCAGGGGTGGACGTTGGGCTACACCTGGTCGTTCGACGCCTGGTGGTCCCGGTCACCGGACCGTCAGCCTGGGCACCGGCAGCGTCCTCGGGATCCAAGACACATCCGTCAGCTACATGGCGTGTGTCCGCTAGCGCCTCGACCTTTGAAACTTGATTTTTGAAATTTGCTTTTGATGTTGATTTTGACGTTGGGGTGAACGATCCGCGCGAAGCGCGGTTCGTATTTTTGAGATTTGCGCTAGTTCCCAAGCTCAAGCAGCGGGTACTGCACCTGCTGCTGACCGGTATTTCCGAGAAGCTGATCGCCGAGCAACTGGAGCGCATCGCGTATTGCAGGCAAAGCCTGCCACTCCATTTCCCTCATCAATTCACTTTCGGCATCTGCCTCAGTTTTTCAACAACCTTGTCACCAAACTGTTCGGTGCTGATCATCGTAACGCCGCTACCCGGCTTGGACAGGTCGGCGGTTGAGTAACCGTCGCCGAACACGCCTTGCATCGCAGCCCAGACATTCTTGGCTTCTGCGGCCATATCGAAGCTGTTTTCCAGCATCATCGCAACCGAGCCGATCATCGAATACGGATTGGCGATATTTTTCCCGGCAATGTCGGGAGCCGAGCCGTGCGATGGCTCGTAGTAAGCTTTTTCATCGCCTATGCAGGCGGAAGGCATCAAGCCCAGTGAACCCAGAATACCGCCGCCCTGGTCGCTGAGTATGTCGCCGAACATGTTTTCCATGACCATCACGTCGAACTGGGTGGGTTTAAGGCACAGGTTGGTTGCGGCCGAATCGACCAGCTGGTGGATGACTTCCACTTCGGGGTATTCTTTAGCTACTTCATCCAGTATTTCATTCCACAACACGCTGGATTTCAGCACATTGCTTTTATGAATGTTGTGCAGCACTTTCTTGCGCTTTTGGGCGAGCTTGAACGCCTGATGCAGAATCTGGCTGATTTGGTGTTCATCATATTCCAGGGTTTCTTTGACATAACGCAAACCCTGCTCGTTAATGCCGGTTTCTTTGCTGCCGAAATACAGACCGCCGACCAGTTCCCGAACCATCATAATATCGATCCCCTCGCCGATAATTTCAGGTTTTAGCGGAGAGAAATGCGCTAGGGCTTTGGGCAGGAAAACCGGACGAAAATTTGCATAGGTATTGTAACGACGACGTAGCGGCAGCAGAGCGCCGCGTTCAGGTTGTTTATCAATGGGAATTGATTTGGATTGCTCATGACTCAAACCAATCGGGCCTTTAAGAATGGCATCGGCTTGGTCGCAAATATCGATGGTCGACTGAGGAAAGGCATCGCCGAATTCAAAATAGGCGCAGGCTCCAAAAGCTGCGGGCATCAGTTCAAAAGAAACATCGTTACGCTCTTCAATAAGTTTGAGAACTTTGATGGCTTCCCGAGTAATTTCCGGGCCGATACCGTCACCGGCTAGCACTGCGATTTTATAATTCTTCATGTGTACCTTTGCTGTCTGCGTAATATCTACGGAGTGAGATTTTAAAAAACGGCTATTTTACTTTATTTTTTAAATAAAGTCGGACATCCTTTTTTTAATAGCGGTAACGCTTGCCAAGCTTTATAGTAAGAATACCAAAATACATCTGGATAGCTTATGCCGGCTGATTTAACAACCGGATATGCCCGATTATTTATGCTGTACATAAACGAAGGGATTACAGATCAAGGCACACAATTTTAGTTAAAATTTTCATTCTCGAATAAACCTCAGGAAGATCGTCATGTTTGAATCGGCAGAACTTGGACACAAAATAGACAAAGCCACCTACGATATGGAAGTGCCCAAGCTGCGCGAAGCGCTGTTGGATGCGCAGATGGATTTGGCAAAACTGGCCAAATTCCCGGTTATTATTCTGGTCGGCGGCCTGGATGGCGCGGGACGGGGCGAAACCGTCAATTTGCTCAACGAATGGATGGACCCGCGCTTTATCCAGACTCACGGCATGGGCGAGCCGTCTGATGAGGAACTTGACCGACCCATG
>Ga0172379_10005907_pt1 | contig 16789 bp, 12 predicted proteins | sample GrowelOW334metaG_FD_119756 | JGI IMG/M metagenome (GOLD analysis project Ga0172379, IMG submission 119756) | Groundwater microbial communities from an aquifer near a municipal landfill in Southern Ontario, Canada - Groundwater well OW334 metaG | ecosystem: Environmental > Aquatic > Deep... | reverse complement strand
CGAGGGTTGTGTGCGGCACGTCGGCGTCCATGCGGCAGGCGTCGTGGTCGCCCCGACGCCGCTTATTGAGTGGGCGCCCGTCCAGCCCGACCCGAAAGGTACGGGAAAGCTCATCACGCAGTACGACATGTACTCCATCACGGACGAGTACGGCGGCGTCGGGCTCCTGAAGTTCGATTTTCTGGGTATCAAGAACCTCGCCATTCTCGCCGACGCCGTCGCGCGCGTGAAAGAAACGCGCGGCATCATTGTGGACATTGAGAATGTTCCCATCGAAGACACGAAGACGTATGAGATGCTCGCGCGCGGCGAAACGGAAGGCGTCTTCCAGCTGAACGGCTCCGGTATGACCCGCTGGCTGAAAGAGCTACGCCCGACGACCATTCACGACATCAACGCGATGGTCGCGCTCTACCGCCCTGGGCCGATGGAAACTATCCCGCAATACGTCGAGCGCAAGCACAATCCGAAACTCATCCATTTCGTCGATGAGCGTATGAGAGATTATCTCGACTTCTCATACGGACTCCTCGTGTACCAAGACGATGTGCTCCTCACCGCCATCAAACTCGCCGGCTACTCCTGGCTTGAAGCGGACTCGCTCCGCAAAGCGATGGGCAAGAAAATCCCGGCGGTTATGCAGGCGGAAAAAGAAAAATTGCTCAAAGGATTCGTTGAGTACGGAAAACTCTCAAAGAGTCTCGCGGAGAAGATTTGGCTCCTCATTGAGCCTTTCGCCGCATACGGTTTCAACAAAGCGCACGCGGCGAGCTACGGAAAAGTCGCGTACCAGACCGCGTATATGAAAGCGAATTATCCGGTTGAGTACCTCGCCGCCCTTCTCACCGCCGACTCGGGCGACACGGATCAGATCGCCATTTTCGTCGCCGAGGCGAAGCGCATGAACGTCCCCGTCCTGCCGCCGGATGTGAACGAGAGCGGCGGCGTCTTCACGGTCGTTGGTGAAAATAAGGACGCTATCAGATTTGGCCTGTCGTCCATAAAAAATTTCGGAGAGGGGATTTCGGAAGCGATTATTGCCGAAAGGGAAGCGCACGGTGCCTTCGCTTCCCTTTCTGATTTTCTTTCGCGCGTCGGTTCTAGAAATCTCAACCGTAAATCACTCGAGTCGCTTATAAAATGCGGCGCGCTCGACTCACTCAGTCCTTCACTGCACAAACGCGGCACGCTCCTTGAAAACATTGAGATGCTACTCGCCTACCACCGCGAGGCGACCGCGGTCGCACCACAGGATTCCCTTTTCGGTGCGCTCATCGCGCCGCCGCCGCTCACGCTTCCGGAAGGCAAACCTATTTCACTCATCGACAAGCTCATGTGGGAAAAAGAATTGCTCGGCATTTACGTCTCCGGCCACCCGCTCGACGCCTACGAATCCATTACGAAAAAAGCGGGCACCACGATAGCGAAGATAAAGGCCGAACCGCGCACGGGCCAGCTCATCATCCTGCCGGTGCTCGTCTCTGTCGTGCGCTCAATCCTCACCAAGAGCGGCGAAAAGATGGCATTCATCACGGTCGGAGACAAAACTGATTCTATCGAAGCGGTCGTCTTCCCGAAATTATTCAAAGAGCACGCACTCGTGATAACACCCGGCACCTGTCTGCTCATAAAAGGAAAAGTTTCTGTACGCAACGGTGAGACCTCGCTCGCAATAGAAGAATTGAAGCCTCTCTGAAAACATATGACGACTAGGCTGTAACCCAGTCGTCAGTCTGTGACTAGGCGTTAGCCCGGTAGGCTAACGTCAGTCGGTGAAGTTGAAGGAACAGCAAGTATATTGTACTACTGCCCCTAAATGATGCAACGCAGTGCCTTTTGCCTAGCGGAGTAGGAGTGCTATCATGGCACAAATGGAAGAACACGACCACAAGAAGCTCGGTAAGGAGCTCGACCTTTTCACCTTTTCCGATTTGGTCGGTTCCGGCCTCCCTCTCTGGACGCCGAAGGGTACCATCCTCCGCGACCTCCTCGATGACTTCGTCTGGGAAATGCGTCGCGCACACGGCTACGAGAAAGTTGAGATACCCCACATCACGAAGAAAGAGCTGTATGAGAAGAGCGGCCATTGGGACAAATTTAAGGATGACCTCTTCCGCATCACAACGCGCGAGGGCGACGAGTTCGCACTCAAGCCGATGAACTGCCCGCACCACACGCAGATCTACGCGCGCAAGCCGTGGAGCTATCGTGAGCTGCCGCAGCGATACGCGAACACCACGATGTGCTACCGCGATGAGCAGTCAGGCGAATTGAACGGCCTCTCTCGCGTCCGCGCATTTACTCAAGACGATGCACACGCCTTCTGCCGCGAATCGCAGGTGGAGGAAGAATTCAGAAATATTTGGAACATTATCGAAAAGTTCTACGGAACGTTCGGTTTCAATCCGAAAAAGATACGGCTTTCCTTCCACGACCCAAAGACGCCGGAGAAATACCTCGGCGACAAAGCTCGCTGGAAGATAGCGGAAGATATCTTGACTCGTATCGCAAAAGAGAAAGGTGCCGAGACTATTGACGGCGTCGGCGAAGCCGCCTTCTACGGCCCGAAGCTCGACTTCATGGCCGAGGATTCGCATGGCCGCCTCTGGCAGGTAGCGACCATTCAGCTCGACATGAATATGCCCGAGCGCTTCGACCTGTCTTGTATCAATGAGAAAGGCGAGAAGGAACGTATCGTGATGATACACGCTGCCATTATGGGCTCCATCGAGCGCTTCCTCGCCGTTCTTATTGAACACCTCCAAGGTGCATTTCCGCTCTGGCTCTCGCCGATGCAGGCGCGCGTACTGCCGATTTCTGTTGTGCATACCAGGTATGCACAAGAAGTGCTTGAGACACTCAGAGCGGCTGGTATACGAGCGGATGTGGACGGCGCGAATGAATCGCTCGGCAAGAAGATACGTAATGCAAAGACAGAAAAAATCCCCTATTTGCTCGTCGTCGGTGATGCGGAAGTTGAGGCAAAAACTATTTCAGTAGAAAGTCGCGATGCGGGCAAACTCGACGCAATGTTAGTCGCAGACTTCATCGCTCGCGCAATTGAAGAAATCGGAACGCGCGCGTAGCTGAATTATCAAGGCGAGGCCTTGCTATACTTTCTGCATGGCGACACGAAGTCCTTTCGGGATTGACGAATGGTATCACTGTTATAATCGCGGTGTAGATAAGAGAAGGGTGTTTGAGGACGCGGGTGATTATAATCGATTTTTGCTACTTCTCTATTTGGGAAATGGATTGATTCCGCTCCACGTAGCAAACTTGAGAGATCATAATATACGAGCAGTAATTGAAGATATGTCCCTTGAGTGCGGAGAACCGCTTGTTGAAATCGGTGCGTATTCTCTTATACCGAATCATTTCCACTTCACGCTAAAGGAAATCACTGAAGGCGGCATCGCAACATTTATGCAGCGCATTTTTACGGCATACACCATGTATTTCAATAAGAAATACGATCGATCTGGCGCTCTTTTCGCCGGACCATTCAAATCTCGACATATTACTGATGAACGCTATCTAAAACATCTCATTTCATACCAACATCTCAACGCTGCAGAACTTTTTGAACCTCGATGGAAAGACGGCTTTGGAAATCTTGAAAAAATAGAGGCCCAATTGGCAGCGTACCCGTATTCGAGTCTGCCTGATTTTCTTGGACAGAAACGCCCGGAACGAAAGATCCTCGGAAATTCTATTTTTGAGTTATACGATTCGATTCCTACTCTTGCTGAAATCATCGAAGATGCTCACTCTTACTATGTAGAACATGGCGTGGATAAACCATAGCAAGGCGAGGCCTTGATATTTCTTAGCGAGGCCTCGCCTTGATATTTTTAGAAGCAAAAATGTATAGTGCTCCGGGCCGCTAGGCCAAGTCTAACTATCCATTTTCGCTCCGCCGGCTCTCGGCCAGTTTTGAAATGCGGTTTTATACCCCCAGTACTGAAAGTGCTCGGGTCAGTGCCAGTTTTGCGCCGGTCACACCGGTCGAGTAACTCGAGTCGATGGCGGTCGTAAGCGACGTGACGAGCTTCTCCAAGGTCGGCGTATCAAGACGCGCAGTTATGCGCGCGAGGTCGGGATCGCAGGCGGTGCCGTCGATGCGCGAGCGGTACACATCATCAATGAGGCAAACCGTCTTTGAGAGAAGGTGCTCCGGCACTCCCCCGCCGCGGATGTGCTGACGAAGTCCGGCGAAGACCGCATTTCGGTCGCCTTCGACAAGCGCGATGGCGAAACCGCGGATGTGCGTCGGTGCCGGCGCGATGTCTGTTTCAATAGTGACGTCAGGCGCAATCGCTTCGACGTGCTCGTATATCGGTTCGACATTTTCATACACCGGTTCGACGTTTGGAGCCGGCGGTACCTGCGGCGGTACAACGGCTATATGCGAATGGCGCGAGAGACCTTTCACAATGTCCTCGATAGAAAGCGCACCGCCGCGCGCATACGACTTGAATCCATCATAAGAAGAATATCCGCGCGGCGCCTCGGGAGCTGTGTGCGCCGTTGGAACCGGCACTGGCGCAGCAGCGGCAGGAGCGAGTTTACCAAGCACCAACGCTGCGTTGGTGCTGGGTTCGCGCGCATTGAGCACATCTCTGACACGCACGCCGAAATCACGCGCGCGGCGATTCACGATCGGCGCCACGGCGAAGAGAACGAAGTAGGCAAGTACGAGCGCGAAGCCGATAAGCGCGACCCAATAGAGCACCGTACCAACAGGTCCGAGGTCAAGGCCCGTGTACGGGATTTGCGAGAGATAGAGATACGCGAGCGGCTGCGCGCTCACGTGCGGAAGTACCGCGAGTGTGATGGTTGGCAAGAACGAACCGCCGCCACCGCCACCGCCGCCGCGAGGCGGATAAGTGCAAACGACCCCTGTTTGATTGTTCGCACCTGGATTGTAATTGGTCGCAGTCGAGTCCATGCAGCCGTATATAACGTGAGAGGTGGGATAGATGCAGGTGACACCCGTCTGGCTCGTGGCACCAGGATTGTAATTGGTCGCTGCGGAATCCATGCAGCCGTATATGACTGCGGGCGGAGTAGTTGGGTAGGTACACGTCACGCCCGTCTGGCTCGTCGCAGCCGGATTGTAATTAGTTGCAGTTGAGTCCATGCAGCCGTAAATAGTGACGGGAGGGGTGACCGGATACGTGCACGTGACGCCGGTTTGGCTCGTGGCCGCGGGGTTGTAATTGTCGGCGTCGGGATCCATACAACCGTAAATAGTGGCGGGAGGAGTGACCGGGTACGTGCAGGTGACGCCCACCTGACTCGTGGCCGCGGGATTGTAATTAGTTGCAGTTGAGTCCATGCAGCCATAGATGGGGGCAGTAACATAGGTACACGTCACGCCGGTTTGACTCGTGGCCGCAGGATTGTAGTTGGTCGCAGTCGAATCCATACAACCATACACAACATGCGGGGTATAGGTGCAGGTCACGCCCGCCTGACTTGTGGCCGCAGGATTGTAGTTGGTCGCGGTATGGTCCATACAGCCGTACACGATCACCGGAGGGATGACGGGGTACGTGCAGGTCACACCTGCTTGGCTGGTTGCACTCGGATTGTAGTTAGTCGCTGCGGAATCCATGCAGCCATACACGATAGGTGGCGTAACGATGGGGTACGTACAGGTTATCCCTGTCTGCCTCGTGGCGTTCGCATTGTAATTGGTTGCAGTCGGGTCCATACAGCCGTATACGGGATAGGTGCAGGTGATACCCGTTTGAGCGGTCGCACTTGCATTGTAGTTGAGGGCGGTCGGATCCATGCAGCCGTATATCGGATAGGTGCAGGTGACGCCGGTCTGGTCTGTAGCCGCGGGGTTATAGTTAGTGGCAGTCGAGTCCATGCAGCCGTAAATCGGCTCCGGCGTCGCAGGACCTCCAAGGTCTCCACCTGCCGAAGGATCACCGGCGCTGCCACCACCATCACCACCAGGGCCGCCCGCGCTGCCACCACCATCGCCACCACCATCGCCGCCAGAACCGCCGCCATCGCCGCCGCCGTCGGCATGTGCAGTAAGAGCAGCGAACGAAATGAGGTCTTGATAGTGCACCACAAAGCCTCGCGGGAGCGCGAGTATCATAAGAATCACTGCTATCGTAATCGTAGTTGTATATTTAAAATTCATGCGTGTGGTTCCTATTTCCGAAACACCTCATACAGAGACGCCCCGGAAAAGGGATCCGTTGGGGGAACGTATGAGATACGTTCCCATCACAACGGCTCCAAGCGAACGTTACGGCACGATGCCGTGCACGTTCATTTCGCACCAGTCCTTCCATTCATACGGAAAGAGCCATAAGCGCCGCGCGGCACCCGACACGACTGGGGACCTAAACCTCCCCGGCCAAAGCATTTCCACGAGCAGTAAGTGCTGCTCATAGGTCAGCTGGATGCTGCCGATGCCGTCAACGAGATGAAGCGTTCCGAGTTCCTCGACAACCTTCAATGTTTGCGGATCTCGAAGCTGGACCCGAATGTCCGCATTTAGCGGAGCCCGGATCTTCACTTCTCGGCGTAGCTGACCACCAAGCGTCCGCGATACATCGTCCGGCTTGTACGCTTCAGCATTCGTCGCATTCCGACTATCGCGACTTTCAGCCGCGGCAATTAGCCTTTCTGCATTCTTGCGAATGCCATCAGGAAGCGACTTCAGCTCCCAAGCATTTGCGACAAGTGTGTACCCGTTCGGACACGCACCCGTCACGATAGGGATGATTGGTTTTGATGGCGGTACTAGCACTGCAGGTGGTATTGGCACCGACGGTATCGCGATCGCAACATTGAGACACCTGAGTGAAATAAGCGTTTGATTCTTGTAAACCAATACTTGCTCATTTTTCAAACACTTACGATGCCAAACGCCCCACGCCGAGCCGTCTTCGTTTGTGACAGCTAACCAATGTTCCTTTTGGAACATTTCGTCTCGACAGGGTACGACCGCGAAACTGTCGTCATGCTCGATTGCCGCTGCGGCGCCCTCGCAACCTTCAAACGGTAGTCCCGGATGGGCCTCCACCATCTGGCGAACGAGAACGTCACACGTGACACGCATTTCTTTCTGTGCGAGTTTTTTGTCCCGCAGCAGTGTGACGAACTGCGCCTTGGTTCGAGCCTTGTATTCGTACGCCACGCCCTCGCCCGCCCCTTTTGCAAAACGCTCGAAGGGCTGCAGCGACTTGAATGCGCTCGGTGCCGTTTCAGCAGCTTGCGCAACGTTTGCTAGCGCCGCAATTGCGAGCACCAGCACTGCAACGACGATCTTTCTCATCGCAATACTCCTTGCTTTGTCGCTCGCGCGACGGTTATGAATCAAGGAACAGCTTTCCTTACCCCCACTCGCTTTTTTGCGGGGAGTCATTCCGTTTCTACCTAAGTAGAAACGGAATGACTTTCAACAAAGTCTGCCGTCACAACGAACCGATCTGACTTTGCACCGAAGGAATTGCAGGTCGCGAGCGTGAGCACGCGACCGGGAACGGCGAGCGAGATGCCGGCGTCGCTCGCGGCGCTCTCCTTCGCAACGCTGCGCACGCGGTACGTGTACGCCGCGTCCGCAGAATATACCGTTATCACGTCTCCGACAACGAGCTTCTGGATGCCATTGAAGGTCTTGTACGCCTGGTTGCCGACGACCGGCAGATAGCTTGAGTGTCCGAAGAGGACCACATTACCCGCCTCACCAAGCTTGGCCGAGGTCGGATAACGCACCGCGCCCGAAAGCAGATTCTTATCAAGAGTTTCGACATCAGTCGTTATCGGATTCGCGATAGTCGCCGAGAGGTTTATCGCCGAAATCTCTATCTTCGTCGGCAACTCAATAGCCTCGATGGCAGTGGCTGGCGTCGACTCACTCAGGCTGATAGTCGTCGTTGCGGCAACGACTGGCGCCGGATGCGTTTCTGGCAACAGGTCGAGTTTGCCGAGTGTAAATACGCTGACAAAGAACACGACAGCAAAAACGCCGAAGAAGTTCCACTTCCGCGCATACGCCTGCTTGCCGGCTTCTATAAACCGAGCCGTGAATTCGATAATTCGCCCCATATCTTCTTACTCATCAATACACCATTGTTGTCAACATGTCAATTCTTGACAAAATAACGCAAAGGAGTACAGTCAACTTCAGAAGTTTGTACGGAGGCGGGCGTGCTCTCGAGCCAAAAAGGCAAAGAGCTGCTCGCTACATTGAAGTTTGACACACTGAAAGGAATCGGTCATGAAAACGACCATTGCAGCAAAATTCGCGGTCTTCATGACCGCAGTTGCATTCAGTCTGGCCGGTTGTGGCGGGGGCGTTGGTTGTATGGATCCCACGGCCGCCAACTACAACCCGTCTGCCACAAGTCAGTCCGGCATCACGTGCACCTACTCAAAGAAAGGTTAGGTTCATCATGAAAGCTACGCTAGGTCTTTGTGCGGTCTTCATGACCGCAATCGTAGTATCCGCCTGTGGCGGAGGAGGCGGGGGCGGAAGTGGCAGTTCTTCAACGCCAACGCCAACACCATCAGCGCCAGTAACGGCATCGGTTGATGCTCTACAAGGGCTGACGATATCCCCGCTCTCACTCGGAAGCGGAATCAGTGTCCCATTCAGTGGGCCACTCGACCCGGCGAAGACTACCGTTGACGTAACAGTCAACGGAACCCACATAACCGGCACCACGTCCTTCAGCAGCGGCAACAGCGTTGTGACCTTCACACCGACGGTGCGTTTGCCGTTCGGCAAGTCGGTCACGGTAGTTATTACATCTGTCGACACCTTCGGCCGCGTTGTACAGACAACCGTTACGTTCAATACGAGCGCAATGGTTTGTGCCGACATCGCGAGGTGGTCAAATCCAGCCGTATTCTCGACCGCGCTTCAGAACTGTGTGGCACACGAGGGCGTGCAATGGCTAGTCGACAGGAGCTTCAATAAATCCCAAGACAACAGCTGCACCATGAGCATCGGTGTCGTGTTGTCCCCGGCATGCCGAGCGTACATGGAGAACGGTACGATGGGACTCTCGGACACCAGCATGGTCGTGAACGGCCACGCGGTCACTTGGGAAGCCCACATCGGAACGGATGGAAAGAGCAGTATCACACTGCTCGACACGAACGATCCCACTAAGCCAGTACCGCTCGCTACGAAGGTCCTGTCGAGCGACCTACTATGGACGATCGGCAATCCAAGTGGGGAAAGCATCAGCGTTACCACCGCAGTGAACGGCGTGAACAAGACCGAACTGGTAACATGGGACGCAAGTTCCTCGTCGCTCGTCGTGACATGCTTGCTGAATTGCACTTGATTCGGCTCCCAGTAGATACGTCTTCAATGCTCCGCCCCGTGCGGAGCATTTTTTTACCTACTTGACACTAAAAGTACATCGTGGTACATACATACTATATGAACGAATCGGAAAGCACGGTCCCGAACCGCACCGTGGTCATCAATACGCTCGCGATCGCGGGCTTCATCGCGCTTATGGGAGGGAGCATGTGGCTCGCGGCCTATTCGACGCGCTATGTCCCAGCCGTCGTGACCCGCATCGGCACCGCTGCCGTGTACCTCGGCTCGGTATTTACTCCCGCTCCGAAACCTTCCCTCTCGGTCATTCCGATCGCGTCGACTACCATTCCCTTCGGCGAAGAAGCGAGCTCGACCATCTCGACGAGCGTATCTTTGATACCCAAGGAGTCACCCCCGCAGACCTCGTCAACAAAAACGACCGTGCCGACAACCGCCGGCAAACAAATGACCGGCACGTATCAAATAGGTGGTGCAGCTACTCCAGCTGTACTCTCCGGTCTCCCTGATTTTATTGCAACCATCAACGCCGTCGGCTATCTCGCGACCTCGTCTGCCGAATCGTTCGTCGCGAGTTCCACCGTTCCTGCGGGCAACCGTCCGGCAGTCAATTTCACCATCAAGAATATCGGCACGAATGCAAGCGGTTCGTGGCGCTTCAGTGCATCCATCCCGACGCAGACTGCGTATATCTACCAATCACAGCCGCAGCAATCGCTTGCTCCGGGCGACAGTATCGACTATGTACTCGGCTTCGATCAAGCGAACCGAGGTATCCAGACTATTTCTATCACCGCGAACTTTGACAAGACGGTCGGCGAATCAACCACCGACAACGACAGTGCGTCTGCAAAAATAACCATTCTCGGTTTCTAAGGGCGAAGCGGGTGTCCTTGAGTAAACATAGCGTAGGCGTTCGTACAGAACAGCGAAGCGGTTAGACATCGAGGTTCGCCAACTTCGCGTTGCTTTGGATGAACGCTTTGCGCGAGGCGACATCGGTGCCCATGAGAATATCAAAGATGCGGTCAGCCGCTTCGGCGTCCTCCACATTCACGCGCTTCAGCACGCGCCGCGCCGGGTCCATCGTCGTTTCCCAAAGCTCGCTCGGATTCATTTCGCCGAGACCTTTGTAGCGCTGGATATTTACTTTCGTCGCTTTTGCGGTCGGCTTGGCGACCGCATCCTCCGTAGCCTCGGCGAAGGAGGACTCGTCCGTAATGTCACCCTCAAGCGGATTTTCAACGATGTCCGACGGCGCGGCGCCAAGCTCTTTCAATACAGCCTCTTTCTCTTTGTCCGAGTACGCATACGCGACGGACTTCCCTTTTGAAATTTTGTAGAGCGGCGGCTGGGCGATGTACACGAAACCACCGTCAATGATGGGTCGGAAATGGCGATACAGAAGTGTGAGGAGAAGCGTACGGATGTGCGCACCGTCGACGTCAGCGTCGGTCGCGATGATGATCTTGTGGTAGCGCAGTTTTGAAAGGTCGAACACGTCGCCGATGGCGGTACCCATCGCGATGACGAGCGCGCGGATTTCTACCGACGCGAGCATGCGGTCGATGCGTGCGCGCTCGACGTTGAGTATCTTGCCGCGCAAGGGCAGTATCGCTTGGGTGCGGCGGTCCCTGCCCTGTTTGCTCGAACCACCGGCGGAGTCTCCTTCCACGATGAAAAGCTCCCCCTCTTCCGCGCTCTTGGTCTGACAGTCCGCGAGCTTGCCCGGAAGCGTCATGCCTTCAAGCGCGCCTTTGCGCAACACGGAGTCCTTCGCTGCCTTCGCCGCCTTACGCGCCTTGAGCGCGAGCAGCACCTTGTTGATGATGGCGCGCGCATCGTCCGGATTCTCTTCGAGGAAAGCGCCGAGTGCTTCGCCGAAGACCGTCGCGACAGCGCCCTGCGCTTCGACCGAACCGAGCTTCGCTTTGGTCTGACCTTCGAACTGGATCTCGGGGAGCTTCACCGAGACGACCGCGGTGATACCTTCAAGCACGTCATCGCCGGTAAAATTTTCATCCTTCTCTTTGAGAATGTTCGCCGCCCTGCCGTAGGTGTTGAGCGAGCGCGTGAGTGCCGTCTTGAAACCGGTTATGTGCGTACCGCCCTCGCTATTGTACGTATTGTTCGCAAAGGCGGTGATGCGGGGAGTTATGTCATCGACGTACTGAAGTGCGACTTCGACCATGACCTTATCCTGTTCACGGTCGACGTAGAAAATATTCTTATGCACCGGCGTCTGATGCTGATTATGAAATGCAACGAGCGACTTGAGACCACCCTCGAAATAGAACGTCACCGAAGGAACGCCGAGCGCGCGAGCGCGCAAGAAGATGGTGTCCGTCTCGAACGCGTCTTTTGTGCTCCGTGCATCGACCATCGAGATGCGCACACCTTTCACGAGGTATGCCTGCTGCCGCAGATGGGTGACGACTTTGTCCCAGTTCCACTCGATACCCTCTTTGAAGATCGTGATATCCGGCTTGAAGAGGACGATGGTGCCGTGCTCTTTCGTGGCGCCTATCTTCTTCACTTTCGCGAGCGGTTTGCCTATCTTGTATTCCTGCACGTGCATGCCGCCATCCTGGTGCACGACGACTTTCGTGTGCTCGGAAAGTGCATTCACTACCGATGCGCCGACGCCGTGGAGGCCGCCTGAAACCTTGTATGCCTCGTTATCGAATTTACCGCCCGCATGGAGCGTGGTCATGATGGTCTCGAGCGCCGAGACTTTCGTCTTCGGGTGGATGCCTACCGGGATGCCGTTGCCGTTGTCGGCGACGCGCACATAGCCGTCCGGCAAAAGCGCGACTTCAATGTCATCGCAACGATTCGCCATCGCCTCATCGCGGGCGTTGTCGAAGATCTCCCAGATGAGGTGGTGGAGGCCATCGGTACCCGTGGTACCGATGTACATGCCCGGACGCTTGCGTACCGGCTCGAGCCCTTCGAGGACGGTAATAGACGAGGCATCATAGGCCTTCTTTTTAGGCTCTTTTCCAGTCATTTTCGCCATACGTTTGTTGCCCTTATTGTATCACAAAACGCCCCTATTTGCAGGCCAAAATGTGGGTATCAGCGGACCGTAAACCCGCCCGCTGTGAGGGTCTTTTCAATCTTCTTCATAACGCCATGTACCTCCTCATCCGTGAGAGTGCGCTCCATAGACTGGAAGACGAGCCGGAAGGCGTAGGAGACTCTCCCCTCCTTCTCGAACTTGTCGAATTGGTCGAGGCGCGCAAGGAGTTCGCCCGCATGCTTGCGAATAACTTCCTCGGTCTCGCTCACCTCCGTCCCGCTTGGCATCCACAACGCGATATCGCGCGTGATGAATGGATATATAGAAAATGGTTTGTACGCACCGAGCTCATACCGCACTGGCACATAGTCTTTGCCGTACTCCTCGAGCTTCGCGATAGAGAGATTATCAAATGTTCCGACACTTTCACCCCACGCGCTCACGCGCTCGCTCATACGCAGCTCGACGAATTCGCCTTCCTTTGGGAAAACCGTGCCTATTTCAAAAAGCTTCGGCTTCTGCTCCGGGGGAAGTACGAGCGGCGCATAATGCTTCGCTTGTTCAAGCGCTACCTTCAAATTATCTTCAAGCGTCGTGCGCAATGCCGGCATGTTCTTGTCGAGTGGGTTCGCGAGGGTAATGTCGCCCTTCTTTGCAAATGACTGCGTCGAGACTTCAGTGAATCCTTGTTCCACAAGATGGTCTTTCATGCGCTCAATGCCACGATACCGCGCCTGATCCGGCATGTAGGACATCGGATGTCCTACATGAAATTCAAGTTCGGTCGCAGGGATTTTGTCGTAGCCGATAATGCGTCCAACTTCTTCGACGAGATCTTCGGGAATGACGAGATCGGTGCGCTCGAAAGGCGGCGTGACAGTGAACATCTCACCGATTATTTTCGTTTCAAGCCCGAGACGCTTAAGCACACCCTCGACTTCTCCTTTTGAAAAATCAGAGCCGAGCACGCCATTTATTTTCTGAAGTGACATCGAGACCGGCGCGACCTGCGGGCGCGCCGGATACTCGTCAACCACGCTCACAACTTCCCCGCCCGCGATGTCGAGGATGAGCGCGAGCACGTCGCGCATGCCGTAGGCGGCAAGCTCGGGCGACGGGCGGTTCTGAAAACGAAGCGATGCGTCGGTAAAGAGCCGCAGTGCCTGCGCTGCACGACGTGTCGTCGTGCCGTCGAAGTTCGCCGACTCGACGATGATGTCGGTCGTCTCGGACGTAAGCTCTGCTGCTTTGCCGCCCTTTACGCCCGCGAGGGCAATAGGTGTGTCTGCATTCGCGTCAGTAATGAGCTGGATGTTCGGGGTCAGCGTGTATTCCTCGCCGGAAAGTACGGTCATCTTCTCGCCTTCTTTTGCATTGCGCACACCGATAGCATACGCGCCATTTTTTTGTACGAGTTTCGCCGCATCAAAAGCGTGGAGTGGCTGGCCGATGTTCAGCATCACGAAATTCGTCGCGTCTACGACATTATTTATCGAGCGCTGCCCCACCGCTTCGAGCGCTTCCTTGAGCCAATGCGGCGATGCTTTGACTTTCACTCCCTTCACCAGAGCGCCCATATATCGCAAGCACTTCTTCGGGTCCTCAATCTCCACCTTCAAATAGGGACTTACGATGTCCCTATTTTCAAACGGGGTGCGGAGGGGGTCTTGTTTGAGAGGGATGTCGAGGATGGCGGAAAGTTCTTTCGCGAGCCCGCGGTGGCAGAGACAGTCCGCCGCGCGGTTCGGCAACACCTTCACATCCATCATATCGCCCTGTGTTTCTTCTATCTCGAACGCATGGAACGTGTAGGCGTCAGAAATCGCGTCCGCACTCGGCAGCTGTTCATCAAAATATGTCTGAAGCCATTTCAGTGAGACTTTCATACCTTCTTTTCATCGAACCCGTACACGAACCGGATGTCGCCAGAATGGAAGAGGCGGGCGTCGGGAATGCCGTACTTGATCATGGCAAATCGTTCGACACCGAGACCGAAGGCGAAGCCTTGGTATTTCGTGGAATCCACGCCGGCATTCTGCAGCACTTTCGGATGCACCATTCCAGCACCCATCACCTCCAGCCATTTCTTTTGCGCCGGAAACCACACGTCCACCTCCACCGACGGCTCCGTAAAAGGAAAATAGCTCGGGCGCAAACGGATCTTCGCTTCAGTGCCGAAGTACTCTTTACAGAAACGCTCGAGGGTACCCTTCAGGTGCGCGAGTGTGATGTCCGTATCTATCGCGAGTCCTTCGAGCTGATAGAACTGCGCTTCATGCGTTGCGTCGGTCGCTTCATTTCGAAAGACTTTTCCCGGCGCGATGATGCGCGTGGGCGCGCCGTGTTTCTCCAGCCAGCGTATCTGCACCGGCGATGTGTGCGTCCGTAGAAGTTTGCGCTCCTCACCCTCTTTTCCTTTGACCCAAAAGGTGTCCCACATGTCGCGCGAGGGGTGGTCGGCGGGCACATTCAGAGCATCGAAGTTGTACCACTCAGTCTCAAGCTCGGGCCCATACGCGATGCCGAAGCCCATGCGGCCGAAGATGTCCGCTATCTCACGGATAGCGATAGAAATGGGGTGGAGGCGGCCAGACTGATTCATGCTGAAAATATAGCAGATTATGATGCCGTTATGCTATATTCATCCTCATGACTCCGGAAGTGCTGACGTATCCTTTTCTCTTTCTCGCGATATTTTTCGAGTCCTTTGTCCTCGTGACGCTGCTCTCGAAGCCCGCGCGCGCTGCCCGCGCGCGCGGGCCCGGCGAGGCGACCCCGTCGGTCGCTATCATCGTGCCGTGTTGGAATGAAGCCGAAACCGTCGCCGCCACCTGCGCCTCCCTCCTCGCACTCGAGTATCCGAAAGAGAAGCTCGAAATAATTCTCGTTGATGATGGTTCGACCGATGCCACGCCCGCGGCGATGGCACACTTCGCGAATCATCCGCAGGTGCGCATCATCACGAAAGAGAACGGTGGCAAACACACCGCGCTCAATATCGGCATCGCTTCCACGGATGCCGAATTCATTGGCTGTCTCGATGCCGACTCATTCGTCGAGCCGGATGCGCTCATGGAGATCGTTCCCTGCTTTGCACGAGAGCAAGTCGCGGCGGTAACCGCCGCGATGTCGGTACATACTCCGAAGAACCTGCTCCAGCACATGCAGAATGCTGAGTATACGTTCGGCATCACGCTGCGCCATGTGCTCGCTTCGATCAATGGTCTCTACGTCACACCCGGCCCTTTCTCTTTCTATCGGCACAGCACTATCAAGGAACTCGGCGGATTTCGCCATGCTCACCAGACCGAGGATATGGAAATGGCGCTCCGCATACAGCGCGCGGGCTACGAGATAGAGAACGCGCCGCGTGCACGCGTCTACACCAAATCACCGGATACGGTCCTCAAACTCATCAAGCAACGCACGCGTTGGACAACCGGTTTCCTTCGTAATGTGCTGGGCGAATACCGCAGTCTCGTCGGAAGCCGCAAGAATGGCGTGCTCGGCATGCTCATACTCCCGACTTCTATCATCGCGGTCGGAAGCAGCATTCTTCTCTTCGCGGTCATGCTCATTCAGCTCGGACATGCTCTCGTCACAGGGCTTCAAATCCGTGCCGGCGTTCCGCTCTCGTATACGCTCGTGCCGCACGGCTCATTTGATTGGTTCTATTTCCCTGCGAGCTCGTTTGCCCTTCTTGCCGTCATTACGCTTTTGACATCGCTCTCGTTCATCATGGTTGGCAAGCGCATTTCAAAGACACCGGGGAAAATTGGATTCGGGCTTATTTCATATACGTTCCTCTATGGTCTCATAGCGCCGCTGTGGCTCGTGCGCGCAACGGCCGACGTCGCCTTCGGCAAGCATCGCAGCTGGCGCTGGTGACCATACAGTATGTCACTCGTCACTCGGAATGTCCTTATAGCGCTTCTCATCACCGTCGCACTTATCGGGACGGTCGCCTATGCCATCAAGTATCTGAACAGCGCACGCATTGCCGAGCTCTCGACTATCGAGGATCAGATATCGATCGATACGCTCTCCCTCGATACGCAATTTTCCCTGCTCGAAGCAGCTCCTTGCGATAGTGTTGCTTCCTCAACGACGTTGATCAGCAGTCTTGCCGACCTGGGCAATCGCCTTTCATACACGGAGAGCCAGCTTGGCAATGATAATGCACAAGTGATACGGCTGAAACAACAGTATTCCCTGCTCGAGATCCGCGATTATCTCATCACGAAAGAACTTGCCGCCGCCTGCGGCACGAAGCCGGTGACCGTCCTTTATTTCTATAGCAATGCCGGTGATTGCGCCGACTGCGACAAAGCCGGCTATGCGCTCTCCTACCTGCACGACACCTATCCGAGCTTGCGCGTCTACTCGTTCGATTACAATCTCGACCTCGGCGCTCTGCAAACATTCATCGCCATCACCAAAGT
>Ga0172379_10005906_pt1 | contig 16796 bp, 17 predicted proteins | sample GrowelOW334metaG_FD_119756 | JGI IMG/M metagenome (GOLD analysis project Ga0172379, IMG submission 119756) | Groundwater microbial communities from an aquifer near a municipal landfill in Southern Ontario, Canada - Groundwater well OW334 metaG | ecosystem: Environmental > Aquatic > Deep... | reverse complement strand
ATTCACGACATCCGAATGCAGGCGGAACAAAGGGTAAATACCCCGCCCCTCGGGGCGGTTTAAGTACGAGAAAAGCGAGTTCGGTATTTAATACCTCTGTCTGCTTGCTGCGAGGGACTTTATTTACGCTTTCTAGATTCCCGCCTGCGCGGGAATGACAAAAAGAGTTGTTTAGTAATTTGTGATGTTATAATTAAATCCGCAATATTGTGTCATTTTTAACTGAAAAAATTTTTAATCGAAATATTCTTGAACCCATTTTATATGGAGTATTTATGTTTGCAATTGTAGCTACTATTTTATTTTTAAATACCAGCAAAAAAAATATTACCGAGCAAGGCATAACAACTTCTGGTCCAACTCTGGAGACTCCTAAACCTACAACCCCAGAAGTAAGTCCTGCAACAAAACCTGAAAAAGTAGCGCTTGATGTTCCTTATGTCAGTGAAGCTCCAAATAATATTTGGGTAGGACCTTGGAAAAATGCTTGCGAGGAAGCTTCAATAACTATGGTGGAAAAATTCTACAAGGGAGAAAAAGTTGTAAATTTGACTGAGGCAAAAGCTTTTATGCAGATGTTATTTGATGTCCAAGATAAGGTTTTTGGATCAAATGCAAATTCTGATGCAGAAAGAAGTAATTATTTGGTGAATAATTATTCTTCATTTAAAGGAGTTATAAAAACAAATCCAACAATTGAAGAAATTAAAAGACAAATAGATGGAGGACATCCTGTCATTGCATTTCACAATGGCTTTAATCTTAAGAATCCTAATATTCCTTTTTTACCAACGGGCTCTGCTTATCATTCAACGGTTGTAGAAGGGTATGACGACAATAAAAAAGAATTTATTGTTGATGATCCAGGAGATGAGATCGATGGGGTAAATCATAGGTATGGCTATAATTTGTATATGAATTCCCTTAATGATTACAATTATGCGGAGAGAAAAGCTAATGGTTTTGCACGAGTTATTTTTACTACTGCAAATTAAGTAGTTTGTGGGAGGCTAAGCCTCGCAGGAGCTATATGTAGCAATGTATATCAGAGGGTTGACGGAACCTATTTTTTAGTATATTATATGAAAGTAAGTCAATCTCATAAGTTTTGTTTCTTGTCGATCCGTAAGGGTTTTCACAGAAATTAGAGGCAACTAAAGTCTTTTTTGAAACTCATAGAGACATTAGTCGCCTTACGCATTTATTAAAATAAGTTAACTACAGCCTTAATAGGCAGTGCTTTTCTTCATAATTGCGACTAGAAAAAAAATGTTTAAAAAAAATAATGGTGGAAGTAATTCCACAAATAGAGGAGGTTCCTCTTTTGGCACAAGACCAAGAACAGGACCAGGTAGTGAGTCTTCTTTTGGCCCAAGATCAAAAACTACTGGAACAAGTAGTGGTTATAGAGGTGGAGGATCAGGTTATAAAGGAGGTTCTTCAAGTTCTGGAAGAGGTCCTTCAAGAGGAGGAAATTCTTCTGGCGGAAGAGGAGGACGCGGCGGTAGCGGCGGAGGAGGCGGTAGAGGTAGAAGTTTTAGAAGTTCAATTGATTCTTCTAAATTTATAAACAAAGCTGTTATCACAGAAGAAACCGTTCACTTTGTACCCGAACACAATTTCGTTGATTTCGAAATTGATCCTCGTCTTAAGGATAATATTATTAAAAAAGGATATAAAACTCCTACTCCAATTCAGGATAGAGCAATACCTTATGTATTAAAAGGAATGGACGTTGTTGGTATTGCAAATACTGGTACTGGAAAAACAGCAGCCTTTCTTATTCCATTAATTAATAAAGTTCTAAAAGATCCAAAAGAAAGAATTCTTGTTGCAGTTCCAACACGCGAACTTGCTCAACAAATTGAAGTAGAGCTTTTGGGCTTTGCTAAATATCTTCCGATCTTTTCTGTTTGTGCTGTAGGAGGAGCTCCAATTGCAAAACAAATGGCAGGACTTAGACGTCAACACAATTTCGTTATCGGAACACCAGGAAGAATTAAAGATCTTGTTGAAAAAAGATGTTTAGATCTTTCAATGTTCAAAACAGCTGTGCTCGACGAAGCAGACAGAATGCTTGATATGGGATTCGTAAACGATATGAGATTTTTTATGGCCAAAATGCCAAAAGATCGACATACTCTTTTCTTCTCAGCAACTATGTCTCGTGAAGTTGAAGTTCTAATCAAAGAATTTTTGAAAGAACCAGTTTCAATTTCTGTAAAAACAGGAGACACTTCAAAAAGTGTTGATCAAGATGTTGTTAGAGTTGAAAAAGGAAAAAACAAAGTTGATGTTTTGCAACAACTTCTATCAAGTGAAGGTTTCACTAAGGTATTAGTTTTTGGAGAAACAAAACACGGCGTAGAAAGATTAAGTAAAGATCTAATTGCAAGAGGGTTCAAAGCAGAGTCTATTCACGGAAACAAAAACCAATCAAAGAGACAAAAGGCTTTAGGACTTTTCAAAGATAATCATATTCAAGTTCTAGTTGCGACTGACGTTGCAGCAAGAGGAATTGATGTAAGTGATGTAAGTCATGTTATTAACTACGATATTCCAGCAACCTACGACGACTATATTCACCGAATCGGTAGAACAGGTAGAGCAGGAAAAAAAGGAAAGGCTCTTACTTTCATCAACGGATAAGTGTGAGTTTAGAGGATTTAGTTAGGAGTTAAGAGAAATTAAATTAAAACAAAACCCCGTTCGCGAAGCGAACGGGGTTTTGTTCGTGTAGAAATTGAAATTATTGTTGTGATATAATCAATACATTAGTAGGGAGTTTTACACTCAATTAATTCAAAAAATATTATGCCTAAATTTATTGGAGTAATGATGATGGGAGTTGCCGGTATTTGGCACGGAATGTTTGGGGCACATGCGCCAGTTGATAATAATCAACAGTATGGAGGATTGTATGGTCAAAATCAGAACAGACCTGTTAATCCAAATGGAAGCAGTATGATCGGCACGGTTTCAAGTATTACGGGTTCTACAATTGTTATGCAAACGATTCAGAGACCAAATCCGACCTCAACTACAACTGCAAGTATTGATTTTACTGTCGATGCAACCAATGCAAGAATTATTAAATCAGGTTCAACTACTACTGCTTCAATCGAAAGTATTAAAATTGGAGATAGAGTGATTGCGCAAGGTACTATCAACGGAAATTCAATTGTTGCAAGATTGGTTATTGATACAGTTCAACCAGAACAAATTCAAAAACCAACCGTAAAAGCTCCAGTAAAGACCCCTGTAAAAAAACCTGTCAAAACTACAAAACCCGTAATTAAGAAATAATTGAATAAGCTCTAAATCTGAAATACTAAATCCCAAATAAATTCAAATATTTAAATATTGAAAAATTTGAATTTAGATATTGTTTAGAGTTTGGGTATTAGAATTTAGTATTTTAAACACAATGGATTTAAAATTAGAATTACAAAAAATCATCAAAGGAGATGTTATTGATGATATTGAAACTATTAAAAAGTATAGCCATGACGCAAGCTTGCTTGAGGTAGCTCCAAAGCTTGTTGTGTATCCAAAAGATAAAGATGATGTAAAAAATATTGTTAAATTTGTAAATGAAAACAAATTAGATCATCCTGAATTGTCTATCACAGGAAGATCAGCGGGATCTGATATGACAGGTGGTCCTTTAAGTGAATCAATTATTCTTGATTTTACAAAGTATTTTAAAAAAGATGAGATCGATTTTGAAAATTTAGAGGTTACTGTTGAACCAGGAGTTTTTTATCGAGATTTTGAAGCTATCGCACTGCCAAAATATATTTCGTATCCTTCATATCCTGCTTCCAAACAGTTGGCTGCTTTTGGCGGAATGGTGATGAATAACTCTGCTGGGGAAAGAACTCTTCGTTACGGCCAGACCAGAGATTATTGTCTAGAACTCAAAATGGTTTTGTCTGATGGAAATGAATACGCAATAAAACCTTTAACTCTTGAGGAGACTAAACAGAAAATTGCTCAAGGGGATTTTGAAGGAGATCTTTACAAAAAAACATATGAGCTTGTAGAAAAAAATTATGAGGAGATAAAAAACGCAGAACCCAAAGTTCACAAAAATTCTTCAGGCTACGCGTTGTGGAAAATTTTGAACAAAGAAAAGAATATTTTTGATCTGACACAGCTTTTTGTGGGTTCGCAAGGAACTCTTGGGATTTTGACGGAAGCAAAAGTGAGACTAATAAAAGAAAAACCTTTTAGAAAAATGATAGTGGCTTTTTTTAAGAGTTGGGATGATCTGCCAAAGGTTGTAAATGAAGTTCTGCCTTATGATCCAGAAAGTATGGAAACCTTTGATGATGCTACTTTAAAGCTTGGGATTAAGTTTATGCCTGAGATCGCAAAAAAAGCTCACAGCAGTTTTGTAAAATTTGCATTGCAATTTTTACCTGAGGTTTGGATAGGAATAAAAATGATGAGATTGCCAAAGCTTATTGTGATGATCGAACTAACGGAAGATAGTCAAAACGAAATAGACAGAAAAACAAAAGAGATTGTAACCAAATTAGGAAGGTTTGGAGGAATCCAACTTCGTGTTTTAAAAAATGAATTAGATGAAGAAAAATATTGGGTCATGAGAAGAGAGAGTTTCAACCTGCTTCGCCAGCATGTTCATGGAAAGAGAACTGCTCCTTTTGTGGAAGATTTTTGTATTTTACCCGAAAAAATGCCGGAGTTTTTGCCAAAACTTTTGAAAATTTTGAAAGATAATAAAATTAAAGCAAATATTGCAGGACACGCGGGAGATGGAAACTATCACATTATTCCTTTGATGGATCTAACAAAGGAAAGTGAGCGGGCAAAAATTGTTCCAGTTTCTGAAAAAGTTTTTGCTTTAATAAAAGAGTACGGAGGAACAATTACTGCAGAGCATAATGATGGAATTATTAGAACTCCATATTTAGAAGAAATGTTTGGAGAAAAAATTTATAGTTTATTTGTTGACGTAAAAAATATCTTTGATCCTCAAAATATTTTTAACCCTGGCAAAAAAGTCGGGGGAAGTAAGGAATATATTAACGAGCATATTTCAAAAAAATAAAATTATTAATTAACAAAATTTTATGGGGGACATTATATATCCAGATTTTAAAAATGAGAGTTCTGATTACAGAGTTGTTAAAGCAGAAGAATTAGTTGACCAAGAAAAGGAACTGAAAGATCTATTGAAAGAACGAAAAGATTTGATCGAATCTGAAGAGCAAAATCCAGAATGGGCGCGAGACCTAGACAATCTAAAAAAATGGAAGGATGAAGCTGATCGAATTAATGAATGGTTAACCAATTTAAGCACTCAATCTGAAGACGCAGTAAAGATTTTTATTGATTCGATGAAGAATTCTGATAAATAGCCTTGATTACTTAACTCAATATTTTGTCATTCCCGCGCAGGCGGGAATCTAGAAAAATATAAAAAATTTAGGGAAACGACCTCTCAAGAGGACGTCATTCCCCTAAATTACTGGATTCCCGCTTTTTCGAGGATGGCAGAAAGACCTCTCAAAATTTGACCCAGCTACTTTCAAATAGCCTTGATTAGTTAATATCTGTGGCCTTGCCGAGTTAGTAGAAGTTGGCTTTGTTATTTGTTTGCGAGGTTACTTTTTGATTTAAAATTCTCAAAGGTATTTCACGAAGAGTTTATGTAAGATTAATAACTTATATTCACAAATAACGAGCAAAAAAAGCCAACTTTCACTACTCGGTTGATTTTCCTCGTATTCTGTATATAATGATTTCATGGCAACAATTACAGCAAAAAAAAGAGATGTTAAGGAAAGTCTTTCAAGACTAAGGTCTTCAGGTAGTATTCCTGCCGTATTTTACGGTCCAAAGGAAGCTTCTACACCTATTTCTGTGGATTCTATTCAATTTAATAAAGTTTTAAGTGAAAGTGGTGAATCTTCTGTTATTTCTCTTATTGGAGAAGCAGGAGAACACGACGTTCTTGTTCATGATATTTCAAGAGATCCTGTTTCTGGAATAATTTCTCATATTGATTTTTATGTTATGGAAAAGGGTAAGAAAGTTAAGGTTAACGTTCCTGTTGAATTCGTAGGAGTTTCTGCTGCCGTTAAAGAAATGGGAGCTATTTTGGTTAAGGTTATGCATGAGGTTGAAATTGAGGCAATGCCAAAAGATCTTCCTCATAATCTTGAAGTAGATATTTCAAAAATTATCGATCTTGATTCCCATGTAACAGCTGGAGATATAAAACTACCAAGTGGAGTTACTCTTATTACAGAAGCAGAAGAAATTGTAGCTTTGGCTAAAATGCCTAAGGAAGAAGAGGAAGAATCAGCTCCTGTTGATCTTTCATCTATTGAAGTTGAGAAGAAAGGAAAGACTGAAAGTGAAGAGGGTGCAGAAACAACAAAGAAATAATTTTCTTTGTTGTTTTGAAATAAGTTCAAAATTCTTTTAATTTTAAGTAATTAATGAAAAATACACTCAAAGGTTCTTTTGCGATTTTTTTTACCTCACTTTTATTTGTGGGAGGTTTTTTGTTTTTCTATCAAAAAAGTAATGCACAAATAGTAACTGACCCTGCTCAAAGAGCCGTTCTTCAGGCTCAGCTTGTTGATATCGAAAAAGAAATTGCTGGACAACAAGCGATCCTTGCTCAAAAACAAACTGAAGGGTCTTCTATTGCGAGAGATATTGCTATCCTTGATGCAAAAATAAAAGCATCACAATTAAAAATAAAGGCCTACAATATTCAAATCAATCAACTTGGGCAAGATATAAATGTTAAAACAAAAACTATTCAAACCTTGGATGGCAGAATATCTTCAGGTCAAAATTCTCTTGGACAAATATTGAGACAAACAAAAGCCTTAGATGATACTTCACTTCCTGAGGTCTTACTTTCAGGAAAAGATCTTTCTACTTTTTTTATTGATCTAGATTCTTTTGATGCTGTAAAAACTTCTCTTGCTGATACTTTTAATAATCTTCGTGATGCCAAACAAGAAAACCAAAAGCAAAAAACCGATCTAAGTAAAAAACAAAATGCCACAATAGATACAAAAGTGAATGTTCAAAAAGAAGAGGCGATCATTAAGCAAGGTCAAGCGGAAAAGAAAAGGCTTTTGGCATTAAATAAAACTGAGCAAGCTGGCTATCAAGCTGTAATTTCTTCAAAAACTGCACAGGCTGCCAAAATTCGCGCAGCTCTTTTCTCTTTGGCAAATACCGCAGCTATTCCATTCGGTACAGCTCTTCAATATGCTCAAGCTGTTCAAAAAGTTACTGGAGTTGATCCTGCTTTTCTTTTGGCGATCATTACTCAGGAATCAAACCTTGGATCAAATGTAGGATCTTGTTATTTGACGGATCCTGTTACTGGAAACGGCGTTAAAGCTTCAAGTGGTGCATTTATGGCAAAAGTAATGAAACCATCCCGAGATGTAGCTCCTTTTTTATCAATTACAAAAGGGGTAGGAAGAGATCCTATGAAAACAAAAATTTCTTGTCCTATAGCTGGAATTGGATACGGAGGGGCGATGGGACCGGCACAATTTATTCCTTCAACATGGATGTTATTTGAATCAAGACTTGAAAAAACTTTAGGAGTTAGTGGTGCTGATCCTTGGAATCCACAACATGCATTTATGGCCTCAGGACTTTATTTGTCTGACCTAGGAGCATCAGGAGGAAGCTACACTGGAGAAATTAGAGCGGCTTGTAAATATTATGGAACAGGTGGTTCATCTTGTACTTATGGAAAACAAGTAATGGCAAAGGTCGCTAAGATCCAGGCAAATATAAATATTTTGAATAATTGACAACAAAATTAAGTTATTAATTTTGTTGTCATCCCCGAGAAGTCGGGGATCCAGAGAATCACAATAATAAACTGGATTCCCGCCTGCGCGGGAATGACAGAAAATATATTCGTAAACTCATTATTTTCTAGTCAACTGGATTCCCGCCTGCGCGGGAATGACAAGTTGGTGTAAATATAAAAAAATACCGTAGCTTTCAGGCTACGGATTTGATTTCAATTCTCGCGAGGATTTCTTTAGCCACATCTTTGGGTATTGTGGCGATTTTTCCTCCAATCTTGATTCGAACATTTTTATTGTCGCTTTCAACCAAGACGGCGTGTTGACCCGTCTCTGCGACAGGTTTGGGAAAGGATTCTCCTTTGGGAAGCACTGCATAGCAGCAACGGAATGTGTAAATAACAGTCATATCAAAGAAAATATTAGCATTTTCAGTTTGTTTAAGGCAATCCTCGAGCAAGAAAAGCGAAAAAGGTTGCCTTTTTTGAGGTTTTTCTGTAATATGTAGCAACTTATCACGACGAGCGAGAGATGGCGCGAAAACAAGCAAAGCGAAGTTTTCATGACATCCGAGCGAAGTCGGGACAAAGTGTTTAAAAAACAATTTATGAAAAAAGACATACATCCAGCAAATTACAGAAAAGTAGCCTTTGAAGATACTTCAAACAAGCAAATTTTTCTTATTTCTTCTACTGTAGCTACAAAAGAAACTACAACTATTGATGGTAAAGAATACCCATTGTTTAAAATTGAAATTTCAAGCGCCTCACACCCTTTTTATACAGGAAATGACAATGTTGTTGACTCAGCCGGAAGAGTAGAAAGATTCAAGAACAGAGTAACTAAAACTGAAGCTAAGAAATCAAGTAAAAAATAACTTCTCCTTTTGAAACCCAAGTAATCCATACTTGGGTTTTTGCTTTATGAACTTTACAAACTTTCTAACTTTATGAACTCAGAGGATTTATCTAAATATAAAGAAAATAATAAAACTCGCTTTTTGGCTGAGGACTTTGAGCGCCTCTTAAAAGAAGAAATTGAAATAAGGGATATCATTGCCAAAGAGCCAAGTATGAAAGAACTTTCAGAAGAAGAACTCGAGACAATCGAAAAACAAAAAAAAGAAATTATTATCCAAATGGATTCTATTTTGAAAGAGGAAGAGATCGAGGAAGAATTTCCAAACGAAATTGTTCTTGAAGTTCGCGCTGGCGCTGGAGGAGAAGAGGCTTCTCTTTTTGCAGAATCTCTTGCAAAAATGTATGAAGGATATGCAAACATGGAAGGGTTTGAATGGAGACCAGTAGATGAATCACAAAGCCCAATTGGAGGTTTCAAAGAAGCATCTTTTGAAATTAGAGGAAGAGATGTTTACAAAAAACTTCGATATGAAACTGGAGTACACAGAGTTCAAAGAATTCCTGCTACAGAAAAATCTGGGAGAGTTCACACTTCAACTGCCTCTGTTGCAATTTTGCCGATCAGAAAAAAAACTAATATAGAAATTAAAGATTCAGATCTTTTGATCGAAACTTCTCGTTCGGGCGGAAAGGGAGGACAGAATGTTAACAAAGTTGAAACAGCTGTAAGAATTGTCCACAAGCCCAGCGGAATCGAAGCTCGAAGTACATCGCAGAGAAGCCAGTTAAAAAACAAAGAAAAAGCTATGTCTGTGATCTTGGCAAAACTTGAAGCTCTTAAAGAGGAAACTGAAAACAAAAAATTTGCAGGTGAAAGAAAGGCTCAAATTGGAACTGGAGACCGTTCTGAAAAGATCAGAACCTATAATTATCTTCAAGATAGAATTACAGACCATCGAATAAAAGAATCTTGGCACAATCTTCCTCAAATAATGCTTGGCAATATAAAACCTATAATTGACGCCATCGCAGAGAAGGCTGCAAGCGGAAAGGGAGCAGAAAGTGGTCCAGATGAGGATCTAGACGATTAAGACGAAGCTTTTAGGCTTCGATTTGCAAAAGGACTTATAAGCTGATAATATAGCCTTCACATATGGCAAAAACAGACAAAGAAATACCAAAGACAATACAAGAAATGTTTGATACAGGAATGCACTTCGGCTTGATCAAAAGTAGAAGAGATCCTACAACAAAGACCTATATCTTTGGACAAAAAGGAAACATGGATATTTTCGATCTTGAGAAGACAAGTGAAATGCTAGAAAAAGCACTAGCTCATGTATCAAAGCTCGGAACAGACAAAAAAACTATTCTTTTTGTTTCAAGTAAGAATGAAGCAAAGCCTCTAATAAAAGCAGCTGCCGAAAGAATTGGTATGCCTTACATTGCAGGAAGATGGATCGGAGGACTTCTTACAAACTTTACTGAGATCAAGAAACGTTCAGATAGACTTGTTGATCTTGAGTCAAAAAAAGAAAAAGGAGAACTTACAAAATACACAAAAAAAGAAAGACTTCTTCTTGATAGAGAAATGGCTGATCTAGATGCATTGTTTGGAGGGATCAGAACTCTTGCAAGAATTCCAGATGTGATCTTCATGATCGATCCAAGAAAAGAAAGAATTGCAGTTCTAGAAGCAATAGGAATGAAAGTTCCTGTGATCGCACTTGCATCAAGTGATTGCAATCTAAGAGAAGTTGCTTTCCCAATTGCTGGAAACGATGCTTCAAGATCAAGTATTGAATATGTTTTGAAAAGAATTACAGATACTTACCTTGCTGCTCCAGCTCCTGCACCTGTTGTTGCACCTACAGTTTAGAATCCATCTCAAAAATAATGAACTTTGCAGACGCCAAAATTTTGAGAAAAAAATGAAGGATGAGGAAGGAGGCGTAACTTCGTTACTCCGACTGACGAAACTTAATTTTTTACCAAAATTTTGGCGTTTGAATGTTCAAGTGCTGTATTTTAGTATTTTTTATTAACGGTTATTTTTGAAATGGGTTCTAGTTATTAAAATTTAAAAATTAATTTTTGTACCCAAGCAATCCGCCTAGGCGGATTTGAAAGGGTAAACTTTCATTATGATTACTACAGAACAAGTAAAAGAACTTCGTGATAGAACAGGGATCTCTATTATGCAATGCAAGAAAGCTCTTGAAGACGCTGGAGGTGATGCTGAAAAGGCTATTATCCTTCTTCAGAAGAAAGGAGCAGAAGTTGCTGGTAAAAAATCAGATAGAAGTCTTGGTGCTGGCGTTGTAGTGTCTTATATTCACAATACAGGCACTGTCGGCACTTTGGTTGAGCTTTGGTGTGAGACAGACTTTGTGGCTAAGAATGAGGAATTTAAAGCCCTTGGAAGGGATATTGCAATGCATATCGCTGCAACAAATCCTCAGTACCTTTCAATTGAAGATATTCCAGAAGCTGACAAAGCAACTGCAGCAGAAGTATTTGCAAAAGAGGTTGAAGGAAAACCAGAAGAGTTAAAGAAACAAATTTTAGATGGAAAAATTGCTGCTTATTTCAAAGATAAAGTTCTTTTGGAACAAGAATTCATCAAGGATCCATCAATGACTGTTTCTACTCTTCTAAAAAATGCTATTCAGAAATTTGGTGAAAAAACTGTCATCGGAAAATTCGTAAGATTTACAACAGTTCCTAAATTCTAATCAATGTTCATTACCGCAATCACAATTTTTTGCGCATCATTTATCGGAGCTGTTTTTCTGATAGTGAACAGAGCAAAATTTAGTGATGGAAGAGTTGCTTATGTAAGTTTTCCAAAGGAATGGGATAAATTTTTAGCTAGTTTTTACCACGCATCAAAAGTTCTTTTTACTGAATTGCCAAAGCACGTTATTATGAATGTTTACCATTTCATTGTTATTATGACAGTTGATGCATCAAGAAAGATGAAAGTCTTGATTTATCCGAAGATTTCGCATATTGTAGAGACAGTTCGAGGGACGAATGTTCCAGAACAGAAAAAAGAGGTTTCGGAATTTTTGAAGTCAATAAGAAGAGAAGTGGATAGTGAGTAGTGGTTGGTGAGTAGTGAAAAAACAGAATATAAATGCCGCCTTAGCTCAGTTGGTAGAGCGCCACTTTTGTAAAGTGGATGTCCCCAGTTCAAGCCTGGGAGGCGGCTCCATAAAAAAACCTCATAAGAGGTTTTTTTACTATCAGCCTCCTCATCTGAGAGGCTCTTATGTTATATTATTTAAATGGAAAAAGAACTAATTAAAAAAGGTTTTATACCCTTAGATAAATCTTGGATAATAAGGATGGGTATTTTAGATTTGGTAAATGGTTATTCTGATATTTTAGAATTTTTAAATAAACAAAAAAATCTTGGTGATGATTTACTCGCTTTAAAAAAAGTTGCTACAGATTGGAATACAGATAAACCGCTTGAAGTTGGAGAATCAGGAACTTTATATAGGCTTTTAAAATTTATTTCTTGGAAACTAAATTTAAACAAAACATTTGTTTTGAGCGGTACGCTAAAGGAAAGAAAAATAAATGATGATAAAAATATTGTAAATCTTTCACAAAATGAGTTATTAAAGTTAGATAACAATACTTCTCAATGGTCATCAGCCTTGGTTTTAACAGGAGATGTAGAAAGACTTCAAAACCCTCCTTATAAATTGAAATTAACATATGAAGCTGTTGATTATTGGAAAAAACAGAGAGAACGACATAATGTATGGGAACCAAGATTTGATCAAACAATTCTTAATCAAGCTTTAACTTATATAAAAATCATGAAGAGAGAAAGTGCAGAATTCATTCCCGAACAAGCGGAAGATTTTTGTTTTGCTTATATCTTCGGCTTCATGTCTGCAGAAGAAGGAGAAAAAAGATGGCCAAGTCTTCGAACTCATGAAAGTGACAGAATAATAGAAATAAAAAATATACTTGATAATGCAAAGTCTGGGAAAGAAATAATCTCAAAAGATCATAGGGTAGTCCAGGCAATTGCAATGTGGGCAAAAGTAAATAACAAGAAATTGAACATTCTTTATCCTGAGGCAGTGAATAAAACATGGCCTCAGTTTTGGGATTTTATGAAAGATTATTAAATTATTATTTGCACATGAAATACTCGGCAGTAATAGAAATACCAAAAGGTTCAGATAGGAGAATTCACATGTCATACGACAATAGTGGATTTATTGATCTATGACCAATTAAAGATGAGATTTCAGTCAATGGTGGAGTAATGCCAGTTGATTACGGATATATTGAAGGAGTAATTAATAAAGAAGAAAAAGATAATGTAGATGTAATTATTTTTTCATCTAGACTTTACAAAACAGGAGATAAAGCGGATGTAGAAATTATCGGTATGCTTACTCGGAAAGACGAAGATCATAAAGTGATCGCGGTAGATGATTCGGTTCAAATAAAAAGTTTTAATGAAATTTCAAACAAAGAAAAAGATTTAATACTAGAATATTTTGGATTTAAATCGGAAATTATTTTTGTTGATTCTAAAGATAAAGCCTTAGAGTATTTGAAAAATAATATTACTTTTTCTTCGTACTAGTTGCTGTGCTTGAGGATGTCACGGCTTTGAGAAGATCGGCTTTTGTTTCTGCTGGATATTGTGCAGTTAGAGTTTTCTCAAGAACTTCTTTTTCTTGGAAGCCATTTATTGTTTCATCTCCAATTACAATTGCAGGAAGAACATTTGAGATATTAAATATTTTAATTAAGGTTGAAACGGCTGATAGGTCTAGACTGTAATCAAAGGAGTAAACACGCAAGTCTGGATATTTCTGACGAAGATATGTAAGGGCATAGCTGGCTTTATCGCAATCGGGACACTTGGTTCCTTGGTCATAAAAATAAAGTGCAAACATAAATTTCTTTCCACATTTTTCAGAAACACGCTTCATCAACAAATAATCTTTTATTTCTAGCAAAGCGTAGTATTTTTTTAGTTGGATTATTTCGGCTGTATTACTGCCAGAACTACTTTCGCTATAACTGATCTTTTGTCCTAGATCATTAATTTCTGATGATAAGAGAGAGTTACTGGCTTCTTTACACGAAAGTTCTGAGAGAAGAGAGAATTGAGTTTCAGAAGAAAGGATATCTGTAGAGACTGCATCTTGAATAGATTTTATTTCATAAATACGTTTATTACTGATCGTATTGCTAATATAAATTGCTACGACAAAGATCGTACCTGTGATCAGGAATACTAATAAATATTTTTTCCAGTCTGTAGGTTTTGTATTGTTCATCTCATCATTAGGATTTTAATTTGTTAATTTTTTCGATTATTTTTGTATGTTACTAAATTAAAAATTCAAAGGTTAAAATTCAAAATTGCAATTCAAAAGTCAAAATTTTTTTGCATTTAACTTTTTAATTTTTGCTTGTACCACAAGGGTATTTCTTATTCTCTAATTTAGCTTCGCTCAATAAGAGAATAAAGTCAAATTTTGATTTTTGCATTTTGAACTTTGACTTATTTTCCTATCTCCAGCTTGCTTCTCTTGAGGTTATTGTATTATATAACGCCTTTGAAATCCAAAAAGGGGAAATGATTATGTAGATCGTGAAAAAATAAATAAACTCAAATGAAAAATGCCATTTACCAGTTGAAATCTTGTGTCCAAGCCAAACGGTAAAAATAGTTATTGCTAGTAAAGTTATTCCCAAGATCGAGATGGCACTAGTATCAAAATAGAACCAATCAAAACTTGGAAAGTGAAAGTAAAAACCTCCGAAGTATATTTTTTGAAATTCCATCCATAATGATTTTATTAAACTTAAAATTCCCTTTATGAAAACAAAAATACTAATAAATACTCCGAAAGCGGCAAAAGGCAAAACGATCAACCCTAAGTCCCCATATTTTTTATTGAAGACCATTCCTTTGTAATCAATGAGGTTGGCTAAGAATCCGCTGACCCAGCGTACTCTTTGTTTGTATAATTTTTTTATACTGCTTGGTCCGACTGTATAAACTAGAGCGAGAGGTTCGTTCACTATTTTTAATCCATTTTTTTGCAGACGCATAGCCATTTCCATATCTTCTGTATTGTGCGCTTTGCGATACATTCCAACTTTTTCAAAAACAGATTTTCTATAAAAAGAAAAAGGTCCAGGTGCAATATGAATGGCTCCGATCGCACAAAAAGCTTTTCTTACGAAATTTCCGTATTGATATTCTGCTTTTTGAGTTTTGCGAATAATATTATTTGCGTCATCGATCACAACAGAAGGGGTTACAGCCATTACGTGTTCGTTCCTAAATCTTCTGGCGATAAGTTTTAAGGCCTCTCTATCAACAAAAGAATCTGCATCTAGACATCCAATAAATTCTGCTTTTGATGTTGAAATGCCAAGGTTTAGAGCTGTGTGTTTTCCTCCATTAGGTTTTGAAAGAACAATAATATTTTTATGATCCTTAAAATGTTTTAGCGCTTCCAAAGTACCGTCTGTTGAACCGTCGTCAATTGCAAGAATATTGTATTTGTCTTTTGGGTAATCAAGAGCGAGCAGGGAATGCAGGGTTTTGGCGATGGTTTTTTCTTCGTTAAAGATCGGCACAATGACATCCATATAAGGAAAGTAGTCTTCCTCACTTTTTGTTTCATCAGGACTGTCAATAATAGACATAAGTAAAAAGACCTCGAAGTAAAGCGAGACAAAAATGAAGATGTAATTCATTGAACCTAAGAGTGCGTTCATTAGGTAGCATTTTACCGTATTTTTGAGTTTTTGGGAATAAAGGATGGCGAATGATTACCGTTATTATAAATCTTTTGTTTTTGTCATTCCCGCGAAAGCGGGAATCCAGTATTTTATTGTGCTATCCTATATTCCCGCTTTCGCGGGAATGACATACGCGGTATAATCCACTAAATGGAAGATAAAACAGTAAACAAAGGCCACCTACACCCAATTACTTTGGCAATAGATGAGATCAGACGAATCTTCAAGGAGATCGGTTTTTCTGTGGCTGAAGGTCCAGAGATAGAAACTGAGTATTACAACTTCGATGCTCTTAATGTTCCTGCTGACCATCCTGCTCGCGACATGCAAGATACTTTTTGGATGGATCCTGTTTCTGAAAAAAAACTTCTTCGAACTCAAACTTCTCCAATTCAAATTAGATATATGGAAAACAACAGACCTCCTATCGCAATTATTTCTCCAGGAAAAGTTTATAGAAATGAAGCAATTGATGCGACACACGGCGCAGAATTTTTTCAGGTTGAAGGATTTTATGTTGATAAAAAAGTTTCGATGGCAGATCTGAAAGGAGTGCTAGAACATTTTTTTAAAGAATTTTTTGGACCAGATGTTGAGATCAGATTTCGTCCAAGTTTTTTTCCTTTCACAGAACCTTCTGTTGAAATTGATTTGAGATACAAAGACCGATGGCTTGAAGTGATGGGAGCCGGATTAGTACACCCAAAAATCTTAGAATCTGGTGGAATTGATCCAAAAGAATTTAGTGGCTTTGCTTTTGGAGGAGGAATAGAGAGATTAGTGATGATCAAGTATGGTATCGATGATCTGCGTTTGTTTTATTCAGGAGATTTAAGAGTAATTAATCAATTTTAAAATGTTAGTTTCATACAAATGGCTCCAAACTTATTTTAAAGAACCGCTTCCTGGTGTGGAGGATTTGGCGCGTAAGATCACTTTCAGTTCTTTTGAAATTGAAGGCATAGAAAATAAAGTTAATGATTTTGTTTTGGATATAAATGTTTTGCCTGACCGTGCCTGTTACGCACTTTCTCATTTGGGAATTGCAAAAGAAATTTCTGCGATCCTGCCGGATAATGAATTTATTTCACGCGAAATTTCTTTTTCAGAAAATTCTGAAATTGTAAAACCTGAAGTGGAAATTCTAAATAAAAATATTTGCAAAAGATATATTGCAGTAAAAGTTATGAATGTTGCTTCTGAATCGCCTGTGTGGCTTAAGGAAAGACTTAATTCTGTCGGTCAACGTTCAATAAGTTTACTAGTTGATCTGACAAACTTTGTGATGCTTGATATCGGCGAACCAATGCAT
>Ga0172379_10005905_pt1 | contig 16797 bp, 14 predicted proteins | sample GrowelOW334metaG_FD_119756 | JGI IMG/M metagenome (GOLD analysis project Ga0172379, IMG submission 119756) | Groundwater microbial communities from an aquifer near a municipal landfill in Southern Ontario, Canada - Groundwater well OW334 metaG | ecosystem: Environmental > Aquatic > Deep... | reverse complement strand
GATAAGAACACTCATAAGAACCGGTTTCTTGATCAGCTCATGCGGTTCACATTGTTTACTTAGAGAAGCATCGAAATCAGTATCCTGACCTATCTCAGAACTCATAAGCACGCGCAGGGCCATTGGTCGTGTCTCTCTTGCAATTCTCAATACGTCAACACCGCTCATCCCGGGCATATTATGATCGGTAATCACTAATCGAAGATGCTCAAGTGTAGCTATGAGTTCGGCGGCAACTCTTCCGTTCGTAACTGCTTCTACGCTGAAATGGCGTCTCTCGAATACTTCGGCCACTGTATCGAGGAAGGTTTGATTGTCATCTGCAACCAGGATACGGTTCGGTTGGGTTATCATGGGACGATCATTGAACTCAATTGAGAAGCGGTCGTCAATATGATTCCACTGATAATTGAAAATACAGAGTTTCTGCTAGTATCTTCACATGCCAGCCGACACCATTTTTCACCCTTCGACTGCGCTCAGGGTGGAGGATTGTGTATACTTTTCCTATCCTTTTTCTTTATGACTGAGCAAACGATTTTCCACAAGATTCTCCGTCGGGAGATTCCCGCAGATGTCGTTTTTGAAGACGATGAAGTTTTGGTTTTCAAGGATATCCATCCGAAGGCACCCACGCATCTCCTCTTTATCGCGAAGAAGGATGAGGACTTCGTACCGTCAATCGACGATCTGACCGAAAAAACGGCGCGTGTACCGCTCTTGCTGATCCGCAAAGCGCAGGCATTTGCCAAGAAGCAGGGGATCGACGGTTACCAGCTCCGGTTCCACGTCGGCCGGGGCGGGGGACAGGAGGTTTTCTTTCTGCATCTGCATTTTTTGAGCGAGCAGAAATTAAAAAAGACATAAGCTTTAAGTCTTAAGCTTTAAGCTTGCGTCTTATGACTTAAAGCTTACTCGCTGTACCCTGCAGCTTTCGCTTCTTCCTCGGTTTTGAAATACACGCGGTTCTCCTCCTTTATTTTCTTTCCTTGTGCGGAGTCCGAGGCGTAGTACTTCTTACCCGTTTTGGAGGCAACCCAGCCGCCGGCAGTTGCCGGAGCGGCTTCGGCAGTGGGAGTTTTTTCGGCGGGAGCAGCTTCGGGTTTTTCCGTTTTTCTAGCAGCGTTAGCCATTTCCCGGGCCTGTTTCAGTTCCTCCTGTTCTTTCTTGATCCGGGCCAGGGTGGCGGCATCGATCGGTTTTAAAGCTTTGACCGAGAGACCGATGCGCCGCTCGTCGATGTCGATGTTGATCACCTGAGCCTCGACTTTCTGGCCGATTTTCAGAACTTGGGCCGGGTCGGTTATTTTTTCGTGGGAGATTTCGGTGATGTGCACCAGACCGGAAATATCCTTTTCCAGACTCAGGAAAGCGCCGTAGTCGGCGAAGCGCACAACGGTGCCGGTTACCTTCTTGCCGACGGGGTAACGCTGGGCGATTTCCTCCCAGGGATCTTTGCTGAGTTGTTTGATCGAGAGGGACAGTTTCTCGCCGTCGATGCCGATGATCTTCACTTTCACCTGGTCGCCGATGGATGCGAACTCGGAAGGATTTTTCACATGCCCCCAGGCGATTTCGGAGATGTGGACCAGGCCTTCGAGGCCTTCGAATGAAACGAAAATACCGAATTTGACGATGCCGCTTACCAAGCCTTCCTTTATATCTCCGGCTTTCAGGTTTTCCAGTGCCTTGGAGCGCTCTTCAGCCATAGCTTCGCGTTCGCTGACCACGATTTTTCCGGCAGCCTCGTCGAGCGTGATGATCTTTATCGTAAACGTGTGTCCGATGAATTTCGAAAGCCGGTTGATGATTTCGGAACTGTCGGCGTTGTTGACCCGCGGGTAGTTGGCCGGTGCCAGCTGGCTGACCGGCAGGAAGGTACGGATACCGTCGATATTGGCCAGAAGCCCGCCTTTGTTGGCTTCCTGGGCGGTGAATTTCATGGTCTTGTCGTCGGCGACGAGTTTGTGGAACCGTTCCCAGGCTTTCTGCTGGCTGGCCATTCTGAGGCTCAATACGACCATGCCTTCGTCGTTTTCTTCTTCAAGGATCAGGGCGATCACCGGGTCACCGAGGTTCAATTCGCGGAAAGTATTCAGCGAATCACGCAGCTCACGGCCGGAGATAATCCCGGTTGCCACGCCTCCCAGATCCACCAGCATTTTGTTTTTGCCTTTGAAAATTACCGCTCCTTCGATCAGCTCCCCCGGTTTCGGTCGCAGGATTTGTGGGGAATCCTTAAGCAGTTCCTGCATCAATGAGGTTGTTGTCATACTGGGAAAAAGGAGTGCAAGGGGAAGATTCAGAGCCCGGGGACGCTCTTGCACGAGCAGCGTCACCAAGCAGCGAGACTTTATCTTTTAGGCTAATCAATGTCAAATAAAAGGCGAAGCGATATGTCGTGATAGTTGCTTCGTTCTTTCTTTGTCCGAGTAACATCTCTCTTCTTTCTTTTGGGTAATTATCCCTTGACGGCTAGGAAGAGTAGGAATAGCCTGTAGCTACTTTCCTCCTCTATCTATGAAAAGTCCTCGCCTAACCATCCTAAATTTCAAAGACACTTTTCCCGATAATAAAGCATGTCTTGCCTATCTCTTTAAGGCTCGCTTTCCGAACCACAAGTGTAAGAAGTGCGGGGAGACTCGCTTCTATAAGCATCCGACACGGGGATGCTTCTCCTGTTTCAACGGTTGCTCTCATGTCTGGCCGAAGGAGGGAACGATCTTCGACCATTCCTCTACCGACCTTGTTAAATGGTTCTTTGCCATATTTCTGATGTCGCAGAGCCGGAATGGAGTAGCGGCAAAGGAGCTTGAGCGAAGCCTGGGAGTCACTTACAAATGTGCCTACCGGATCGGCCAGCAAATTCGTAAGTTGATGAAAGAAAACGACTGTACGCTGTTCGGCGAAGTTGAAGCTGATGAAACCGTAGTAGGCGGCAAGCGGCACGGTAGCCGGGGATGGGCAGCGGAAGGAAAGACAATCGTCTTCGGTACGGTACAGCGCAAAGGAAGGGTACAGGCTTCTGTTGTTCCGGACTTCAAGGCCGCGACACTTATGCCTTACTTCTCAGACCATGTTGCTAAGGGAACAAAGCTAATTACAGACGAAATGAAATCATACAAAAAGATTGCGGCTGTTATCGGTTATGACCACAAAACCGTGGAACACGGCATTGGTATTTACGGCCTGAAAGACGGAACCAACACAAACACCATCGAAGGGTTTTGGTCGCAGCTTAAGCGATCCCTAGACGGTACCTATCACGTTATTTCCCCGAAGATGCTGCACGCTTACGTTTCCGAGTTCCAGTGGCGGTACAACAATCGGAAATCGGTGACTCACCTTTTCGATCTTCTCCTTTCACGCGTGTCTTTGCCGCCAGTGCCAGAAGCTTGAAGAATCGGTCTTTGTCAGTAGTATGTGTCATTCTTTGATCTCGGGATGTTTTAAGAGGTAATAGTCGCGCAAAAGAATCGAACCAGCCCGAAGAATTTGAGAAAAGTCCACGCCATTCTTGAAGGCAAATGTCTTTAAAGTAGAAAATATTGGGTATTCTGTAAGAGAATCCATTAAAGCTCTGGCTTTCTCTTGTACATCGTACTGTGTTTTCGGATTCATAATTTCTAGCTTTGTAACTAGATCGTCACGAACAGAAGGAAATAATGTCTCAAAGCCGCTGTCTTTGATAAGCTTCTTTCCAAATTCGCTTAAAGCAAGAGGGCTATGAGTTGTGTAAATTTTGCTGTCCATAAATTTCTTCGCGTTTTCTTTGAATTCAAGCATTTTATCCATGTCCGTTCTCAGGGTTTCGATCTTCGTCTGATGTTTTTCCTTATCTTTTTCCAATGAAAGTATGTTTTGGCTGCATCTATCCATTCTTATCCATGCGGTTCCAAATCCTCCTAGTGCTCCAGTAATCAAACTCGCAATTGGCATAATCCAATTGATGGTTTCTGTAATACTTGCCTGTGGTGCAAGTTGAGGAATAATTGCTGCTGTTTCTTGGAGAGCCATAACGGGAACATTATACACGCTATTTATTTCCCTGTAACTTTCTAGGTTATTTTTTCAGAAGCTCTACGATTTTTTCAAGTAATTGAACTCCTCTTTTGAGCAAAGGATATATCTGATTGAATAGAATCAGAATTAGAATAACAAGAGCGATGTCACCATAAGTACCTATTTGCATGTAAATATCATAACGCTGAAATACAAACTAACCAATATCCCCATCCTCAGTATATGGATTCTTTGGTTCCTTGATTGCTTCTTCAACCTGACCGATAAGACAGGAAATATTGTTGATACAACTGATTACACCAAATAATAGAAAGACTATTAATAGCAATAATCCGGCAATGACCCAAAGAAGAATCTCAGTCATAGAGCATGGGGAAAATGGGAAGGGTGGATCAGAGTCTAACATCTATCGAATCCTTTATTTTTGCCGTGAATGAGTGAACGGTTCTTCGGAGTAGATTATCAATTGTGTTATTTCTGTCGTCGTGGAGAAGATCAACATCAGCGGGAACAATGATCTCCTGTAATTCACTGACTGCAAAGCGCAAGCGGTATTTATCAGTTAAACGAGCTTCCCACATATAAAATCCACCGTATGCAGGCCTGTTCATTTTCTTTGGCTTCAAATAGGTCGGATCAACACGCCACTTCAGCAATTTATCTTTAACTATTCTTTGTGTCTTTTCTGATAACTTAGAAAGTGTTTCTCTATTTGCTTCAAGAAACTCATTAATGCCTACGATTTTGAATTTCTTTAAAAAATGCATTGATGCTGCGGAGGTCTTCCTTTGCTGATCGCGCAGGAAGTGTGCCTGATGCCACTGACTCAGATATTTTCCGTAGCAAACCGTAGTCGCTAGGAGCACTCTCACGAGTGCCTTCACAAGATTTGATCATTACAGTTCGTAGAATATGGATGGGCGTACGACAAAAGGAATAGACAAGTATCCATAACCTCTGTGGAAAGGAAGTGTCTCGCTTGTGCCTATTATTAAATTGTTTCCATTTATTCATTCCTAGTTGTTAAGGGATAATCGCCTTCTTTTGTCACTCGCTACAAAAGAAAGAAGCAAAGAAAATAGCTGTGCCGCCAATCCCACGGCACGTCAGTCGCGACTGACGTGCCAGACCTCAGACCCCCAGTGGCGGCACGCCCTTTGGTATCAAATATTTATCGCCAACAGATATTTTGGCTTTTTTAAAAAGCCGCGCGAAGCGGCGGGTGCCGAAGGTGGGCCCCGCCGCTGGAGCGCACCTTGAAGGGAAAGAGAGCCCACGAGAGAAAACCGTCAAGGTTTTCTTTCGTGCTTTAAAACAGTGCCGCCTTGTTCGGGTTTACGTCCTCCAGATTCGAAAATTTCTGTTTCTGGGAGGTCATCGGATTATAGATGGTGTAGTAAAGCTGGATGATTTCCTCGGTTTTGAGGCGCCGCATGGTGATGCCGACGTTTTCGAGACCGGACTGGATCAGCGTGATGCGATCGCGGAGAATTTTGTTGTAGGCCCGGAATTCCCGGCTGCGCTGGAGAGCTTTGGCCCGGGTGTCGTCGACCGTAAGCCAATCCATGAACCGGGCGATGAGACCGCGTTTGGCCTTGGTCGGCGCATCAACCGGCACGATTACATAGAAACTTTTCTGCATGATGTCGGCTATTTCGACCAGTTTTTCCATGAAAGACGCATAATCATAGGTTTGTTCCCTGAGCAGCGGGCTGGTTTGCTGTTCTCCGCGGGCCTGCAGTCCCTTGATGTATGGGTCGATATTTAGGCGGGTGGAACGGATGAGAATCTGAACCGGGAAGATCAACGTGTTTAAGAATCCCTGATAGCCGGAAATGATGCCCTGTTGCTCGATTTCGCTCTTGAGGTTGAAGTTCAGAGCGTTGACTTTCAGTATGGCTCTCAGGCCGCCGTTTTTCAGAACTACCGTGTCTTCCCGGACTTCGGCGATCGGCAAAAATCTCTGAGTCGAACTGCTGAACGGTTTCTTCTTTCCGCGAACGGTATCCTTGAGCGGCGTTTTATTTGGTGCAGCCGGAGCGGTTGTCTCCGCGGCTAAAGGGGCGGTAACGGCCGGTTGGCCATTTGTCGGGGCCGGTGATGCGGCGGCTTCCTGCATGGTACTAGGATGACTTGGCGATCAGACTTTCATAGGCTTTGAGGTCGCTGGTTACTGCGTCGATCGATCGGGAGGGATCCAGACCCTGGTCCGGAGTAACCGCTGCCGGATCGACCGGCGTTTCGCTTCGGACCGGAACAACTTCACTGTCCGGTTCCTGTCCGGTTTGCAGGGTCGTTGCCGATTCGAATCTGGTTTTAACCGCGTCCAGGTTAGACGGTTGCTGCTCCTGGCTGGACAGTCGGTTCATATCTTCCTGGCGCTTTTTTAGCTGCTCGGTGATCTCGCTGAGCCGGGTGGCATTGAGGGCGGCTCTGGAATCGGCGGTTGTAAGCTCCTTTTCCGACTGCCGGGTTACCAGATTGATCGAGAGACCCGGATGAGGACTCCAGTATCTCAGGTTGGGCTTGTTCATACTTTCGATCATCAGAAGAATTATGTTGAAAAGGGTCAGGTCGTTGATTTTCAGGAATGAGAAGGCCGCGGCGATGGCTGCCGGTACCCAACAAAGAATTACCGCCGGCAGATTCGTGATGCCGGCCTTGGTGGTGGTGGCATACAGAACATAGCTGATCCCTCCGCCGATTCCGGTGATAATCAGCTGTTTCAGCGTGACCGGACCGATGATGCGGTCCTCCACGTAGACGTTCTGCGGGATTTTCACGGCTTCAATCGCCATTTGTTTTAGGGTATGGAAATCTCTCTATTTTATCAGAAAACAAGGCTTTTTGCCAGAGTAGTATTTGGTATTCATGGGGGAAGAGCCAAGTGCCAATTTCCAAATTCCAAAAGGTTTGATGATTGGATCCTGGAAATTGTTTGGTTCTTGAATTTTGGTTCTTGGCTCTTGGACTCGTTATGCTCAGGCTGCCATAACCTTTTTATCGGCCGGCTTTTTCGCCGGTTCGTCGTGCAGTAAGAGCAGCTGATCCTTGTCTTTTCCGACGACATGGATCGTGTCGCCTTTCTTGAACATGCCTTTGAGGATGCTTTCGGCGATCTGATCTTCAAGCCGTTCCTGGATGGTCCGCCGGACCGGTCGGGCACCGTATTCCGGATCGAAGCCGAGAGTTGCCAGGATGCCGACAGCTTTGATGTCCGCGGTCAGGTCGAGGCCCTGTTCCTTCAGGCGAGCTTGAAGCTTGCCGATGTGAATCAGTACGATTTTGCGGATCGATTCCTGGGAAAGGGCATTGAAGATGATGGTCTGGTCGATGCGATTTAAGAATTCGGGACGGAATGTGTCCTTCAGTTCGTGCAACACTTCCTGACATTTCTCGTCATAGATCTGCTCGTCGCGCCGGGCCTCGTCGCCCAGCTTGAAGCCGATCTTGCCGGCTTCCTTGGTCAGCTTTTCTGCTCCGATATTGCTGGTCATTATGACGATCGTGTTGCGGAAATCCACGGTTTTTCCCTGTCCGTCGGTCAGTTCTCCGTCTTCCATTATTTGCAGCAGGATGTTGAAGAATTCCGGGTGGGCTTTCTCGATCTCGTCGAAAAGCACGACGGAATACGGTTTCCGGCGGACCGCTTCGGTGAGTTGTCCGCCTTCCTCGTAACCGATATAACCGGCAGTCGTTCCGGTAAGACGGGAGACGTTGTGCCGTTCCATGAATTCGGACATGTCGATTTTGATCAGGGCGTCCTCGCGCTGGAAGACCTCGGTGGCCAGGGTTTTGACCAGCTCGGTTTTCCCGACGCCGGAGGGACCCATAAACAGAAATGATCCGATGGGCCGCCGGGCATCGGCGATCCCGGCGCGGCTCCGGCGGATGGCCCGGGCCACTTTCGAAATCGCTTCGTCCTGACCGACGATGTGTTTCCGGAGCATCATTTCCAGCGAGTTTAAGCGCTTGCTTTCGGTTTTCATCAGCCGGGAAACCGGTATGCCGGTCATCCGGGCGACTACCGACTGGATGTCGTCTTCCGTAATCTCGATCGGAGTCCGGTGGTCGCCGTCGATCTCGGAAGTGAGTTTCTGTTTCTCTTCCGTCAGTTCCTCCTCTTCTTTCCTGAGCCGCAGGGCATGCTGGTACTTCTGTTCACGGACAGCCGTCTGTTTCTTGGTCTCGATGTCTTTGAGCGCCTGTTCGATCTCCTTGAGCCGCGGTGACTGCTCATCGGAGTTCAAGATACTCTTGCCGGCGGCGGCTTCGTCCAGGACATCTATGGCTTTGTCCGGCAGAAACCGTTCGGTCATATAACGCTTGCTCAGTTTTACCGCGCTTTCGATGGCGTCATCGTTGATCCGCAAGTGGTGGAAGGTTTCAAAAGTCTTTTTGAGTCCTTTCAGGATCTCGATCGCGTCCTCGATGCTCGGTTCCTCGATCATGATTGACTGGAACCGGCGTTCAAGTGCGCGGTCTTTCTCGATGGTTTTGCGGTATTCGTCGGTGGTCGTGGCGCCGATGACCTGCAGGCCGCCGCGGCTCAATGCGGGTTTCAGGATGTTGGCGGCGTCCAGGGAACCTTCGGCTGATCCTGAACCGACGACGGTGTGGAGCTCGTCGATGAACAGAATTATTTCGCCTTTGCTTTCGGATGCTTCCTTGATTATGTCGTCGAACCGCTGTTCGAATTCACCGCGATATTTTGTTCCGGCGACAATCGATCCCATATTGAGCTGCAATACCCGTTTGCCCTGCAGGGCACCGGGGACTTTGCCATCAGCGATGCGCTGGGCCAGGCCTTCGGCGACGGCGGTCTTGCCGACGCCGGACTCACCGATGAGCACCGGGTTGTTTTTGGTTTTGCGGTTGAGGATATGAATTACCCGCTCGATTTCCTTTGCCCGTCCGATGATCGGGTCGATTTTCTTTTCCTGAGCCTTCTTTGTGATGTCCTCGGTGAAATAATCCAGAACCGGGGTCTTACTCTTGCCATCGGTCCGTCTCCGTTTCAGGTTTTCGGGCTCGCCGGCCTGGCCTTGCATGCCGGCCAGTGCACCCTGTAATCCGTGGAAAAAGGATTCCAGTGATGTTTCCAGGCTTTTGTGCTGCTGCCGGAACTGGTTGATCTGGCCGAACATTTCTTCGATGTGGACCTTCAGGTCTTCCGGATTTATCTGCATGCTTTCAAGCAGGCTGGTAGCGGCATTCCGGCCGCTGCTGATCAGCGCATATAGCAGATGCTCCGTTCCGATGTTGGCATGACGGAACTTATGGGCGATCAGAACGCTTTGTTCGATGACGGTATTGAGCGGCAGAGACAGGCCGTGTTTTACATTCTGGCTTTCAGACTCGATACCTTTATTTGCTTTGAGCAGGATCCGGACATTTTCGTGGGTCACGCCGGCTCCGGTCAAAATCGAGAACCCCAGCGATTTCGGTATTCCAAGGAGGCCGAGCAGCAGGTGTTCGGTACCGATGTGTTGCGACTTCATGTTTTTTGCCTCCTGCTCCGCGAGTTGCAGGGCGAGTTTGGCATTGGGCGTAAATCGATCAAACGGATGCATAGGTTTCCGGTGAGGAGATGATATTAGCACTCTTATGTTTTGAGTGCCAATCCTTTGAAGGATTATTTATTCTAACACGGTTCCGGGGAAATTGATAAGAAACAAAATTGATATTTGTTTCGCAGATCCTCCTGATAAAAGAATGTATTATCAGTTTTACATTGTCGATTGAAAAATCAATTAAAAAATGGGTTTTTATGGCTTATATTCCTAATAATCTTTGGATTTAGATGTAAGCTCCGTTGTGCTTTCCTTATTATCCGCAGCTGCGACGCCGCGTCGCAGATGGCCCATAGGCCGAACCGCTAACTCCGGGACGCCGCGTCCCGGCTGCGGGAAATTGAAGGAACTTTTTGAGGCATCTTGTGTCTTACTTTCTCTTTCTAAACGAATAAAGGTCCTGGAGGAAGATGGTAACGATGGCGGTGACCGGAACGGCCAGAAGGATGCCCAAAACCGGGTGGATTGTTCCGGGGAAGCTGACTCCGACCAGCATGCCGAATATTATGGAGATGGGGGACAGGCCAACCGAATGCTTCATCACGAGCGGGATCAATATGTTGTTTTCACAAAGCTGGATGACGTAAAAGATCAGGGCTACTACCAGGGCCCAGACCAGACCGAACTGCGTGAGGGCGATCAGGACCGCAGGTACGGCTCCGATAAGCGGACCGGCATATGGGATGAACTCGGTGAAACCGGCAAACAGCGCCAGAGTGACCGAGTACGGCATGCCCAGAATCTCCAGGGCGACAAAGGTCAGGATGCCGATCGACAGACACATAATGAGCTGGCCCTGGAACCATTGTGACATCTTGTGGTAGATGGCGTCGGCCTTCGTGTCGTAGTAGCCGCGAAAATCCCGGGGCAAAAGAGCGCGGACGAAATCGGCGATCTTTTCCCGCTCAAGCTCGATGAAAAAGGACAGAAACAAAATCATAATCAAGTTGACCATGAAATTGACTACCGAGCCGGCGATCTGAACAGTAAAGGCCAAAGACGACTGGGCGACGGAGGACAGGTTCTGGCCGAACTGGAACAAGGCCGAAGCCCGGTCTTTTATCCCTGCGTTTTGCAGCAACTGCTGGGTCAGTTCCGTCAGGCGTTCGTTCATCGAGGCCGACAGGAATGAGATACTGACATGCGGATCAGACAGGAACGAGTCGGCACTGTGGTTGATAAAACGGGCGAGGTCCTGGATCTGGGTGGCAACGATCGGGATCAAAGATGCCAGCAGGAAAACGACGACCGAGAAAAAAACCAGATACAGGAGCACGACAGCCAGGCTTCGCGGGACACCAAAGCGTTCAAGGCGGCGGACATGCGGATCAAGAATGACGGCCAGAAAGAAGGAAAGAAGCAGGATCAGAAGCTTGTCCCGGATCAAAAACAGGATCCAAAGTATGAGTACGATGGCGATGACCGTAAGGGTGGCTTTGGTGACGGTTGCAGCTTTGATATCCATGTAGACCACGTTTTTGCTGCGGTCGGCCGGCGGCGGTTTACTTACACCGGACGACCGTCCTTCGCGGGCCGCCTGCATCCGCTCTTTGGCCAGGGCCCAGAGGGAATGGGCCTTGGCACTCAGGATCTGGATGGATTTAAACGATTCGTTGGATTTTTTTACCATAAGAAAAGGGGCTATTGGGTAACACTCGAGACAATCGTATCCAGAATGATATAGGTTAAAAGCGAGATGGCCAGTCCGAGCAGGGCCGCCCCGATGCCTTTCTTGGCGGCATCCGAGCTGCCGCCGGGAATCGCCGGGCCGTACATGTACCTAAATCCGTTGATCATCAGCATGATAAGGGAAAGTGTCCCCGCGGCTCCGATGACGACTTGCGTGAGATTGATGACGTATGCCCCCAGACAATCCCAACCGGCATGAGCCGGACCGCCGAAACCTCCGGTGCTGAAAATCGAGCCACAAGGATTGGTACCAGTTGCCGGTGGTGCCAAGTTCGACGGGAAGGTTACCGCGTAAGCCTTCGTAACCTGCAGTGCTTTTATCAGCTGATACATCAGGAAGATTATGCTCTACCGGATCGTGAATCGTAAATCTCCTTCAGCATTGAAGGGGGTTTTAGCAAGGGGACAAGGCGTAATGTAAATTGTCAGCATGCAGGAATCGTGTGTTTCGCTTGCGGGTAGTTGGGCAATTCAGCAATTTAATATTTGAACTATAATTACTGTCCATTATGTCTTTCAATTGGGCTAAAACACCCCGGCCGATAGTCGCTCTCGCACCGATGGCGGGCGTGTCCGATGCGCCGTTTCGCCGGATTATAAAAAAACTGGCATCGGAAGCGATCGTCTATTCCGAATTCGTAAGCACCAACGCGCTTTCGATGGGGTCGAAAAAAACCCTGCGGATGCTGGCTTATGAACCGGAGGTTGAGCGGCCGCTTATTGTTCAGGTATTCGGTGCGGATCCGAAGAAATTCATCGAAGCCTGCAAAATCATCGAAGACCTGGGAGCGGATGCCATCGACATAAACATGGGCTGCCCGGCGGCGAAGATCGTTTCGTCGCTTTACGGTTCGGCTCTGATGAAAAAACCGGAATTGGCTGCCGAATTGGTGGCTTCGGTGGTAAAGGCGATTTCAATACCGGTAAGCGTAAAAACCCGTCTCGGCTGGGATTCATCTGATGCATTGATTCCATTTTGCAAAAAGCTGGTTGCCGCCGGCGCATCGGCGCTGGCCGTGCACGGGCGGACATACACTCAAAAGTTTTCGGGCACCGCCGACTGGGTACCGATTTATGAATTGAAAAACGAAGTCAGCGTTCCGGTCATCGGGAACGGCGACATAATGTCAGCTGCCGATGCCGTTTCGAAAATCGGAAACCTGGACGGTGTGATGATCGGGAGGGGAGCGGTCGGGAATCCGTGGTTGATAAGCGAAATCTGTTACGCGTTACGCGTTACGCGTTCCTCGTTACCCGGCATAACGCGCAACCCTTCGGCTCCGCTCAGGGCGAGCCCGGAACGCGCAACCCGGAACGAGTCTTCAGCTTTAGGTGGATTGATTTCATTTAAGGAAAAAATTCCTTTTATCCTTGAGCACTGCCGGCTGGCCGTTGCCGAAAAGGGCGAGGAGCGGGGGATGAGAGAGATGCGGCGGCACCTCGCGAATTATGTTCGGGGTATTCCCGGTGCCGCGGGTTTGCGTGCCAAGCTCGTCAGAGTCGAGAGGATATGCGAGGTAGAGGAGATTCTCTCGGGTGTAACGGTATAAAACCAAGAACGACAAAATTGTGGTATAATATAAATTAGGCAGTACATCGTGCTGCCAATTGTCGTTCCTTCTCAGAGAAGGAGTTGTTACTCACTTAAGTCCCGTTAAGGAGAACTGCCATGCGGCAGCCCCCGAGCGTCGGAGATACGTGGATTGCGGTTAGCATGGTGTTCGTTGTGGCAGCGTTTGTCACGGCGGCACCGGCGAACTGGATCGCCTATCACGGGGCGCTGAATGCCAGGGACTTTGGCATTCTCGGCGCCATTCTGGCTGTAGCGGTTTTGATCGCTTCGGCCGTCGCCCACAAGAAGTGGGTTCCCGTCCTGTCCGCCATTCCTGGCGTCCTTGCCGGGATCGCAATCGGGATCTTCGCTTAGCGCGGACCCGAAGTGGACAACACAACGACGAGAAAGACCCGCAGCCGCTCTCGGCTGCGGGTCTAACGTATCTGCATGGAATCAGAGTTGCACCTTCAACCCCGGGCCCATCGTCGGGTTTACGCTCAGGCTCAGTATGTAGACACCTTTGATTGTCGACGGTTTGGCGTCTTTGATCGCGCGAATTAGCGTTTCCAGGTTTTCCTTCAGCTTGGGTTCGCCGAATGAAAGCTTGCCGAAAACACAGTGGATGATGCCCTGCTTGTCCATTTTGAATTCGATCCGGCCTTTCATCAGTTCCGCTATGACCTTGCCCGGCTTGTCCGAGACGGTGCCGGACTTGGGGCTCGGCATCAGGCCTTTTGGTCCCAGAACTTTGGCGAGTTTCCCGAGATCCTTCATCAGCTGCGGCATAGCAACGGTGATGTCGAAATCCATCATTCCGCCTTCGATCTGCTTGATCAGGTCCATGCCGCCGATCAATGTCGCGCCGGCTTTCTTGGCTTCGGCCTCGAAATCCTCGGTGACGAACGCCGCGATCCGGACTTTTTTTCCCGTGCCATGGGGCAAGGTCACGGTTCCGCGGACCAGCTGATCCGCCTGCGCCATGTCGGCGCCGATGCGGAAATGTGCCTCGACCGTGGGGTCGAAATTGACGGTGCTGATCTGAGTCAGCAGATTTACGGCTTCGGCAATGGGATAAATCGGTTTCGTAACCAGCGCTTTCTTGGCGCGGTATTTTTTTCCTCCTTTTAGTTCAGTCGGCTTAAGAGCCATGATTGATTTGGTGAACGTGGTAGAAAGGGGTCGTCTCGTACCGTTTGTCAGGCTTAAGACTCCCACGAGCGGGGAGATTGTGCAGTATCTTCTTTCGTTATGCAACTACGACCTCATCCCCGACCACGTCGTTCGCGACCGCCTCACCCCCGGCCCCTCTCCCTCGCTTACGCTCTGGAGAGGGGAGCTCAATTTTATAAATTTCCCCCTTCTCCCGACTTCAGGAGGGAGAAGGGGGGCAGGGGGATGAGGCGGACAACAGCCTTCCCTTCTCCCGCTAAAGCGGGGAGAAGGGGTTAGAGGATGAGGACGGATGATAAGGGTTAGTGATGAGTACCGATCTTCACTTGCGAACTCGAGAGCATTGAAGCGATGAATCAATGATTTTCTAATTTTTTTGCTACTCTGATAACCAAGCATGGAGCAATCGAAGGAACTACCGGACGAGAAATCTCCGAAAGAGCGCAAACCGCGCAAACGGGGACAATTTTTCACGCTGACGATCGTTCTGCTGCTGATTTTGCTGCTGTTTTTGATCCGGAGCTGCACGGATATAAACGAAACGCAGCCGTTTTCCTTCAGTTCGGTGAAAACCGCGACCGAAGAAGCCATAAACCGTATTTTTCCCGGACTTGGCGTAAAACGGTCTTCCAGCTCAACTCAGGGTGGTACGGTTGAAACTGCTGCCAGTCAGGGGCAGGGTTTAGTAAATGCCGGCCAGATGACCGCAGCGAGCGTCAGTCCCGAAACGCAGTCGGGCGTAAGCGCGCTTCCGCTCCGCGGAATCAAAAGTCTTTTGCCGTATCTGCCGTTTACGCTGAATCTCAAATTTGGAACCGGTTTTTTAAACGGGCTCGGACCGGACTATTCGATAAAAACTTCCACCGGAACCTCTTTGACCGGGTCGACCTTGAGTTCATCGGCTGGTTCACCGGGATCATTGATCCTTTCGGCGTCGCTGACCGACCGGAGCGGGAATATCTATTATCCGAAATTCCATTTCGATCAGGGGAATATAGTGATCGATCCCAGCCGCAGGTTTTCTCCGGGCCAGTATCTCCTGCAGATTACCGCCACGAACTCGGTTACCAGGCAGCAGCAGTCGGTGACCCAGGATTACGGCTGGGGCGTATTGGCCATGAACCCGAACAAGGATGTTTACCGGCCGGGCGAAACCGTGCAGCTGAGTATCGGCGTACTGGATGACCGGGGGCGCATCGTCTGCGATGCCGATCTGTCGCTTATCATCCGCACGCCCGGCGGCAGGGCTTTCACTCTTACGACCGACGACAATTCCATACGCAAAACCGGGACCTGCGGCCGGAAGGAAGCCGGACTGATCACTCCGGACTACGAAGCTTTTTTCACGGTCTCGGAAGTCGGGAATTTCGATCTGGCACTCGAGGCGCATACCGGAAACGGAGACTGGTCCGAGGCGGCAGTCATCCCGGTCGAACAAAAGCCGGATTTTGTTGTCGAGCGCCGGGCGGCCACCCGTCTCTGGCCGTTCGCTCCGTCACCGATGGATATCACGGTGACCTTTAACCGCGATTTCTCCGGAGTCATTACCGAGACAGTCCCGTCGGGTTTCGCCATTTCCAATGTCTCGCCGTTTTACGATCAGCTGGATGAGTCGAATCCTGACGGAACAACCTTGTCCTGGCGCGGTTCCTGGAAGAAGGGACAAGTCGTGACTTTTCACTACGATTACGACGCGCCGGACGAGTCGCCGCAGTTTTTCCTGACCGGACCGCTGGAATTTACGGCTCAGGTCATCCAGGGTAACCGTTCGGTGCAGCAGATGGTCGGACGGGAGAACCGGAGCTGGCAGATCGCCAACGATGCGAACAGCAATGTCTACTGGATCGGGACCAATACCGCCGGCAGCGACAGCTGGAACGACGGGTCCAAGTGGTCGCTCTCTCCCGGCGGTGTGTCCTGCAGCTGCACGCCGGGTTCGTCGGACATTGCGACCTTCGAAAGCACGCGGGTCGGTAATGTGTTGGTCGATATCAATGCCAACATCGGTGGCGTGAGCATCGGCAGCGGTTACACGGGAACGATCAGCCAGTCGGCTGGCAGAACTATAACGCTCGGAACCAGCGGCTGGACCCAGGCGGACGGCATATTTACCGGCGGAAACAGCGCCATAACCGACGGGGGATCTTTCGCGATTACCGGCGGCGTATTTACCTCCACTACCGGGACGATGACCGTTCAGGCCAACTTCAGCCATGTCAGCGGAACCTTCACTCATAACAGCGGCACGGTTCAGCTGACCGGCAGCAACCAGACGCTTTCCGGTTCCACAACGTTCAACAATCTGGTCAAAACCGTTGTCTATAACGACACGCTAAATTTCGGGGCGACAACGACCCAAGTGGTCGCCGGGACACTGACGCTTCAGGGCAGCGCGGGCAATTATCTTTCGCTGAGGTCGACGCTCCCCGGCGTGCAGTGGAATATAAATCCGCAGGGCAGCCGGGTGATTTCATTGCTTGATGTTAAGGATTCCAATAACGCGAACGCGACGGTGATCAATGCTTCGAATACCAATTCCATCAGTTCCGGAAACAACACGAACTGGAACTTCGGCTGGAACTCCAGTGCCTGGCTGTACCGCAAGAAAATCACGATTTCCAATACGAATGTCGATGCCGATCTGACCAATTTCCCGCTCTATGTGAAGATCTTAAACGACACGACGATCGGCCCGAAATCCCGCGTCGACGGTTACGATATACGCTTCACCGATAGCGGCGGCACGCTCATCCCCTTCGAGCGGGAAAATTATTCCTACGGCACCGG
>Ga0172379_10005904_pt1 | contig 16803 bp, 13 predicted proteins | sample GrowelOW334metaG_FD_119756 | JGI IMG/M metagenome (GOLD analysis project Ga0172379, IMG submission 119756) | Groundwater microbial communities from an aquifer near a municipal landfill in Southern Ontario, Canada - Groundwater well OW334 metaG | ecosystem: Environmental > Aquatic > Deep... | reverse complement strand
GTACAATTCAACTACTGAATTAACCTGCACAAAAACAAAAGGGAACGAAGCATTGATCAACGAAGAACTGGAACTTTCTGTTTTGCGAAGTTTGGGTAGGATTACTACTCAAAAGACCATAGCCCAAGAGCTGGGGCATAGTGTAGGCAAGATCAACTACGTCCTCAAAGCTCTTGCCGAAAAGGGACTTCTCAAAGTAGAAAATTTCTACACGAATGAAAACAAAAACCAGTACCGCTATCTGCTCACACAAGCAGGAGTGGAAGAAAAAATAGCACTCACGACAAAGTTCATACAACGCAAAAAAGTAGAGTATGAGATACTGCAAGCGGAACTTGAAATGATGCATAGTCTTGAAAAGAAATAAGACCGAGGACAAAAATAGATGAAATACAATGAAGTAAAAGAACAATTAAAACAAGAGCAAAAAACTTGGCTCATAACAGGTGTAGCTGGTTTCATCGGTTCAAACTTGGCAGAAGAGTTACTAAAGTTAAACCAAAAAGTTATCTCTTTAGACAACTTTGCAACAGGTCATCGCTATAACCTTGAGCATATAAAAAACTCTGTTACGCCTGAACAATACAACAATTTTACATTCGTAGAAGGTGACATTACAAGCTATGAAACTTGCATGAGCATCACGCAAAATGTAGACATCGTTCTTCATCAAGCGGCTCTTGGTTCTGTTCCTCGTTCTATTGACAATCCAGTAGTGTCAAACAATGCAAATGTAACAGGCTTTTTAAACATGCTTACAGCTGCAAAAGAAAACGGTGTAAAAAGATTTGTTTATGCTTCTAGCTCTTCGGTTTATGGTGACTCAGAGGAGCTGCCAAAAGTTGAAAGCAGAACAGGTAATGTACTCTCACCTTACGCTGTTACAAAAGCGGTAAATGAACTTTATATGGGTGTATTTTACAAATGCTACAGTTTTGAATCTATAGGTCTCCGATATTTTAATGTATTTGGCAAAAGACAAGATCCAAACGGAGCTTATGCGGCAGTTATGCCAAAATGGATAGCTCAAGTTTTAAGCGGTGAAGATGTTTTCATCAATGGTGATGGTGAAACAAGCAGAGATTTTACCTACATTGACAATGTTGTCCAAGCAAATATACTTGCAGGCACGACTACAAACGCTAAAGCTTTCGCACAAGCTTACAACATAGCAGCCGGAGGAAGAGAAACACTTAACAACCTTTATACGGCTATCACTTCAGAACTCAAAGCAAATTTACCGGAACTGCAAATCAAACCTGCGGTTTATAGAGATTTTAGAGCTGGCGATATTCGACATTCAAACGCCAACATAAGCAAGGCAAAAGAGTTACTCGGTTACGAGCCAACGCATACTCTTGAGCAAGGCTTAAAAGAGTCTATCAAATGGTATATCAATGACATCAAAGGAGAATAATATGGAAAACAGTAAAATTTGTGTAATAGGCTTAGGATATGTAGGGCTTCCGCTTGCGCATGCTTTTAGTGAAAAGTACAAAGTAGTAGGATTTGATATTTCCCAGTGGCGTATAGACGAGCTAAGAGCTGGACATGACAGAACTCTTGAACTAAGTGAGGCGCAGGTAAATGAAGCCCTTGCAAACGGCATGGAATTTACGCTTAATATAGACGATATTCGTGATTGCAACATCTTTATCGTCACAGTCCCTACACCTATAGATAAAAACAAAAGACCAGACCTAACCCCACTCATAAAAGCCTCTGAAACCATCGGAAAAGTGCTTAAAAAAGATGACATAGTTATCTATGAAAGTACAGTGTACCCAGGTGCAACAGAAGAAGATTGTGTGCCAGTCCTCGAAAAATTTTCAGGACTGACATTTAACCAAGATTTCTTTTGCGGTTATAGCCCAGAGCGTATCAACCCGGGTGACAAAGAACACACTGTTACAAAGATAAAAAAAGTAACAGCAGGAAGCACACCTGAGATAGGTAAAAAAGTAAATGAGCTTTATGCGAGTATAATCACCGCAGGAACGCATCTAGCACCAACCATAAAAGTAGCAGAAGCAGCAAAGGTTATAGAAAACTCTCAGCGAGACATAAACATAGCATTTGTAAATGAACTTGCTATCATATTTAACAAGCTTGGCATCGACACAAACGCAGTATTAGAAGCTGCAGGAACAAAGTGGAACTTTTTACCATTTCGTCCGGGGCTTGTAGGTGGACACTGTATCGGTGTTGACCCATACTACTTAACACACAAAGCTCAGCAAGTTGGCTACAACCCAGAAATTATCCTAGCAGGCAGAAGACTTAACGACAACATGGGTATTTATGTTGCCAACCAAGTCATCAAGCTCATGATAAAAAAAGGTCATAAGATAGAAGGCTCAAAAGTTTTAGTTTTAGGTATCACATTTAAAGAAAACTGTCCAGATATAAGAAATAGCAGAGTGATAGATGTTATTTCTGAACTCCAAGAGTTTGGCTGTGATATCACGGTTTCTGACTACTGGGCAGATAAAGATGAAGTAAAACATGAGTATGGTTTAGAACTTACAAATAATGTCAATTATGATGATTACGAAGCAATAGTTATGGCTGTCTCTCATGTTAAATATAAAGGTTTGAAATTTCAAAATAACAATCAAGTTATTTACGATATAAAATCTATTTTAGATTCTAGTGATGGAAGCTTGTAAATGTTTAAAAATAAATATTTTAGAAAATAACTAATGAAAACAAAATATATATATTTTTTCAAGGGTGATTTATCCTCACATGTTGGTATTTATAAAAGTTGGGTTGATGTAGCAAGTGATAGTCTTGATATCTTAATGGTTACAATAATTGATTCAAGAACTTATAATATTCAAAAAGAACTAGTTGAGTATTATAGAGAAAAAGGTGTAATTATTAAGGTTGTGGCAAGATATTTTAAATTCTTTTTTGCGCTTTTCTATTTTCTTTATATAACTATGAAAAATGAAAAAGTTGTAGTTCATTTGAGAAAACAATCACCAAAACCTTTTAATTTACTAAAAAAAATATTTCCTAATAAACTAAGGTATATCATTGAGATAGAGGGTGATTTTGAGTCTGAAATAGAATATTTATCCTCAAAAAGAAATGAATATAAAAATGGTTTTTATGATCAAATAGTAAGTGGAATGAAAAAGAGTTCATTAGTCTTAGAAGAGCAATTTTCAAAAGCAGATGGTATTTTCGTTGTAACAAATGAATTAAAACAACTTTATGTAAATAGATATAAAAAATATGACTTAAAAAATAAAATACATGTCATACCTACAGGTTTTGATAACACAAAATTTTATCCAGATGATTCTTTAAGAGATATTTTTAGAAAAAAATATAAACTAGAAGAAAAATTTGTAATGATTTTTACAGGAAATGTTTTTTATAGTTGGCAGAATATAAAAAGAAGTCTTGAAGTATTTAACATATTAAAAAAGGAAGTCTATCCTAATATATATTTTATAATGTTAATTAGCAAAGAAGACCACAATATAGTAAAAGAGTTTATTGAAAATCTAAATATAAAAAAGAAAGATTATTTACTTACAAATGTTTCTCATGAAGAAGTAAATGGTTTTTTAAATGCTTCCGATTTAGGGATTCTTTTAAGAGAAAATCACATGTTAAATAAAGTAGCTTCTCCTGGTAAATTAGGAGAGTACTTATCGGCTGGATTAAATGTACTTACAACAAAGCATATTGGAAACTATTCAAAAAAGATGCAAGAAGATAACATTGGCATTTTAATAGATGATATTTATGACGATAATGAAATTCTAAATCAAGTTAATAGCTTCAAAGGTAACAGAAAAAGAGAAGAAATTAATAAGTGGGCATCAGATAAATTTTCTGTACAAGCATATAAAAAAGCATATATAGATGCACTGCAAAGTGTTTAGGAGATTATTATTAAACAATCAGTAGTTATTTCACTTTTATCTTTGTTTCAAGTAGCTATAGCTTTTTTATTTCAGTTATTTATTTTAAAAATATTTGGCATTACTGAAAACTTAGATATTTACTTTGCTTCAAATACTATTAATATGATTATAGTTGGAGTAGCTACGAGTGCACTTAATTATTCTACAACACCTATTTTTATCACCTATTTTAAAAGTAAAAAACTAAAGACTTTTAAAAATTTAGCGAATTCATTACTAAGTTTATTGTTTATACTTTTTTTAATGCTAGCACTCATTCAATCTATTTTTGCTTCACAAATAACGGCTACTATATTCCCTGGTTTTTCGGGAGAAGACAATATTTTAATCTCTAAAATGTTTGCTATACAAGCATTTATATCGATAGTAAGTATTTTAATAGGTATATTAAATGCGATAAATTATACATTTAACAATCTTTATAGAACTGTTATTATTCCTATTGTTGGAAGTGTTTTACAGATAGGATTTGTTTATTTTACTTATGAATCATTGGGTGTTTTTTCTTTAGTATATGCTTTGGGATTGTTCCAAGTTTTTGTATTTATTGGGCTTAGTGCAAGCTTCGTGAAATACTACAGATTTAGAATTAAAATAGATGAAAACTTAAAAGATGCATGGATAAAAATGTATCCGTTGATACTTTCATCTTCTTTTTCTAAATCAGATATTTTGTTAGATAGATATTTTGCCTCTACGCTTATAGCAGGTAGTATCACAATACTGCATTATGGTCAATTGTTTATAAATATATTAACCACATTTGTAAATAATGGTATTTCGCTTGTTTCATTGCGAAAGTTTTCAACCATTGTGGAAGATAAAGAAAAATTCAATAACTACTTTTTAAGTCTTTATCAAATCATGTTAGTGATTTCCATGTTTTTTGTTGTGCAGATTGTTTTAGCCAGTGATACGGTTTTATATTATTTGTTAGATGGTGATATCTTGTCTATGGAAAAATTGGAAATGCTTTATGTTGTTATTGTGTCACTCTTAGGTGTATTTTTTGGTGGAATATTATCATCAGTTTTAGTGAATGCATTTTACTCCAAAGGTCTAACATCTCTTGTTTCAAAGATGAGTATAATCCTTCATACTTTAGGAATAGTAGTAAAAATCGTAGCATTTAAACTTTATGGATTTTATGCATTAGTAGTTGTTATGTCGATAAAAAGTATACTGGCCAGTATATTGCTTGTTTGGCTTTATAATATTCATATTTATAAAATAGATTATATGCATTTTATACTCTTTTTTTGTAAAGTGTTTTTTGTAAGTGTTTTTATATTGATAGTATCTTTGTATTTAAAAAGTATCGAAATAAATATATTTGCTTTAATAGCTGTAAGCTCATTGGTTTACATAGCACTGTATTATAAATTTCTAAAAAGTAAATATTTAGTTATGAAAAGAGGATAGGAATATGTGTGGAATATTTGGATTTACAAATTTTAAAAAGCAAGATTTAGAAAAAGCTAGACAATCGTTACATGCTCTTCACCATAGAGGGCCTGACCAATGGAATGATTACTTTGATGAAAATATTTATACTGGTCATCAGAGGTTGAGTATTTTGGACTTGTCAGAGTATGGAAAACAACCTATGATAAGTCCTAATGAAAAAGTAATTATCACTGTAAATGGTGAGATATATAACTTTTTGGAACTTAAAAAAGAACTCGAAAGTAAATATACATTTAAAAGTACCTCTGATTCAGAAGTTGTACTATATGGATACATAGAGTGGGGAATAGATAAACTACTTGAAAAAATAGATGGGATGTATGCTATTAGTATATATGACAAAGAAAAAGAAGAGTTATTTTTAGTACGAGACAGAACAGGTATAAAACCACTTTATTATGGAAATGTAAACGGTCAAATATCTTGGGCATCAGAACTGAAAGCTATACAAAAATTTTATGAAACACAAAATATTTTAGAGTATGACTATAGTGCTTTTTATGATTTTTTGACTTACCTTTACATACCAACACCAAAAAGTATGTATAAAAATGTATATAAACTAGAACCAGCACATTATTTGAAAATAGATATTGAAAATAATATATTTGAAAAAATCCAATATTGGCAGCTAGAGATAAGAGAATGTGATGACGATATAGAAACAGCGAAAAAGAAAATATATGATTTAGTGAAAAAATCTGTAGATGAGCAGATGGTTGCAGATGTACCAGTAGGATTTTTTTTAAGCGGTGGTATGGATTCAAGTACGGTAGTAGCACTTGCATCTAAAAATCATAATGATATAAATACATTTTCAATAGGATTTACAGATAAATCTCATGATGAAACACATTTTGCAGATATGGTTGCAAATATGTACCAAACAAAACATCATAAAAAGATACTTGATGAAAATACAACTAAAGATATGTTTTACAAGATAAAAGAGTGGTACGATGAACCTTTTGGAGATACTTCTTGTTTTCCTACATATTTGGTTTCACAATTTGCAAAAGAAAACTCAACAGTTGTTTTAACAGGCGATGGTGGTGATGAAGTGTTTGGAGGCTATAACTGGTATAAGCGATTTGAAAGTTTACAGAAATATTCTTTACCATTTGTGAGATTTTTAAAAGTTTTTACAAGACCACTTAAAAAACAAAAGAATATTTTAGGAAAAATTGCTAAAAGAGTTGAGGCACAATTTTTATTAGATGATATTGAAATGTATACTAGACTAATGGGTGGAATGCTAAAAGATGAAAAAGAAAAGTATCGTAAACTTTGGAATATATATGAAGATTATGATGATTATTGGTATTTTGGAAAGTATTATAAAAAAGATTTAGATTTATATACAAGACTACAATATTTAGATTTTCATACATACTTGCATGATGATATTTTTACAAAAGTGGATCGTGTGAGTATGGCTGTTTCACTAGAATGTAGAGTTCCTTTTATGAAAAAAGAGATTATTGAATATAGCTTTTCTTTAAATCATAAGGTGCGAATACACAATAATGAATTAAAAGGTGCTATGAAAGAATCTTTTAGAGAAATTTTACCTAGAGAAATTATCAATAGAGATAAAAAAGGTTTTAGTATCCCGTTACATAGTTGGAAAGATTTAGTAGGTAGTGGTGTAACTAGGCAAGAAAAGATTTTGAGTGATTTTGGAGTTATAAATTGAAAATAGTGTATATATCAAACTCAATTATACCGTCTAGATTCGCAAACAGTGTACATGTTATGAAAATGTGTAATGCATTGTCAAAATATAGTTATGTAGAACTTATTGCTATTAAAGGAGAGAAAGAGCCTAATATCCATAATAAATATGGTTCCGAAGGAAAATTTAATCTACATTTAATTGACAAAGTAACAAATATTTTTGGATCTTTTTCATATCTTTTTCATATCTTTATAAAAGTTAAAAAATACCAATGTTCTTATCTTTATGGAAGGCATCTACTTGCATTACTGATTTTATCGATTAAGAATATACCTACCATATATGAAGCACACTCTATGCCTAGTGGTAATAGAAAATATTTAGAATTAATTTTGTTTAAAAGAAAATCATTTAAAAAATTAGTCGTAATCTCGGAAGTCTTAAAAAATGATTATATGAAAAATTATCCATTATTAAAGGATGATGATATTATTGTTGCTCATGATGGAGCTGATATTCCTAAAAAAACTTCTTATGAAGAATTGAATCATGATGAAAAAATAAATATTGGCTATGTTGGACACTTGTATGTAGGTCGTGGTATAGAAATTATTATTCAGTTGGCTGAAAGGCTCTCAGATATAAATTTTCATATTATAGGAGGTATGGAGAATGATATAATTTATTGGAAGGCTAAGACGCAGAAATTTAATAATATATTTTTTTATGGATATATGTCACATGATTTACTTGAAAAACATTATATAAATTACGATATTTTACTTGCCCCATATCAAACTGGAATAAATCAATCAGATGGGAAATCAGATACAAGTAGATGGATGTCACCAATGAAAATATTTGAATATATGTCATACCAAAAGGTAATTGTATCATCTGATATTCCTGTTCTCCGTGAAGTTTTAAATGAAAATAATTCGATTTTAGTAGAATCAAATAATATTGATTCCTGGATAGATGCGATAGACAAACTGAAGGATAAAAATACAAGGGATTATTTATCAAAAAATGCGTATTACGACTTTGTAAACAAGTATACTTGGGATAAAAGAGCTAAATATATTTTGGATAATATCATAGAATGACTATAGTAATTGTATTATTAAGTTTTATTGCTGTTCTTTTGTCTATGCTGATTAATAAAGACTTGTTTGCACCATCTAAATGGTATTTATTATCTTTAATAGTTTATTTCTTTGACATATATTTAACGCAGCAATATGAAATAATATATTTTATTTATATAATATTTTTATTAATTGGTATTTTATTTGTCTTTCTTGAAAAAAAACTTATTGGGAAAAGCTATTCATACATAGAAAATAAAAAAAAAGCGTATATTAATGAAAAAAAAATATTATTGATATTATTGGTAATTAGTTTGATCCCTATTTTTGCTCAATTGTATTTGATTTTTATGATGGGTGGCTTTTTGGAATATATGATAAGTTTAAAGCTTCGTGTTGTGGAGTGGCAAGGAGTTGGATATATTTTATTACTTATAAAAATATTTCCAATAGTAAATATGTTTTTTTTACTATTGGGTCTTACGTTTAATATAAAACACAAAAGAATATGGTGGGGGCTTTTTTTCTTTCACCTTTTAATTATGCTTTCTTTAGGGTTACTCTCCGGCTCTAGAGGTGGTACACTATTTGGTATTGTATATATTATTATTGGATTACATTACTTTGTAAAAAAAATAACTTTTTCAAAAATATTAATAATTATTTTCAGTTTTTTATTAGTAGCTTCATTTCTTGAAGTTATGCGAAATAATTTTAAATATTCAGATGAAGGCTTTGAATCAAATACTGATAATATTGAGCTATCTAACACTAAATTAACAAGTTATGGTTTAACACCATTAAATATTATATTGGAAAAGGATTACAGTGAGTATAAATATGGTTTGACTTTCATTTCAGCATTTACAAACATAATACCAAGAAGTATTTGGAGTGATAAACCAGATACTGGAGGGGTAGTATTAACAAGATTTCGTGCAGGTGCTTCAAATTATACGGGAACTTCTAATTATAGTCCAGGTATCTTTACTGAGTCAATACTTAATTACGGCTATTTTTTTGGTCCAGTTGTCGCAGTATTTATTATGTTGTTATTTATATTATTCAGTATATATGTTTATAGGTATTTTTTACATAAGATAACTTTACCTACGCAAAATATGGATAAAATTAAAATTACTTATTATTATTTTTTAACTATGACAATTCCAGGTGGACTGTTATATGGTGAATTTACAAATATATTATTTAATTTGTATTTAAAATTAATTATCTTTTTTATTTTATTCTTTTTGATAAATAAGGCTATAAAAATAAGAGGGGTGTGCTGAATTATGAAATTATTAGCTATAAATGCTTTAAGCGCTCTTCGCGGTGGCGGACAAACTTATCTCCTCAATTTTTTAGATCATTTACCAGAAGGTGACTTTAAAATTATATTACTTGTCAACAGTAACAATATAGAAGTTTTTAAGAAATACAGTTCCGATCGAGTGAGCTTGCACGAAGCTGTTTGGGCATCAAAAAGTATTATCCATCGAACACTTTGGGAATATTTTATATTGCCATTTTTTCTAAAAAAACAAAATGTAGATGTTTATTATGCGCCAGGTGGCATAATGACCACCAAAATGCCAAAAGGTGTGACAAGTGCTACTGCACTTAGAAATATGCTTCCTTTTGATGAGCGAGAAAGAAAACGGTTTCCTTTATTGTCATACATTCGTTTTAAGTTGTGGCTGCTTCGTTATGTTTTTTTACTATCTTATAAAAAGGCAGATAGGGTTGTGTTTATATCTGAATATTCAAAATCTATAGTTAAAGACTATATCCCAAATATTAATGAGAAAAGCATAATCATTCCTCATGGACTCAATAGTTTATTTTTAAATTCAAAAGAGTTGTATGATTTACCAGATAACCTAAAAGAAAATCAATTTTATCTTTATGTTTCAATCCTTGATGTTTATAAAGCTCAAAAAGAGATTGTTAAAGCATGGAAGATTTTAATCGACTCTGGTTTTGAATACCCACTCGTTTTAGTAGGACCAAAGTATAATCAGTACGGTGAAGAAGTTGTGACTATGATAGATGAACTTGGTCTTCAAGGAACAGTCATCTACCTAGGTAAAGTTGATTATGAAAAACTTCCAGCGCTTTATAAGTCTGCGAGAGCACTATTGTTTGCCTCATCATGTGAATGTTGTCCAAATATATTGCTAGAAAAACTTGCTGCAGGAAAGCCAGTGATTTGCTCAAACATAGAACCTATGCCAGAATTTGGAGAAGATGCCGTAGTGTATTTTGATCCATATGATCCAGTTACTTTAGTCGAACAAATAAAATTAATAGAGGGGGCGCAAGGGCAGATGCAAAACTTAGGTAAACAAGCAGGTGAACAAGCTTTGAAGTTTGACTGGAAAACTACTGTGGAAAAGACAGTTAAATTTTTACTTCACAATAATACAAAGGAAAAAAATGTTTAAAGATAAAGTTTTATTAATTACAGGCGGAACGGGTTCATTTGGAAACGCAGTTTTAAGAGGTTTTTTAGATACAGAGATAAAAGAGATAAGAATTTTTTCTCGTGATGAAAAAAAGCAAGATGACATGCGCAAGGTATATAGTAATGATAAGTTGAAGTTTTATCTGGGTGATGTTCGTGATGTCAACTCCGTTATAGATGCTGTTCGTGGGGTGGACTTTATCTTTCATGCGGCGGCTCTCAAGCAAGTACCATCTTGTGAATTTTACCCGATGCAGGCTGTTCAGACAAATGTCATAGGTACAGAAAATGTTCTAAACGCGGCGATAAACGCAAAAGTAAAAAAAGTAATAGTTCTTAGTACAGATAAAGCCGTTTACCCCATAAACGCAATGGGTGTAAGTAAGGCTATGATGGAAAGAGTTGCAGTTGCTAAAAGTAGAAACTTAGACGATAATGAGACGATGATATCGTGTACAAGATATGGTAATGTTATGGCATCACGTGGATCGGTTATACCGTTGTTTATAGACCAGATACGAGCCGGTAAAACGATTACCATTACAGATCCTGCTATGACTAGATTTATGATGAGCTTAGACCAAGCTGTTGATTTAGTACTTTTTGCATTTAAAAATGGTCAAAATGGAGATATATTTGTTCAAAAAGCTCCAGCGGCAACTATTGAACTTTTGACAACTACTTTAAAAAATATGTTGAAAAAGCCAGAACATGAAGTAAAAATCATAGGTACTCGTCATGGCGAAAAGCTTTATGAAACGCTTTTGACTAAAGAAGAGATGGTAAAAGCTTTGGATATGGGAGAGTACTACAGAATACCATCCGATAATAGAGATCTAAATTATAGTCAGTTTTTTGAAGATGGGGAAGAAGTCATCACTCAAGCGGGTGAGTACCATTCACACAATACCCATAGATTGAATGAAGAAGAATTAAAAGAAATGTTAATTTCTTTACATGAAATACAAGATGAACTTAAAGAATTCGGAGTTATCTCATGAAAACGGTAATGACAATAGTTGGGACTCGTCCAGAGATTATAAAGCTAAGTAGAGTTTTGGCAGAACTGGAAAAATACACAAATCATATACTGGTACATACTGGACAAAATTATGACTATGAGCTCAATGAAGTTTTTTTTCATGAGATGGGTATCAAAAAACCTGATTACTTTTTAAACGCAGCAGGTGAAAACGCAGCTTTGACCATTGCAAATGTCATAAGCAAATCGGATGAGCTTTTTGAGCAAGTGAAACCTGATGCTGTTTTACTCTACGGAGATACAAATAGCTGTTTGTCGGTAATCTCTGCTAAAAGAAGAAAGATACCAATTTTTCACATGGAAGCAGGAAATCGCTGTTTTGACCAAAGAGTACCAGAAGAGATAAACAGAAAAATAGTTGACCAGTTGAGTGATATAAACATGACCTTGACAGAACATGCTAGAAGATACTTAATATCTGAGGGAATAAAACCAGAAACGGTCATAAAGACAGGTTCCTCCATGCTTGAGGTTTTAGAATATCATAAACAAGATATAGAAAATTCTAATGCTTTAGAAAAACTAAATCTTACAGAGAAAGAGTTTTTCATAGTAAGTACACATAGAGAAGAAAATGTTGACAGTGAACAAAACTTTAATGATTTGCTTGATTCACTCAATGCTATTGCTGAGACTTATAACAAAAGAGTCATAGTATCAACGCATCCAAGAACGAGAAAAAAAATAGAATCTTTAGGTATAAAAGAGTTTAACCCGCTTATTGAGTTTATGAAACCACTTGGCTTTTTCGATTATATTGCCTTGCAACAAAAAGCGTTTTGTGCCATAAGCGACAGCGGAACTATCACCGAAGAATCTTCTATACTTGGTTTTCCTGCTATAACAATAAGACAGGCACATGAGCGACCGGAAGGAATGGATGAGGGAACACTTATAATGTCAGGACTCAAAAGTGATGATATAATAAGTGCTATAAATATAGTGACTGAACAATCTAAAGAGCAGCAGATGTCAATAGTCAGAGATTATGACACGCAAAATGTTTCTAAAAAAGTGGTAAGAATCATAGTGAGTTATATAGATTACATCAATAGAACCGTATGGAAAAAATACTAAAAAGGTTTGCAAAATGGAAAAAGATAGAATTTTAATACTTGGTGTAACAGGAATGCTTGGACATACTCTTTTCAAAGAGATGAATAAAAATGAGAATTTTGAAGTGTTTGGTACTACTAGAAGTAAGAGTGGACTTCTAGGTTATTTTACAGAAGAAGAACTTAGTAAAATCAGAGATGGTGTTGATGCAGATAATTTTGAAACAGTGATTCGTGCTATTGCAGGAGTTCAGCCAACTATTATAATAAACTGTATTGGAATTATAAAGCAGCTTCCTATATCAAATGATCCTTTGACAGCAATAACCGTAAACGCACAACTGCCGCATAGATTGTCTTTGGTTGCTAGAACAGCTAAAGCAAGACTTATTCATATTAGTACAGATTGTGTGTTTGATGGTAAAAAAGGGAACTATACTGAGAAAGACTTGTCAAACGCAGAAGATTTATATGGAAAAACAAAATATCTTGGCGAAGTTCATTATCCACATTGTACTACTCTCAGAACTTCTATTATAGGGCATGAACTTAAAACTAATTTTAGTTTGGTTGATTGGTTTATGTCTCAAGAAGGTGAAATTAATGGTTTTACAAAAGCCATCTATAGTGGTTTCCCTACAATTGAGATAGTAAATATCATCTCAAATTATGTGATACCAAATAAAGAATTAAGTGGGTTGTATCATGTTTCAAGTGAGGCTATTTCAAAATATGAATTATTAACTATTATGAAAGATGTTTATAAAAAAGATATCAAAATAAATGCTTTTCATGATTTTGTACTAGATAGAAGTATGAATAGCGATAAGTTTAAACAAGTTACAGGATACGAATCTCCATCTTGGGATAAACTTGTAAAAGATATGCATGCTCATGTGATGAATGATGAGTGTTATAAAAATAAGTTTTTTAGAAAATAATTTATTATGAAGATTTGTCTTATTGTTGATGACTATATGCCTAATAGCATTAAGGTAGCTGCAAAAATGATGCATGAGTTGGCATGTGAGTTTATCAATCAAGGTCATGAAGTAACGGTGATAACTCCATCACCGACACTCACACACAAGAAAGAAATAACCATACTTGATGGTGTAACGGTTTGCCGCTTTAAAAGTGGTGAAATCAAAAATGTTGGTAAAGTTAAAAGAGCAATCAATGAAACACTATTGTCTTACTATGCATGGAAAAGTTTTAAGTCTTATTTGAAAGAAAATAAACATGACATTATTGTTTATTATTCCCCTACTATATTTTGGGGTGGATTGGTTGGAGAACTTAAAAAACTATGGAAAGTTCCAAGCTATTTGATTTTGAGAGATTTTTTCCCTCAGTGGGCGATTGACCAAAAGTTGATTCGTGAAGGTTCGGCTATTGAGAAATATTTTCGTTATTTTGAAAACAAAAATTATGCAGTTGCCGATAAGATTGGCATCATGTCTCAAAAAAATTTAGAGTGGTTTGGCACAAGCGTTACTGTAAATGCCGACTTAGAAGTTTTTTACAATTGGGCTGCAAATTTACCTGTAACATCTAACGAGCATTATAAAAAAGCACTCAATTTAGAAGATAAAATTGTTTATTTTTACGGTGGAAATATTGGTCATGCGCAAGATATGATGAACATAGTTCGATTAGCCAAAAATATGCTTTCTTACGATAACGCTCATTTTGTTTTAGTTGGAGCAGGAGACGAAGTAGAATTAGTTAAAAAAGCAATCAATGAATATAATTTAACAAACATGACACTGCTTCCATCGGTTGGACAAGATGAATTTAAACAAATGTTAGCTGAATTTGATGTTGGATTGTTTTCACTTCATAAAGACCATAGTACACATAACTTTCCTGGTAAATTGCTCGGTTATATGGTTCAAAGTCTTCCAATACTTGGAAGCGTAAATGAAGGAAATGATTTGCAAGATGTTGTTGAAGAACATAAGGCTGGATTGATAAGTGTGAATGGAAATGACGAAGCTTTATATGTTTATGCAGTTAAATTTTTAGATGAAGAATATAGAAAAAGAATCGGTGAAAACGCTCAAAATCTTTTGAAATCAACTTTTTCTGTTGAAGCAGCGGCAAGTCAAATTTTAAATCATATCGGTCATAGATCATAGGGGTTAGGTATTGGGAATAGCCCATTTTAAAGATAGGGGTCAGAAGTCTACTATTAAGTAAAAATGTTTATTTTTGGCTTGGTATGGATCTTTTTTTATTTCGCTTTTTACGATGGTAGGTGAAAGGTTTAGTTTGACGTTCCAGCATTCCATTTAAAAGGATGTAGCTGATCACGAGGAGAAGGATAAACATCAGGAGAAGGTAACGTTGTTTAATGCCGTTTTCGATAAAAGTGAGTCCCATAAAAGAATAAAACAATTGACCCAATGTCAGTAAAATGACGGTCATTTTAACATTGCCTTTAAAAAATTGCAGCACAAGATGGTGTAAATGAGTTTTGTCGGGTGAGAACATCGAACGCCCGTTTCGTTTTCGGCGAATCATAACGACAAGGGTATCAATAATCGGCAAAGCAGCAATAAACAGTATGGTAATAGGCTCAACATAATCGAGTGCACGGATAGAAAGTATGGAGATAATAACACCAAGGGTGAGCGATCCGCTATCTCCCATAAAAATCTTTGCTGGATTCCAATTGAACCACAAAAAAGCGACTAATGCTGAGATAAAAGAAAGAGATAGAGAGACCATAAAGCTATCATTGTGCTCATACCCGATAAAACATAAGGCCGATAAGATTACGAGACTTAGAGAGGCTGCTAAACCATCCAGACCGTCTGAAAGATTAAGGGCATTGGTAAAACCGGCAATAGCGAGCAGAGTAAAAGGAAAAGCAAACCATCCAAGCGGAATTGAATATCCGAAAACATGACCTAGATGTTTGATATAAGTACCATCAACATAAAAAAAGGCTACAGCGATAAAAATGACTAAAAATTTTGTATTAGGAGACGTATCACGGTGATCATCAAGAATACCAACCGCAAAAATAATAAAGATACCTATCAATATCCATGGATGTGATAAATGAGCTATGTTGAAAAAGAGTAAATCTGAGCATATAACCGCAAATACAATACCAATGCCAGCCCCGCGTGGAGTGACTTTTTTATGATGACTGCGGTGATTTGGAATATCAATAAGACCAAGTGATGGTGCATAACGGATTATTAATTTAATAAAAATAAAACTGAGAAGAAAAACAGTAAAAAGTTTGGTGCCAAGAAATAACAATAAAACGACTCTTTTCGTGGTAAATTATCTGATAAGTATTGCATAAATTTACTTAGAAAATTATTTAAAAATATTATATGTTATACTCACATTATGCTAAAAAATTTACCAGATTCGAGAGTTTTTTGAGAAAAGAATGAAGAAGTAAAAGGAACTGAGTGATTATTAAAATGATGAGAGCAGCAGGAATCTAATAAATATTATGTTAGAATCAAATTAAATTTAAAAGCATTTAAAAAGAACAATACTTGTGTTGTGGTGAGGATAATGATGATCGTATTAGGAAAAAAATATAAATTTACATCACTCGAAGAGCAAAGACTCAGAAAAAAGTTTGGTAATTATGAAGTCCTCGCAACCTCAAATCGAGATCCTCAAGAGGTTATAGCCGAACTCTCAAAACATATTGAGACTCATGGTGCCAGTATGCTGGTGCTCAATATGCGTAATCAAGTACATGATGACATCGTTAAGTATTTGACTTCACTACAGTTTCAAAACAAAGCTAAGCGATTTGTTGTTATGGGGATGAGCCGTTTTACCGAAAAATATCTTCAAAAATGTTATATCCCTGATGACAATAATAATCTTTATTTTCTCGAAGATATTGTCTCGTATAGCCAGTGGCACTATTTTCAAAAGCGATGTATTGATTATTTCGGGGTGTTTTGGCTCTTTTTCTTTTCGTGGCCTGTAATGTTGTTGAGTGCTGTCAAAATCAAGCAGCAATCACCCGGATCAATATTGTTTCGGCAAGATAGAGTGGGGGCCAATAATGAAATTTTT
>Ga0172379_10005903_pt1 | contig 16803 bp, 15 predicted proteins | sample GrowelOW334metaG_FD_119756 | JGI IMG/M metagenome (GOLD analysis project Ga0172379, IMG submission 119756) | Groundwater microbial communities from an aquifer near a municipal landfill in Southern Ontario, Canada - Groundwater well OW334 metaG | ecosystem: Environmental > Aquatic > Deep... | reverse complement strand
TACTTGTTGTATAGATTTTGTTCCGGTGCATACAAGATTTCCTGAGGAGAAAACTAGAACGGCAGATTTTGGTTCTTTTATTCTTAAAACTAAACCTGGAAATGTTTTAGGATTATATTCAGTATTTGGTTGAGTTCTAGCAAGTTTGATTAAAGGAACGGGTTTTCCTAAAGAAGCGGTAGCAACAATGTTTTGTATCTTATAACTACTAACAGATTTTGCCATTTTCTATATATTAGTATTTATAAAGGGGTTTATAAAGGTTTTTAGAGGTGGCGAGGATAAAAAACCTTTATAGTTATCACCTCTTTTCACGAATTGTTAATAAGGATATATTTGAGGGTAAGTTAATGAGGTTATTAGTTGGGGGCCATATGGTATAAATATAAACAAGGATTGAACAAGCACGTTTGAATTATTTTATTATTAATTATTTAGTGTGTTATTTTTCAACCATATTTCCAATTTCTTTTTTGGGCGTCCATGTCCTTTGTAACTTCTTTGAGGTCCGCAACTTCGGACAGGGGTTTGTCTGGCCTTAGGGCGGTAAGTCTTGGAAACCTTAATGCGAAGCCAGAAGAATATGTTGGAGAGTGTTGAATTTCTTGATAAATTATTGTTACAACAATTTTGGGTTTTATGTGAACTAACTTTCCTTCCTCTTTTGTGATAAGTGGTTTTATCTTATCCGTTAATTCTTGGAAAGATATTCCTAATTCTTCTTTTTCTTTTATTCCAGTTCCCATTTTTCCTATTTCTAAAAATTCTCCTTTTTCTTTTCCTCTGCATGATAGAATAAAACTTGAAAGCCAACCAGAACGCTTTCCTGTTCCATATTCTGCTCCGGTAATAACAAGGTCTAATTCTTTTGCTTCAGGTTTTAATTTTAACATATGACCCACACGACTTCCAGGTTGGTATATTGCATCAAGATTCTTTAACATTATTCCTTCCTGATGATCTTTCAAAGCTTTTTTATAAAATTCTTCAGCCTTCTTTTTATCGCTTGTAATTATTTGTTTAGAATGAATTATCTTGTAAGGGTGTTCATCTATTATTTTTCTTACTAATTCAGTTCTTTCTTTAAATGGAGTATCTAACATAGATTTTCCTTGATAATATAAAATATCAAAAACATTTACTTCAACTGGGAGTTTTTCTTGAATTTCTTTAATGTCATATTTTCTTCTTATTCTTTGACTGATAACTTGGAATGGTTTGTACTCTTTTGTTTTTCCATCGAATCCCACTGCTTCTGAATCTAGAATTAAAGAATCTCCTTTTACATATTTTTGAATGTATTCAACAACTTCTGGAAATTGTTTGGTTACATTTTCCAATCTTCTTGTGAAAAGAATTATATTGTTTCCTTTTTTATGAATAATTAGTCTGAAGCCATCATATTTGTATTCAATTGCACAAGGTGTTCCAACTTTTTCAAATCCATCTTCTATGCTTAGAGCTTTTTGGGCTAACATTGCTTTAATTGGTTTGCCAACTTCTAATGAAACTTTTTCAATTGATTTTAATTTTCCTTCTTTTGCAAGTTCAAAAACTTCTCCTATATCATTGCTCTTATCTATTGCTCTTTGTATTTTTTCTGCGGCACTTTCTTCATCTTTAAAAAATGCTTGAGCTAGAGATTCTCTTATGGTTGATTCTTGAATTCCAATTCTTAAATCTCCAATTAAAGTTCTTATAAGATATTTGGATTCAAGTGGTGAGGCTGAAGCTAAAAGTTCAGTTATTAATGATAATTTTTTTCCAACTGTGCCTTTTCCTTCTAGAGCAGGGAGTTTTCTAAAATTTTCAATAACTTTTTGTGTGGTTAGATTTTTGGAAGATGAAAGAGTAACTTGTTTTTTTGATTTGGTTAACTTTTGTGCTACTTCTCCTAAATCTCCAAGAGCTTTCCATTCTTTTACAACCATTTTATCATTTATTCCAGTTGCTTTTGAAATGGCTTTTATTGCAATTTGATGAGATATTCCATTTTTTCTTTCATCATATTCTGCATAAATATTTCCTAGAAGAAGATACATAACATCTTTGTCTTGTTCTTGTAATTGATGTAAAAATTTTGAGAGAATTTCTGTTTTATCTAGTCTTGAAGCAGTTTTAGATAATTCTTCATAAATTTCTGCGAGGGTTAGGTATTTCATTTTAGCTCTTTTTTAATAATTATCTGAAGAAGGTAGTGTTTTTAATTGTTTATTTTTGATTATATAATATATTATTCCACCACCCAACGCGATATTATTAATGCACTAAATTTTTGATGGGTTTATGAGATTACTTGATAATTATTAGCAGAAAATGTGGAACAAATATGAATAAGGATTGAGCAATTTATCTTGAGAATTTTGTTATTAATTATTTTTATTTATTAGAATTATTTTCCTTTCCACAAACCATGCAGATTACAATAAGCGCGGGTTTTGACTTTTGGATTTTTTACAGGGAATTTAACTTCGGGTTTGTCTTTTTCTGGTTGGAGGAATTTCTTTGATTCTCCTTTTTCAGTTGAAACTTCTATCCATTCAATATAATGAGATTTTTCCATTGGATGTGGAATGCTTCCAACGTTTATTTGGACCCCTTCAGAATTTTTTGTTATAACTGGAACGTGTTTTTCTTGGGTTTTTTCATCTTTGATAGAATTTTCTTTTTGTAGATTCATTGGCTGGCCACAACAAACAAGAGTGCCTACGCCTTCATGGAAAACTTCAACAACATTTCCACAAATAGCACATTTATACACCTCAAATTTTTTTGTCATTTTGATTAATAATTATAATGGAAGGGGGTTTTTATAATTTACTTTTGACGAATTGTTATCACCTCTTTTTCAACGAATTATTAATAACTCAAGTTCCAAGAATAGATTGTTGTCTCTGCTTGCTCATAATCTTATTAGTAAAAAAATGTGGCTCAAGTATGAAAAATCTAAGGCACAATTTATTCTTAAAATTCGTTGATTATTAATAATTTTAGAGTTTCGTTTTGAGAAATTTTACATATATTGTTTTACATGAGGTCTTACCTTGTACTCATGTTGTCTTCTCTTTGCTCCAGCTCTCTTAGAAGGTCTCAACTTAGATGTTGGATGTTTGCTTCTCAAGCCTCTTGATTTCTTAGCTGCACTTGTTAAACCTCTAAGTGCTCTTTTTCTATTATTTGGATTACATATCCAATTTATTGTGTCGTCGTTTTTTATTTCAGGTCTTTCTGGATCAACACATATAATTTCATAGAAATATGAAATACCATCTTTTCCAATTAAATATGAATTTAAAACTTCAAGATTTGGATAAGCTTTTTGAGCACGTACTTCTGCAATCCATCTATAGTTCATTGATAGATTTTTTCTTGAGTGTAATCTCTTAGATCTTCTTCCTTTATTTGATCTTGATTTTTTATGCCCTCCTCTTTTTACTCTAACTCTTAAAACTATGAATCCTTTTTTAGCTTTATAACCCAGTGCTCTTGCTCTATCAAGTCTTAAGGGTTTTTCTACTTTAACTTGAGCGTCGCTTTTTCTCCATTCAGTCATTCTATCTCTAAGTGTTTTAGAGTCTGGTTTTTTCCAGGCTTCCGAAATATAATGATAAGCTCCTTTTGCCATAAATTACTGAGATAAATTTGGTTTTTAAAGGTTGGGGTTTATTTTTTTAATAGTTTCAGGTTGTTAACTGGAGGTTTCACATATTAATTAAATAGATATTTTTCTTTTAGATTTAAGCTACATAAAGCTTAAATAGTGTTATTTTCACTATTTTTTAGGAGTAAATAAAATGGTAGATGAAAATAATCAAGGAAAGAAGAAAATTCGTGGAACTACTTATAAGAATCTTATAAATGGAAGACTCAGAGAATATAATACTAAATGGGGTACTTTAACTGTTCAAACACAGGCAAATCCCGGAAATGCTACAATTGTTACTGAAGTTTATTTGAAAGGACAACTTGTTCCAGGTAAAACTAAAATTACTCCCTATTCAGACATAATTGATCCTAAAAAAACAGCTATGCAAAGTTATTTGGATGTTGTTAAAGGAATTTTAGATGCGCAGCATGAGGAATATGAAAGACAAATTGATACTGGAGAATTTTTTAAAAAAAAGGAAGGAAATGGAAATGGTAATGGTAATGGCAGTAAACCTGTAATTTCTCAACAGAATAGTTTGGAAAGTAAAGTTACTCAAGTTGTTCCAGTTTTGAAAGAAGAAATTGAAGAAAAAATTGTTGAAAATAGAGAAAATCAATTAGAAAAAGTTCTTGGAGGAAAATATGAAAAACTTCCTTATAAAAATTCTAGTTATGCAGTAAAAACTTATTTTGAAGAATTGATTATTGAGAAAGATGGAAAAGAATTAGAAGAATTCCTATTGCTTTCAAGTGTTTTTTATTTGAATAATAATGGATCTAGAGAAGCAGTGCACTTAGAAGAATCGAATTTAAATTATAATCCGAGAAAGTTTTTAGGTGTGGCTGAAGCAGATATGCTTTCTTTGCACGGAAAAATGATTGAACAAGTTAGGAATGGTCATTTTCATGAAGTTTATTCTCTAAAAAAATTGGCTGATGTTCAGTCTAAATCTAAAACTGGAGATAGTGTGATGTTTGATTTTAATTTTGGAGAAGATATTACTCAAACAAAGCATTAACAAAACTTATAAATAACCAATTTTGATGTTTATTATATCCAATATAATCATGAGGCTGTAGCTCAGCCTGGTTTAAAGTTCTGAGGAACAAAACCAGTCTAGAGTATTAGTCTCGAAGTCGATCATGAGGCTGTAGCTCAGCCTGGTTTAGAGCACCGCTCTGATAAGGCGGGGGTCCACGGTTCAAATCCGTGCAGTCTCACTCATGATTTTTGTTTTAGTAGATAATTTTTAGAATTATATTATTAATTATCTTTTTTTAGCGTATTTTCTGTTTGAAATTCAATAACTAATTTGTCTTTTTCAAGTTGGCAGGCTATTAATGGCAGGCCTAATTTTATTGTTTTTGAGTATGCCTTGTCTTTTGAAAGGGCTTTTACTTCTATGCTATTACTTAATTGAACTATTGAAACGTCTTCAATAGATTTTACTCCAGGAGTTTCAAGTTCATATATTATTGAATCCGAAAGTCTTTTTACATCTGTTTTGGGTTCATGTTGTGGGAGCTTTGAAAATTTTTCTTTGTTTTCTTTTGTAAAATATTTTTTAACACTTTCGTTTTGTGATTTTTTCTTTGTGGATTTTTGAGAGGTTTGAGATTGCATCTGATTTTGAGCTTGATTTTGATCTTGAGAGGTTAAATTAACTTTTTTCCCATTAATATATAATTGGAAATTCGATGGCATTTTATTTTGAGGGGTTTGAGGATTGTTTCTCATTTCTTTTGCAAGTTCTTGCTCAAGCATTTTCATTGTGCCGGCTAGCATTTTGTTTAACATATTTCCTCCGATTCCTCCAAACATGCTATTTTGCATGGCTCCAAAATCTGGCATCATATCTTGTTCTCCTAACATACCATATTCTCTTTGTCTTTGAGCATTATCTTTTAAGGGAGTGCCACAAGAAGGACAAAAATTGAAATCTTTATTTGATTTCTTACCACATTTTCTACATTTGATTTTTCCGAACATGTTTTTGATAAATCATTGCTATTTTTAAGGGTTGTGGGGATTATTTTTTAGCAGATTTCCACATTAATTCAAAATATTTTCTATAACCTTCTGCAATTTCCTTTTGATTAATTACTATTGCAAACGGATTTTGTTCACTCCAGAGAATTAGAGCAACTTTATTTCCATAAATATTAACTGCTAAAGGTGAAGAATATTTTTCAGGTAGGTATTTTATCTCTGAAAGGGGAATTTTTGGAATTTTTTTATCATTTATTTTATTAAAAATAATTTTTGTTTTTATTTTATGTTTGACTCTTGATTTATCAAACCATTTAAAATAAAATTGAATTATATCATAGGCTAAGGGGGAGGCCCCAATAATTAGAATTTCTTTTTTTGTTTCAAGTTGATCTTCAAACACATTTTTGAGTCCTTCTTTTCCCTTGTAGAAATTTGTTTCTTGTTTTTCTTTTGTAGATGTATAAAATTCAAGCATTTGAGGGAGGGCTTCTTGAATTAAATCTTGTTTTTCTTTTAATATATCTAAGAATCTATTTGGAGAGGAGGCTTCGAACAGTCTTCTATTATTTTTAACAATATAAGCGATAAGTCCTTTTTTGATTAGCATTTCTGTAGTGTCATATACTGTTCTTCTATGCAATCCAGTTTTTCTAGAGATTTGTCCGGCAAGACTTGGGCCTATTTCAAGAAGAGCATTATACACAAGTGCTTCATTATTTGTAAGGCCTGCTTGTTTTAAGGTTTCTTTTATCATACGGCTTTAAGTTGGGTATTATTATTAAATCTTTCTAATGTGGTGAAGTTTATCACCTCATAAATTAATTTAGGGTTTTTTCGTGTTTTAATTAACTAAGGATACAGGAGGTTATACAAATAAACGAAAAAAATTGAAAAAACAAAAAATGACAAACAATTTAGAAAAAGCAATAATAAAAATTATTGCTACAGATAGAATAGATATGCCTATTTCAAGCATGTCTGGAAAGCTTAAAAGAGCAAAACCAAAGATGGCTAAAGCACTTAACCTTGCTCCTTATAATGGGAGTTTTGAAGGCGAAAGAGTTTATGCAAGAATTGCTGATGAAGATACTGAAAAAGCTCGTGAGTTAAAAGAAGCAGTTGCTGATTTCTGTAATGAATTTCCAAAATATGGAGATATCTTAAGAGGAAAGGTTGCTGAAAAAAGAGTTTTAAGAGAAACTCATTTGTATTTTGGAGTTAATGAAGGATGCAAATTGACTACTGATGACTATATGGGTGTAATGACTTCACTTGGTTTTACAGAGAAAATGTCTGCAGAGCTTTATCCAGCATTGATGAATATAAGCAGAAATCTTTCAAAGAAAAGAAATTACGAGGAAAGAAGTATTTTAATTGGTCCTGCAAAGGATTAGTTAGATACATCTTTTCTTCTTTTTATTTATTTTTTATTACTTTTTATTTTAGTTAGTTTTTTATATAGTGTTTGTTTTAATTGAGAATGGCCAAAAAGAAATTTTATGTTACAACCCCAATATATTATACTAATGGGCCTCCACATATAGGAAGTGCTTATACTACCATAGCTGCAGATGTTTTGGCTAGATGGCATAAGCTTCTAGGTGAGGATGTTTTCTTTTTAACGGGCACTGATGAGCATGGTCAGAAAATACAAGAGATTGCAGAACAGAATAGGCAAAAGCCTAAAGAATTTGTTGATAAAATTGTAAGAGAATTTAAAGAGGCATTTAAGATGCTTAATATTTCTAATGATAATTTTATAAGAACTACAGATACTTCGCATGAAAAAGAAGTTAAAGATTTATTGAATATTCTATTTAAGAAAAAATTAATCTACAAGGGATTTTATGAATCTTATTATTGTGTAGGTTGTGAGCAATATTTAACTCAATCAGATTTAGTGGATGGAAAATGTCCATTGCATAATAGAATTCCAGAATTAAAAAAAGAAGAAGCATATTTGTTCAGACTTTCTGCTTGTCAAGACAAACTTTTAGAATTAATAAAAAGTGGAGAGTATTGTATTCTTCCAAAAGATAGAAAAAAAGAAATAATTACTTTTATTGAAAGTGGGTTACAGGATGTTTCTATTTCAAGATTAAAGGAAAAAATTTCTTGGGGAATTGAACTTCCTTTTGATCAAAAACATACTGTTTGGGTGTGGCCTGATGCTTTTTGGAATTATGTGAGTGGGTTGAGAGGAACTGGAAAGGCAAATTTTAAGAAATTTTGGCCTGCAAATGTGCAATTAATGGCAAAAGATATTATTAGAGTGCATGCAACTATTTGGCCAGCTTTATTGTTGGGGGCGGGATATAAACTTCCTAAAACATTATTTGTGCATGGATATTTTACAATTAATGGGCAAAAGATGAGTAAGAGTTTAGGGAATGTGATATCTCCTATTTACTTAACTCAAAAATATGGCGCGGATTGTGTTAGGTATTATTTAATGAGAAATATTCCTTTTGGAAGTGATGGGGATGTTTCTGAACAGGCTCTTGTTGATAGATATAATAATGAGCTTGCTGACAAACTTGGAAATTTAGTATCTAGAGTAAGTACTTTGATTGAAAAATATGGAATGAAAAAATGCCGTAATAGTTTACTTAAAATGTTGGAATTAGATGAGATAAAAAAACATTTTGAAAACTATGAAATTGATAGAGCTTTGAACGAGATATTTGCATTTATTGATGTGTGTAATGAATATGTTCAAAATGAAAAACCTTGGACTAATGGGGATAAAGAAGTTTTATATGAACTTGCGGATTCAATAAAAGTAATTTCAATTTTATTATGGCCTTATGTTCCTTCAAGTGCTGAGAAAATTGCTAAACAATTTGGATTTAAAATTAAAAATGGTTCAATTAAAGATATTAAGAAAGCTTTGAAGGTTGTTAAGGTTAAGAAGGGAGAAATTTTATTTAGGAAGATTGATTTTAAGGCGGAAGAAAATATGAATATTAATAAATCAGAAGAGGAATTATTTGTAGTTAAAGAATCAAAGATTAATGGAAAAGGTTTATTTGCAAATAGAAATTTTAAAAAAGGTGAGCAAGTTATTCCTTGGAATAAAGAAGCAAAATATCTTTCTGAGGATGAATTGAAAAAATTACCTAATGAATTAAAAAAATATGTTGCATTCTTTGATAATAAATATCTTTTGATAGCCTCTCCTGAAAGATATCTAAATCATTCATGTAATCCAAATGTTGAAACTAGAGATAATGGAATTGAGTATGCAATGAGGGATATAAAGAAAGGGGAAGAATTAACTGGAGATTATACTCAAGTTAAAACCTTAATTGGTTTTGAGTGTAAATGTGGGGGTAAAAATTGTAAAAAAATAATACAAAGTATGGACAAAAAAATTAATAAAGTTGAAAATATTGAGGGTATTATGAATCTAGCTAGTGTTCATTATGGAGATTGGGAAAAACTTGATTTAAGAGTGGCACAGATAAAAAGTGCTGAAGATATTGAGGGTGCTGATAAGTTGTTCAAGCTTGAACTTGATGTAGGAAAAGAAATTGGAAAGAGAACTATTTGTGCGGGAATTAAAGGATTTTATAAAAAAGATGAACTTAAGGGAAAGAAAATAATTTATTTTTCAAATTTAGCTCCAAGAATGATGAGAGGAATTGAGAGTCAAGGAATGTTGCTTGCGGCTGTTACAAAAGATCATGGAAAGGTTGTGCTGATTTCTCCAGAAAAAGATATTGAAGTTGGGGCGAGAATTTCTTAATTAGGTTTTAATTATCGCCTCTTTTTACGAAGTTATTAATGTATTGAAATTCTTAGAGGTTGTTTATGAGATTATTAGTTGGGGGCCATATGGATCTGATAAATAAATGTGTAGAAAATGTGGAACAATTATGAACAAGGATTGAACAAGCACGTTTGAACTTTTTTATTATTAATAATTTCTTTTTTGAGTCTTTATTTTATCTAAAACCTTTTCCCCAACCAAAGGCTTTTGCAACTTTTTCGAAGAAGCCTTCCTTGTCTTTTTTTGAGTCGTAGTCTTTGTCTATAATCTTTGAGGCAATTTCCTTATATGCTCTTGAGGCATTGCTTTTTGGATGGGTGTGAACAACCGCATCTTTCATTGCAATTGATTCTTGAACATGCTGATCTTCTGGAATCATTCCTAGAATTGGGGCTTCTAACATATCTCTTACGGTATCTGGGGAAAGTTCAATAGAATTTCTTTTTACTCTTGTAACAATTATGCCTTTGATAGGTTTTTTCATCTGTTCTGCAAGTTTTATTAATTTGAGTGCATCAGTTATTGCAGGCATTTCTGGATTTGTAACTATTATTATTTCATCTGCAAGTGCAACTGCAGACATTGCTTCATCACCTAAACCTGCAGCACCATCCACAATAATATAATCTGCAAGCCCTTTGAAATCTTTTTTATAATTTTTAAGGTCACTAAAATCTATTTTTTGAGAATCTTTTATTGAAATTGAAGCAGGCAAAACTTTCATTCCCGATTCATGTTCATAAACTGCATCTTCAGCAGGAGAATCTCCAGAAATAATATCATTTAGACTTATTGGGACATCAGGAGAACCTAAATGAATCCCTATATTTGGTGTTGAAAGGTTTCCATCAATTACTAGAACATCTTCACCAAAATAATTTATAGCTGCACCAAGATTAACTGCAGTAGTTGTTTTTCCAACTCCGCCTTTCCCAGAAGATATTACTATAATTTTTTTCATATTATTTTTAATGAATTTTGGGCTTTATGATAGAAGAAATTGCTTTGTTGTACTTATAAATTTTTCCAGGATTTCTGCATACTCTTTAAGTTTCTCAAGATTTATGTTAATCTCCTGACCTTGATAAAATATCTTTAAATTAACATTTTTTCTGAATTCTCCTATTCTTTCTCTTCTAAGATCTTCAAGTTTTCTTAACATCTCATAAAATTCAATCACTTTAATGAATTCTTTGTTATTTTTGAAAAGAATTTTTATTGTATCCATCTTGGCGATTGGACTATCTGGGACACTTTTTATTTTCTTCTTCTTTTTAGCATGTTTGAGAATTTCTTCTATCGCTGTTTCAATCATTTTTCTCCATCGCAAGAGGAGATTGAAAATTACATCGCAAGTTTTAGTATATTTCAAACTAACGTATAGAAGATGGTCCGCACTAATTTTTTCCTGAATAATCTTGTCCATGTTTATAATAGCTCCTAAAGGTATTAATTTTTTAACAGAATAGTATGAGTAAAACTGGCTTTTTATATTTATTCCTTCCGCATTATAGAGTGGTGAATGTATTTTGAGAAGCTTACTTAAATTGTAAATTTTCCGTTTTTGTATATTAAAATCTCTTTTCCATCCTCAAGTAAGGCATAGACTTCTTTTTCTTCCGAATTTATGATATCTGAATGTACAACCGAATCATTATAACCCATTTCTTTCCATTGGCTCGGGGTTATCTTAGGTATTTCTTTTTCATAAGGATAGGAATCTTTGTATGCACTTCCGATTGCTATATGCATATTACCAAAATTTCCTCCAAAATTTTCATCATACAGTGTTTCTGCCATAAATTTGTCAATTTTTGAAAATCTAATATCTGTTAAGGAAAATTCCCCTATAAATTCTGAGCCTTCATCAGATTTTATCATTTCTTTCAAAACATTTTCATTCTCTTTTGCATTTGCTTTTATTACCCTTCCATCTTTGAACTCAAGTGAAATTCCAGAAATTAAATTTCCATATCTGTATAAGGGTTGATCAAAAGATATTTTTCCCTCAGTTTTTCTATAATCTGGAGAAATAAACAATTCAAAACAAGGAATATTTCTTCCTGAGCCACTCATCCATTTTCTATTTTTTCCAATCCCTACAGTTAAATCAATATTTTTGGCTTTAACTTTTATTTTTTCTATTTTAAGGGTGTTTAATTTTTTTTGAATGTTCTCAATTTCTTGGTATGTTTCTTTCCATTTTTTAATAGGATCTTTTTCATTTAGATAACAGGATTTAATTATTTGATTCCAATATTCTTCTAAACTTAGATTGGCTTCTTTTGCCATTGCTGAAGTGCCATATGCTCCTAAAGTCCAGGTGTATTTTCCAGCGTTTTCTTTTTCTTGTCTCCAATCTTTGTAGGGTTTGAATGCTTTTGAACGATTCATTATTTTTTTGGCATCAATTCCTTCAAGTTCTTTTTTATTTGTTTCAGCTATTATATCTATTGAGTGATCTATTTCATCTACTCTGCCCTTAAGAAGTTTTGATGGGAAAAATTCTAACTGATGATCTTCTGCCATTTCATAAAAATGTCTTGATATTTCATCAGGAATAAAATTTGTTATATAATGAGCTCCTGCTTTTAGAATAGTTTTTTGTAGTTCAATTAAAAGAGGTTTTGCACACTCAGGAATATGTAAAATAACAACCTCTCCTTTTTTTATTCCATTTCCAGAGTTTAGCGCAAAATTAACTAAAACATTGGAATATTTTTCAAGAATTTCTTGTGATGGTTGGTAGCTCTCTGTCATGTCGAATAATGAGAAATGTGAGTTTTTAATTATTATGTATTTAGACTTGACAATGTAGTTATCACCTCTTTTCCCTTGACTGGAGGTTTATGAGGTTATTGGATTATTATTAGATGTGCAAAAAATATGGAACAATTATGAATAAGGATTGAACAAGCACGTTTGAACTTTTTTATTATTAATTTTTTTAAGAACTTAATTCAAGAATCGCCTCAGCCAAATCACCATCTGCATCGTCTAATGCTTTTTCTGCTTGTTTTTTTGAGCATCCGGTCTTTTCTATTATGGTTTTTATGTCGGCTTCTTTTGATTCTTCTTCAGATTGCACTTCTTCCTCTTCTTCTCTTATTTCTCCAGTTACTTGAAAGCTTTCTTCACCCTGCATTTTTATCTTAACTACGTTTGCAGGTTCTATGATTATTTTTCCACCATCTGCTTTTTCTATTATAACTCTAGAAGCATCAATTTCAGTTTGAGAAATGCCCATTTGTTTCATAGCAGCTTGCATTTGTTTGGGATTAATTCCAGGGAACATTTTTATTTTAATTATCTTTGCTTTATTTATTTAATTATTTTAGAATATATATGGAAGAGCCACTCTCAATACAATTATAGCAATTATTAAAACAACTACGTGTATTGGCTTTAACATAAGCTTACTTTCGTATTCTTCATTGAATCTTGTAAGTCCTCCACTTCCAGGAAGATACATGCCGCCTTCTTGTGCCATGTTATTCTATAATATAGATAGTTTTTAAAAGTTTCTTGGTGTGGTTTTTTGATGGTTGATAGTGGTAATATTGATTTTAAAGATATCAAAAACTGGAATGTTGAAATTGAAAAGAAAATAACTTCTAAGTGGAAAGATTTGGAATTGTATAATTTTAATGAAAAAAGTAAGAAGAAAATATATTCAATTGATACGCCTCCCCCTTATATTAATTCTCCAATTCATATGGGGCATGCAGTTACTTATTGTTTTATGGATATGTTTGCTCGTTTTAGAAGAATGAAAGGATATGAGGTTATTTTTCCTTTAGGCATGGATAGAAATGGTTTACCTATTGAGATGGGTGCTGAAAAAAAATATAAGATTTCTTCTTATGAACTTGGAAGAAAAAAATTTATTGAATATTGTGAGAGACTTTTGAATGAAACTTCTGCCGAATCTGTAGATAGTTTTGCAAAACTAGGAATTTCTTTTACATCATATAGACCTGGAATTCATATTGGAGCGATATATAATACCGATTCTCCAGAATATCGTGCTTTAACACAGGCAACATTTATTGAATTATATAAGAAAGGAATGATTTATGAGGATTCAAGAATAAATAATTGGGATCCTGCACTTAGAACAACTGTTGCTGATTCTGAAATTGAATATATAGATGTTCCAAGTACGTTTAATGATATTAAATGGAAGATTAAAGGAAGTAAGGAAGAATTAATTATTGCAACAACAAGACCTGAATTAATCTGCACTTGTGGAATGGTTATTTTTAATCCAGACGATAAAAGGTATAATCATTTGAACGGCAAGATTGCAATATCTCCAATATTTGGGAAGGAAGTTCCGATAAAGGCACATCCTCTTGCAGATATTTCAAAAGGTTCTGGTGTGGTAATGATGTGTTCTGCGGGAGATTTAAGTGATATTCAATTTTTTAGAGAGCAAAAATTGAAACCAGTTATTGCAATTAATCAAGATGGAACAATGAATGAGCATGCTGGATTTTTGAAAGGATTAAAAGTTAAACAAGCACGAGCTAAAATTATTGAGGAATTAAAGGAGAAAAAATTGCTTGTTAAACAAGAACAGATAACTCATAGAACCCCAATTTCTGAAAGATCTAAAGCAGAAATTGAATTTATTGAGATGCCTGAATTTTATTTAAAACAACTTGCAATTAAAGAGGATATTAGAAAAATTTCTAGAAAGATAAATTTTTATCCTGAAGCTTCAAGAAAAATTTTAGAGGATTGGATTGATTCAATTTCTATTGATTGGCCTATCTCAAGAAGAAGATATTATGCCACTGAAGTTCCTTTATGGTACGCTGATGATAAAGATAAGAAAAAATTAGTTGCGATTCCTGTGCCTAGAAGATATTACCAGCCTTGGAAAGAAGATGTTTCGGAAGATGCAGAAGTTTGGAAGAATGGTAAATTTACTGGAAAGACTGTTAAAGAATTTAAAGGATTGAAATGGACTGGAGAGATTAGAGTACTTGATACCTGGATGGACTCTTCTATTTCTGAATTATTTATTTTGAAGTATGGTAGTGATAAAGAATTTTTTAAGAAAGCATATCCTGCAACGCTAAGACCTCAAGGAAAAGAAATTGTTAGAACCTGGTTATATTATACTATTTTGAGAGGATATTTAGAAACTGGAAAACCTTGTTTTAAGGATGCATGGATCCATCAGCATATCCTTGATGAGAAGGGTGTTAAAATGTCTAAATCTCTTGGAAATATTATTGATCCTCAAGAGATTTTGAGAGATTTTGGAGCTGAGGCTTTAAGAATGTGGGGGGCAATTGAAGGAGATCTCTCAAAAAATGATTTTTCTTGTTCAAAAGAAAAAATAAAATCTGAATTGAAAACTCTTAATAAAATGCTTAATGTTTCAAAATTTGTTATGCTTTTTAATAAACCTAAGAAAAAACCAAAATTAATGGACATTGATAAACTTTTTGTGGATTATATAGAAGATTTAACTGATGGTGCTGAAAAAAGTTATGAGGTTTATGATTTTTATCATCCAGCTTTGCAGTTAAGAAATTTTTTATGGGAAACTTTTGCATCACATTATATTGAATTAGTTAAATCCCGAGCATATAATCAGGAAAATAAATTTACAAAAGAAGAAAGTGAATCTGCTAGATATACATTACACTTTTTACTTGAGAGATTTTTAACTTTAATATATCCAATAATTCCACAAATTACAAGTACTATTGCTGCTGGAAAGGGAATGGATTTGTTAACCATCGAATGGCCTGAAAGTGATAAGGGAAATTGCGATATAAAATTAGTTGATAAAATAATGGAATTTAATTCTCTTGTTTGGAAAACAAAAAAAGAACAAGGTAAAGGATTAAGAGATGAGATTTCTGGGATTGGAGTGCCAAAAGAACTTAAAGATTTTGAAAAGGATTTAAAAGCCTGTCATAACTTGAAGTGAAGAAGACCCAAGGTTCTTCTTTCATCATCTCCTTTAAATTTGAGATTTGTTTTGTTATCAACTCTTTACAGCCAAACTTATAAATACCTTATATTTTTTACTATAAGATGGTACAAATAACAAAAGGAGAACTTGAAGAAAGAATAGCTGAGTTAGAACAGTATAAAGGTAGACATACAGAACTGATAACTGTTTATGTTTCAGCAGGATATGATCCAAATTCTGTACAAAAACAATTGGAAGCTGAAAAAAGTACTGCTAAAAATATTAAATCAACATCTACAAGAAAAAATGTTGGAGAGGCTCTTGATAAAATAATTCGTGAATTGAAAAATTACAAGCAGGCATTACCTAATGGATTGGCTTTATTTGCAGGGAATGTTTCGCAAATTGAAGGACAGGATGATTTGAGAATTTGGGTAATTGAACCTTATATGCCTTTGAAAATCAGATTGTATAGATGTGATAAAGATTTTGTATTGGATCCTTTGAAAGAAATGACTGAGATAAGTGAGGTTTTTGGATTGCTTGTTATGGATAGAAAAGAAGCTACAATTGGAATGCTTGAGGGGAAGAGAATTGAGCCTTTACAACATATGACTTCAGGGATTCCTGGTAAAGTAAGGGCAGGAGGGCAGTCTTCTCAAAGATTTCATAGAATTACTGAAGGACTTACTAAAGAATTTTATAAAAGAGTAGCAGAGGAAGTTAAAAGTATTTTTTATGAAAATAAAAAGTTGAAGGGAATTTTAATTGGAGGACCTATTCCTACAAAAGATGAATTTATTGATGGAGAATATCTTGCTACAAAATTAAGAGATAAGATTATTGGAAGAATAGATATTGGAGATACTGATGAGGCTGGATTAAAAGAACTTGTTGAAAAATCTAGAGATATTTTAGCTAGTCAAGAAATTGTGTATGAGAAAAAATTGCTTGATAAATTTTTTGAAAGACTTGGAATGGATCATGAAATGGTTAATTATAAGTTGGAAGATATCAAGAAAGCTTTGAATTATGGCGCGGTGGATACTTTAATATTGTCAAAAGATCTCGATAAAAATATTATGAAAGAGCTGAGAGAGCTTGCAGATAATTCCGGAGCGAAGGTTGAGGTTGTTTCAAATGAAACAACTGAAGGTCAGCAATTTAAGCAATTATCTGGAATGGGTGCATTGTTGAGGTTTAGAATTTAGATTTTTGGAAGATTAATTATCACCTCTTTTTACTAAACTGGTTGGGAGCTACATATTTCTTGATGATTATATGTGCAAAAAATGTGGAACAAGTATGAATAAGGATTGAACAATCTATTCTTAAAATTTGTTTATTATTAATAAGTGACATCCTCTACGGGCTAAAGCCCGTAGCTTCCACGATGACACTTACTGATTTCTAACATATTCTCTTGCTTTATCAACTTGTATAAAACCTAATGAT